>Ga0105164_10002506_pt1 | contig 11350 bp, 9 predicted proteins | sample VDWuncwatermetaG_FD_89674 | JGI IMG/M metagenome (GOLD analysis project Ga0105164, IMG submission 89674) | Wastewater microbial communities from Netherlands to study Microbial Dark Matter (Phase II) - VDW unchlorinated drinking water | ecosystem: Environmental > Aquatic > Freshwater > Drinking...
ATTCATGATGGGTTGACCAAAGAAACGATAAACAAAAATAGCCAAAAAAAATGCTGTTAAGACCGCGACTCTCTTTCGATGACCTTTGAGTGTTATAAACAGAAGCGCGAGAAACCCGAGGGCGACCATCTGAGCAATTTTAACAGAGGTCAATACAATCAAATCAAGCCATAACACAACAGCGATTGTAATGAACATTCGCGAGCGGCGCGTAGAACCGCCGCGAAGATAGACATACACAAGACCGGCCCCATAAAAAATGAGGAAATAGGCCATGTAATGCCCGTTATCGATCCCCAGAATGGAAGCATCTTGTCCAGGATGCGACTCTCGGCCCCAAAAACCATTCAGCAGTGTCTGCCCTTTTGTTAGAACAGTCACGACGCTCGCACTCCCCGCCATGACCAGAAGAATAGACTGAAGCATTTTTTCAGTTTGAATTGTGTTGACAAGAATAAACACCAACAGGCTGTACTGAGCAACAGCGAGCGCAACATCATATCCGCTCACCGGATTACGAGCATTAAAGAGAGATGTGAGCTGAACAACGGCCTGCAGCAATAAAAAAACATACAACCACTTTGCTTTCCGAATGACAATTTTATTATTGTAATATAACACGCTTCCAGCCAAAAGAATCACAGCAAGAGCGACCTCTGTAAACTTCACCTTGTACTCGGTCGTTGGTATCGTAAACCCAAGCGCATTGTACGGGAGCACAGCGATATAGAGTAAAATACTCCAGCGCAAAACAGCCGCCCAATAGCGCTCCATCTGAGTCGATGTCTCTTTTACCCAATACAAGGGTCGAAACAGAACGTTTTCAGCAAAAATCATATAAAAAACCTAAATAGACGCATATAGTGTAGCATATTTTTGAACAATAGCGTCAAGGCTAAACCGCTGCAGAATGGATGCCCGCGCAGCACTGCCCACGGTATCTCTCAGCTCTTCATTGTTACTTAATGTTTGAATTAAAGAAGCAAGCGCATTCGAGTCCCCCTGAGGAAACAAAAAACCCGTCTCACGATCCTTAATCACTTCTCTTATTGCTTCAATATCCGACCCAATACAAGGAAGTCCACAACTCATTGCCTCAAGCAACACATTCGGTGAACCCTCGGCACGGGACGGTAAAACGAACATATCGACCAACGGATACCATCGCGACACATCATTGCGGACACCGAGTAATTCCACCTTTGCTTCCAAATGTTTTGTTTTAATGAGCCGATCCAGTTCTCCTCTCTGCGAGCCCTGACCGATCATCAAGAGGCGCACAGCACCCGTCACGCTCTCCATTGATTGCAAAAGTAGTACAACGTTTTTTTGTGAGTCCAATTTACCGACAAACAAGACAATGCACTCCGTTGCCGACACTCCTTTCTCCTGCCGCCACTGTAAACGGAGAGGTCGGCTAATGGGGTAAAAGATATGCGTGTCAACGCCGTTGGGGATAACGTGGATAGGGGAAAATCCTACCGCCTCCATTTCTGCACGAGTTGCTTCACTAATCGCCACAAAGGCCGTAACAGATCGTCGCATAATGTTTATCCACCACTGCGCCTGGGGCAATGCATGAAGAAATTTCACATCGCCAAACTCACCACTACAGCAATTTTTTACGATGAGACGTTTCGATGGAAGCAGGAAGCGTGCAATTGCGGCAATGACCCCAGAAGTGTACAGCTGATGCGCGTGGATAATGCGATATCGCGGCGAAAGAAGACACAACAGAACCAAGGCACCAAAACCAAACACAATGGCGTTAACATAACGGAATCCTGGAAGCAACGGAATGCGATAGACACGCATCCCATCAACCCTTCCTAATAAGGGGAGACCCTGCTTCCACAGCGTAACGACGGAAGCACAGGTAATAAAAAAAACCTTCCGTTGAGGCGCATTGAGTTTGCGCGCCAATTGAATGGCTTGCCGTTCCATTCCACCAAGGCTATCGAGGTATGTCAGCAGGTGAACAACATTGTTCATACAGGCGTTCGTAATCAGAGACAGCTCGCTCAATTGTAAAACGTTCATGAATGATCTCACGGGAACGATTCCCCATTGGGAGTAAACGCTCTTGATGGTCCAACATCCATTCTAGGGCACTTGAGATTGACTCTGGATCAATACGATTCAATAATAGTCCATTCGTCCCAATCGTGCGTTCTCCGTGGTTCTCGGCTAAACCACTCAACTCCACAAGGTCGATATTTCCTCCCCGGGCACTCACAATGATTGGAAGAGCACAGCTCATTGCTTCGAGCGCGGCGTTCGATAGACCTTCCGTGAAAGAAGGAAGAATAAACACAGTACTCTCCTTTAACAATGCTGTCACATCCTGCCGCTCCCCAATCAATCTCACTCGTGTATGAAGTCCAAAAGCATCTTGTATGTGCACCAACGTACTTCGATCTGGTCCATCGCCAACAATCAAGAGCTCGCATTGGCGTTGAAGATGGGGCTTCAGAAGAGCCATCGCGCGAACAAGGGCGCTGAGATTTTTCTTTGGAGTTAACGAACCAACAAAAATGAAACGAACAATCGGCTTCGCTCCCGAAACCTGTCGAGTGCTCGAAACCGAATTGACGCCATTAGGAATAAACGAAATGCGATCACGAGGAATTCCGGCGCTACCCAAATCGGTTGCCACCGCTCCACTGGTCGCAACAAACATGCGGGTGGAACGGATCAACAATCGGGAAGCGAATGGACCAAACCAGTGGTCCCGGGCGAGCATGCGAAGATCGAATCGCTCCCCTGCATTCCCAATTTTAACAATCACTGGTTTTGTCAAAAATTTTCCAACCATCACGGCAATTGCCGCTGGCCAAAGCGCTTGATGAACATGGATACAATCGAATCTATTAACACTTCGCAACACTTGATAAAACATGGTCAAGGGGGCAAGAAAACCCAAGCCCGGCGGATACCATACTCGAAAAACCGAAACTCCCTCAACTTCTTCCTTTTGTTGAACATTGCGAGGGTTCCAAACAGTCACCACATTCACCGTGTGTCCTCTCGCAATCAACTCTTTCGAAAGTTTGAGGCACTGTCGTTGCGCTCCACCGATCACCGGGTGAAATTCACCAATCACCATCAAGATTTTCACAAATTGCGTTCTAATAAAACCGTCCGAACACCACCCCAATCGCAAATGAAGGTAATCGCGTCCGCTGGAGTGATTGCGGTATATATACCTCGCTCGACGCCGTCCGTGCGGATTACGCGTTCGGGTGCATATCCGCGTTCGTGAAACCGTGCCTTTTTCTCATCGGTCGATGCAATAATAGTCGGCCGGTACCCGAGTGCGAATAGTCCCTCTAACTTCTCACGCATATTATGCGTTGCATTATCATACTTTGGAAAATGGGTTTCGAACAAAATCGTTGCTCGAAACCCCTGATTGGCCACTGCGTGCAGGATACTTTCAAACACTTCTACTTCGTGACCTTCAATATCCATCCGAACAAGATCCACTGGTCGTTTCCCTTGGATAAATGTTTCTACATCTTGTATGGGGACGCGAATGCTTTTCCCGCTCAAATGTACTGCTCGCCCCCCTCCCTGCACATCTGGATGAAATGTATTCACATTACTCATTTCAGATAAATAGAATTCCGCCTCACCATTCCGGTTCGATATTCCCACGGGTGTCAGTTCAATTAAACCATCACACCGATTCAAGGTAATATTTTTTCGAAGAAGATCAATGTTCGTGGGTGATGGCTCAACGGCGTAGACCTTGCCCGTGTCCCCGACCAAACGAGCTTCCATAATGGCATAATATCCAATATTGGCCCCGAGATCCCACACGGTCATTCCTTTCTTCAAAATATTCATTAAAATATACCGATGTTCTAACTCTCGACAACCATAGATCCGAAGTTCTTTAGAAATTCCAGGATCAGTACCGTCGACTATAAGTTTATAATCGAAAACCGGTCGGCAAAAAAAACGATTTCCCAGGAGTTTATGTTCAACAAAAAAACGTATCGTATAATAGATGCTTTTAAATCCATTCCCCCACCCATAAAAAAATAGTTGCGAGGATTTCTTCTGTATCACCTCAAAAATAGGCATAAGAGCGTTACTGTTGTGGCGTGAGAATATATTCTGCTTTTGTTAACACTTGAACGCGTACTCCATCTGAAGTAAACACATCGTACCCAAGAGAATCAATAAATTCTTTGAGTCGTTGAGTTGTGATATTCAACTGCTGGAGGTGGGCTGGATGAACACTCAAAAAAATCAGCGGCCGAGCACGCCGGAGCATCTGTTGTGCACCCAAGAGTACTCCATACTCCGCTCCTTCCACATCAATTTTAATGACTTCTGGCACATAGCGATCTTCTTCAATATAATCATCAAGTCGAATCTGGGTACGGACGAGCTCACGAAAACTTCCTGCTCCTTTTTTGCCGCGAAGTGCTGGCGCGACAACAGAGTTTGTTCCATCCACGGAAACGTTTTCAAAGAATGCAACCGCTTCGCGACCCTCTGATCCAACAAGACTTCGGTGAATTACGATATTTGTGATTGCATTTTTTTTAACATGGTATTGCAAATACTCATAATTGATATCTGCTGGTTCAAACGCATGGACTATCCCGCCGGAAGCAAGAACGCGACTCGCCGGCAAGGCATACAGACCAATGTGTGCCCCGATGTCAAAAACCGTTCTCTTCCCCATACACGCGCGCATCCATTGTTGGAATCCAGAATTATGAGCAGTTCCCCACTGTTCATAATCATACGCACCGAATACCAGCCGGGGATGGAGGCGAAATTGTCCGGTGCCTCCAATCGAAACCGGAATACCCCTTTTCTCCACCCATGGTGAACTGCGCACCACCCATCGCCAGATCAATCGCAATGGAGGAAGTGCCGGAGAGTCATCAGCAAAGAATCTGCGGCGAATGGTTCTAATGCCCTGGACCAACAAAGCGATCATACCAATCTTCAATCAAACGTGTATTGTTATGCCCGGAAAAACGCTCTTGCAACACCCGTGTTCCGCCGTTACGCAAATACTCGCGGAGCAACGCGTCCTGAATAACTCGCAGGATCGCGCTCGCTAAAGACTGTTCATCTCCGTATTCCACCAATAATCCATTCTCCTCATTTGTAATGACCTCTGGCACACCACCAACACGCGTTGCAATAATCGGTGTGCGCACTGCCATTGCTTCGAGAAGGACGCGCCCAAATGTTTCAGTCTCAGAAGGAAGAACCAATACATCAACAGCGGCGATGATCTCCCGTGCCCGAGTATCGTACCCCGTAAAAATAACAGCTCGATCAATGCCCAACTGTTTAGAAAGCTCTTCTAATTGTGACCGCTGTGGTCCATCACCGACCAACAATAACACGGTGGATGGATTGTGTCGAAACACAATGTTAAATGAACGAATGAGAAATTGCTGGCCCTTTCCGTCAACTAAGTTCCCAACGCATCCTATCACAGAGTGGACAGACGAATCAATGCTCAAGGCCGTGCGAATATCCAGCGGAGAAGTTGAAACCGGATCGAGCGTGTTGTAGAAAACCGCTATATCTTGTTCAGGAATGTCCAACAGTGCACGCCAATAATTCTTTGTAAACTGTGAATTAGCAATAAAAAGATTAACATGTTTTTTAAGGTATTGACGGACCCTCTGGTGAACAGACTGAACGCGGATAGAACGCAAATGACTTACGCAAGCAATCCTGCATCGTTGTGCTGCGATCACTCCGTATAAGTCCCGCACGCTTTGATCATTCAAATGCAAAAGATCAATGCGGTGTTCCTGAATAATGCGACACACCGCATTGATTGTTTTTCGGTGAATGATCGCTTCAAAAACAATATGATGTTGCGGCATCCAACGCTGCAGTCGTAGCAGTGCTTTTGTCACAAAACGCGTCATGCCCATCCACTGACCCGCTGTATAGAGGGCATCTTGCAACATCACCACGGAAATATTCCGTTTTCGGAATCGATCAACGATCGGCGCATTATTTACAAAAGCAATAACAGGACGAAATCGTGTTGTATCTAAATTTTCAACAATCTGAAACAAGCTCTCAAAAGAACCGCCGCCGTACACGCCATTTTCAAGAAAAAGAATGGTCTTCATGCGGAAATCATCCGAACAAAACGAGCACAAAACTCATTACCCCCCTCCTCCGTCATCATCACTCGCTTATAAATGGCTTGCGCAGCGAACGCTCGCTCAACCATCTCTGCGGGGTGGGTGATCGCATATTCGATTTTCTCTTCAAAATCAGAAAGATTCCATTGAAACGGAAGATATGTTTTTTCACGCACGTACAAATCCGGCCAAGTTTCAAGGTGGTTCATGTCTTGCTTGATCATCGCAGCACCGGAGAGCGTCAACTCAAAATCCCGATAACACACCTCACCCCACCCGAACGGGCTTACCCCGGAAACAGACTGGGTCATTTCTGCAAAATATTTTCTCCGAGGAAGGCGGTCTGTTGGTATCCTTCCATGAAGTCGTTTCTTCACTTCCTGCCGAGAACGGGCGACCGTCTCACGAGCATAGGACATCCCCATGCGACAACTCACGGGAAGCGCACGCTTTGTTGATGGCGCGTACCAATGCCGTGGACGAACACGGGGCAACAATGGCCATGGATATAGTAATTTTCCAAGCATCTCTCCGTACAATCCGTAATGCGCCAACCCGTAATTCCACCCGACCTGTATTTTCAACAAATCCGGTACCGATGGAATGTGGTTCAGGTGTGGTTCATCGACAACGGTGTCTGAAACACCAAAGAAGTTATGATAAAAATCGGTCGTCACGCGCGTTCCGTACATGACTCTCTGATACTGCTGGCGATCCCGTAAAATTTGATTCTTGTAATACCGATCGACATACGGCAACACACGAAATTGTGTTGCCCCCGTGCTATCAGCGTGGTCGAACCATTCCAGTCTATTTACACGAGTACGCGCTTTTTGTAAAAAATCCTTGACCTGCATTCCCTCCTGCCTACTCCACCAGGCACTGAAGAACTTACTGCTCACGCAAAGTACATCGCAGGAAAGTAGCTCTGGAGAGATACACGAAAAAAATGATATTCGAACATTGTGTTCTCGTTTCAGTTGTCGACGATAGACGATAAGTGGAAACAAAAACGCCTCGCTGTTGCGGGAAAACTCCGCATCATAAAGGACGTGTACTAGTATCATACTAATACTGAATGACCACGTTGACGGCGCGAATGGAGTGTTTCAAGACAATAGATTACCCCATACCCACCCAACACATAAAAAACTGGGAATATGATTGTCCGATATCGAGCCTGCGCCGCTGCTCCGGAAACCGTCATGGTATAAACGATGGTGAGCAAGAAAGCCGCAAGAATCCATCGAAGAGATTTGTTGCGAGCAAAAACGACCATTGCGACGATACTCATACTGTACAGAAAGATCAGATGAGCCTTAGCGGCGAAATAGAGAAGTACATAAGAGTAATATCCATCATCCCAGAGAGACCGAAAGAGCGTTCGAAAACCATGAGCATCCCGTAGTCGTTTCATCAGATCCTCCGCCTGACGTTGGGAGGAAAGAATGTATGGCGGGAACGTCCCCAAGAACATGCCGGGCATAGCCTTAAGAACCACAAGGCTAAAATCAATCGGCGAATGCAAAATCAGTCCCGCCAGTTTCCCGCTCAAGTATTTCTCCTGCGCGCCCTCAGGCATACGGGATACATCCTGGGTCAAATACTGTTTCGCTAACTCCTTGTCCGCCTGAGACCGGGTGATCCCCTGTTGGTAAGCGATCAAATGAGAAGCATTCCATCGGAGAGATGTGGCGCCCGAGCTAAAAGAGAAGTACCCGGTGGCACTGTAATTTCGCAACTTCCATCCCCCAAAAAAAAGTACTATGATGAAGATGAACACGGTGCACAAACGGATTCGTTCTCTTCGATTGATGTGTTGAGCCGACCATAGAAAAAACATCAGTAGAACCGCTATCGGTATCCAAAGCAAGTAGGCGGCGATTTTCGTCCACATTGCCAAACCAAGAAAAAAACCTGTCAACGATATGTTTTTGGGTGAGGGTTGGTCCTTTAAAAATTTCACAAGATAGAACAGCGCAAGCGCGACAAAAAATCCCAAGGTTGTATCAGGAATTTGAAAATTATTCGCAAAATAAAAAGCAGTGAAATCGTGTGCGGCGAGCGTTGCTGCTGCATTACCAACAGTTGTGCTCCAGAGCCTCCCAATGCGCCAGCAAACTAGAATCGTAAGTATGTTCAATACTACTTGAAGAATGCGCATTGCTTCGTCCGCTGCACGTGTAATTCCAAAGATATTGTAACTGAGAGCGTACGCTCCTGTATATAGTGGAGGCTCAGAAATTGTGGGGAGTAGTGTTCCGGTTGAATCGCGTTCACCGGTGGAGTAAACGCCATCGCGATAAAGATGCTCAGAAATATTCGTGTATTGCCGATCAAAACTTTTTCCAAAATCGGGAAAACTTCGGTAAATATGGACAGTGAGAGCGCCGTGAACAATCACAACCATTGTTATGAGTACGACAAGATAGCGCTGACGATTCCAGACTCTACTGAGAATACCCATATCCTAAATGTATCGTTGCGCGAGCCGACCAAGATGGTCGTAATGATCTCGACACCATTTCACACAATGATCCAATCCTTGTTGAAATGATATCTGAGGACGAAATCCGAGAACACGAATCTTTGCAGCACTCAGGTATTGATCAGGAATTTCAATAAAATTTGCTGGCTTTTCTTTAATGATTGGTTCTATGCGAGCAATGCGTGCTTGAAGCATGTCAATGACATCGAGTACATTCTTGATCTTCTCACACTGCGCGATATTGACGAGTTCTTCTTTGACATACGTCCCGACATTATAGGCTGCCCATCCGTAGGTCGCCTTGCCCCATTTCGGCATGTTAATGTTGTTTGGGCCATAATGATCCACAACCTTCTCCATAAGCAGCAAATACGCATCGACAACGTCAGCGACATACATAAACTCTCTCAATACTCGCTCATTCCCTCGATTAATTTGAGGAGGTCGCCCGGCTAGCAAGCACATGATTGTTTTGGGAATGAGACGAGAAAAATTAAGATCCCCTGGGCCAAAAATATTGCACGCGCGGGCAATAAGCACGGGAACCTTGAACTGATACGAATACGTCTGAGCGATCAGATCGGCGCACGCCTTGGACGCGCTGTACACATCTAGCCCCCGTAGAGCATAATCTTCAGAATACGGCAGCCCCTCGAGCGGATCGTCCGCGTGGTCGCCATACGATTTGTCAGAAGAAACAACGAGCACTCTCGGAATTTTGTTAATGCGTGCGACTTCGAGAACATGGAGAGTCCCGACGGTGTTATTCTCAATCGTCGACACGGGCGAATTGGCAGCATCGTAAACAATTGCAGAAGCGGCTAAATGAAAAATTGTATCGATTTGATGCCGATCGCAAACACGACGCAATGTATCAAAATCAAGAAGGTCGCAGTCTTCAACATCGGGCGTAAATTCAGTGCGCTCATCGGGTGTGCAAATCAAATCGAGTGTGCGTACTGGTCGTTTATGTCGCACTGTTACCACCACGACTGCACCACACTGAAGCAGTTTTTTTACAAGATGAGATGCCACAAAGCCATCACCACCCGTGACAAGAATACGTTTTCCGTACCAAAAATGTTCATCGCGATTCATACCAACGGTTATCCAAAAAGATTAAATTTTATGATCGCCCACACAAACGAAAACCCGTCTCGAATCCGGATCTTTTTACCTTGTTCATGTGTGCGCCCAAGATAGGAGATGCCAATTTCATAAATCCGCAGGCGGTGACGGGAGACCATCGCGGTCAGTTCTGCTTCAATATTAAATCGCTCCGACGTGAGATGTGGGGCGATTTGCGCGAGCGACTCTTTGGTAAAAACTTTATAACACGTGGCAATGTCTGTCAAATAGAGATTTGTGCACATATTCGACACCCATGTCACCAGCTGATTGCCTTTGGCGTGCCAATATTTAAAGACTCTGTGCGGGCGTTCGCCAATAAAACGAGAACCAAATACCACATCAGCTTTGCCCTCGAGAATGGGGGCCAACAGTAATGAGTATTCTTCGGGATTATACTCCAAATCGGCGTCTTGGATAATAATGTAATCGCCCGTGGCGACGGAGAAACCGGTTCGTAATGCGGCCCCTTTTCCTCTATTTTTTTCATGATAATGGATTTTGTATTGGGGACCGGAAAGCGTCCGTAACATCTCGCGGGTTCCGTCTGTGGAGCAATCATCGACAACCACAATCTCTTTCTGTATTCCATCTAAGAGGACGGACTCCACCACCTTCACGACATCAAGAATGGTATTCTTTTCGTTATAAACAGGAATAATAATGGATAATATTGCCATATATCGTTTGTAAATGCGTTATTACTATACTCTTTCTTCAGAGCCTTTACCAGCCAGAAAAATATCCTTGTATTCCACAGGATCACTTTTTTCTTTTTTGCATATAGTCATCCCAAGGCGATACTGCGAGGGAAATAGCACCGCTCTTCCACTGTACGATTGCACTGACAAACACCTTGGCGAGCTGAATATTGGTGATGAGCGGAATGTTAAAATCAACAGCAATCCTGCGCATTTGATAATCATCCGGGATGTGTTCGGGAAATGCCTCGTCCGAAGTATTTATAAAAAGATGAACGCTGCGACTTCGAAGCGCCTTCAGCACCAACGCACCGTCTTCGCTCGACGGTTTCGTCATAACATTTGTCTCAATGCCATATTGTTTTAAAAATTTAGAAGTCCGTGGAGTAGCAAAAAGTTGATACCCCATTTTCACTAACTCCTTCGCATAGGGAAGAAAATCAACCTTATTTTGATCGCCCCCTAAGCTGAGGAGGATATTCTTCTCCGGTAGACGAAACCCTGTCGCTAGAAGAGATTTTAAAAATGCCTCTTCGAGAGTATCACCGAAACAAGCAACCTCGCCGGTCGAACGCATCTCAACAGCAAGCACAGGATCGGCACCACTCAGCGGCAAAAATGAAAATTGAGATGCTTTCACCCCTACATAGAAGGGCTTCGATATACTGAGTGGTTTAATCTTCTCTCCGATGATTGCCAGTGTCGCGAGCTCGATAAAATTTACACCAAGTACCTTTGAGACAAAGGGGAAGCTTCGCGATGCGCGAAGATTACACTCAATAACCATGACATTCCCTTTCTTGACAAGAAATTGGATGTTAAATGGCCCCGTGATATTAAGCCTCTTTGCAATCGTGCGCGTGATGTCAAGGACATGCCCTTCGGTTTCTTTA
>Ga0105164_10002507_pt1 | contig 11348 bp, 8 predicted proteins | sample VDWuncwatermetaG_FD_89674 | JGI IMG/M metagenome (GOLD analysis project Ga0105164, IMG submission 89674) | Wastewater microbial communities from Netherlands to study Microbial Dark Matter (Phase II) - VDW unchlorinated drinking water | ecosystem: Environmental > Aquatic > Freshwater > Drinking...
GCGCCAGAAACCCGGTATGCGCCCCGCGGTCCTTGGCAAGACGCCCCATCGCCCAATGCCCCCATCCATGTTGGGTACCGACAACTTCCGGATGAATTCCCTCGCTGAGTTCCGCCTTCATCTTCGCCTTTCCGTAGGGGGACTCGGCCCACACCCAATCGCCTTGTTTGATTCCAAGACCAGCCGCCGTTTTAGTGTTTATCCGGAGCCCATCCGTCACTTTAAGCTCCGCAAGAAATGCGTTGTTCTGGGTGCGGGAGTGGGTCTGTGAGGCCTCTTTCCAGTTGATGAGAAAAAGCGGATACTCGGGCGTCGGTTGCCACTTTCGCGGTTCGTAGACAGGCAAAGGCTGTAGGGGATTTCCCTCCGCGTCTTTCTTCCCTTCATGCTTTTTTACATAGAGTTCGAGTTTCCCAGACGGTGTCATAAACCCGCGAACCGGTGTCCCATCTTCCTTAAACATTCCAATCTGTTTGTCTTTTGTCCCATCCTTCTTTTTAGAGAAAAGGAGATTCTTCTCAATCACCGCATCCTGCACCTTTTCCGCTGAAAGAAGCGCTGCATGTTTGTTGTACTTTGTTCCCTTAGTGCTCACCCAGGTGGCACCCGGAAGGGCCTTGAGCTCCTCAAGAGTAATTTTCGGTTCTCCCTCTTTTAACTCTTTGCTCAAAAGTTCCTCATACCACTTTGTCTTATCCGAAACCTTCTTTCCGGACATCCTCCCCGTCCAGAAGAGGTCGTTGCCGTTCGCTTCCTTAAGGCCCAGCCGCCGCCCCAGTTCACAGACAAATTCATACTCGGCAGGTTGTCCAAAAAGAGGTTTGACAACCGGTTGACGGAGCCCCAACACAGGCCAGGTGACCCAATGGCTATTTAAATCGTATCGCTCGAGGTAGGTTGTCCCCGGGATGACGATATCAGCGAACTGTGCCGTTTCGCTCAGCATCGTGTCTACCACAACGATGAACTCCAATTTTTTGAGCGCCTCTCCCGCGTTCTTCGTCCCCACCACCGACATCATCATATTCTGGAACACAATGACCGCCATTTTAGGCTGATAAGGTCCTTTTCCATCGACAAGCCGGTTGACGATTTCCATGTAAACGCCAGACTTGTGAAAATAAGGCCACTTGTCCTTCCCGCCGTCCAAACGAGGCTGCTTCAAGTTCTTTTCGGCAGTTTCATCAGCCTCAACCTCTATGTGCTTATTCCCTTTCTTGTCGGGGAGAACGAGTGTGCCGGGTTTCTCAATGTTTCCAGTAATCGCAGCAAGTGCCCCAACGGCCCAACCCGCATAGACGCCGTTGGTATGATGGGCACCCGACCACACATCGACAAGGGCCGGCTTGGTCGTTGCAAATTCACGAGCGACCCGTTCGATGGTTTGGGCAGGAACTGTCGTAATCTCCTCCGCCCATGCCGGCGTCTTGTCCTTGACATACTCCTTAAATTGAGCAAATCCCGCTGTCCATTCATCAATAAAGGCCTGATCCTGGAGATCCTCTCGTAAAATCACGTGGGCCATCGCAAGGGCTAGCGCGCCGTCCGTACCGGGTCGAAGAGGAATCCACTCCTGCGCTTTCGAAGCGGTATAGGAAAAGTTAGGATCCACAATGACGAGTTTTGCTCCTCTTTCCATACCGTGGGTTATGATGCGCGGTAGATGCGCCCATTTGGTCGCAGAAAGAGGGTTCCACCCAAAAATGAGCATATATTTGGAGTTGATGGCGTCGATAAGAGGGCGTTCATCCCCCATCAGGATCTTAAAAGAGGCCTTCCGTCCCACATCACAGAGATTAGAGTGCATGTTGTAGTTCGGCGTTCCAAAAAGTTTGCAGAAATCATCCTGGATATTCGTGAAGCAGTGGTCCTCAGAGAACCAGAGAAGTTTGTGCGCCTCTCCTGCATCTCGGAGTGACTTAAGACGCGGGGTAATCTCCTGATAGGCCTCCTCCCACGAAACTTCCTTCCACTTCGGATCCACGCCAATTCCTTTTTCCGGATTCGTCCGCCGGAGAGGACGTTTCACGCGATCCGGATCATAAAGGGCCATGATCCCGGAATTCCCCTTCGGGCAGATCACCGCCTTTTCCTTCTGGGCATTGGCAAAGAAGTCGTCGGAGACGTTCGTGAAGCCGGCCGGATTGGAGCTGTTCGGTTTAATCCGCACAAGCCGGCCATCGACAACTTGGCATAGGATACCCGTGGTTCCACCGCACATATGACAGCAGGAAGGAATCCAGGTCCCATTGTCATAAGGACCTTTGACCGATGCCTTCGCTGCCAAAGCGGTGACGGGGCGGAGTGCCCCTGCCCCCAATATTCCCGCAGTAGTCATTCCTGTGAGTTTAAGAAAATCCCGGCGATTGATCTTTCTCATTTTAATTCCTCCATGCCCATTGAGGATGAACTTCATAATAAATAATAAACGTTCGGTTCTGTACCCAGTTCCTCCTTGAGACGGATCGCATGACGTTTCGTGACAAGTTCATTCAGATTGCATTCATGCACGATGCATTTCCCTTCGATAAAATCACCGAAATGGATTGCCCTTCCCATGCAGGTCTCAGCACAGGCAGGAGGCCTTGTGTAATGACCGTTGGCATCCTGGAGGTGCAGACAGAAGGTGCATTTTCGGACCTTTCCTATCGGGCTCCTGTTTTTTTGACGCACCCCATATTTCCCATAGTATTCCGGAGACGGAATCTTCCCATACTCGGTCTGTTGCGCAGGGTAATTTTCGCCGAGATCAAACATGCGCGCCCCATAGGGACAGGCCCCGATGCAATTGCCAGTACTAATGCACTTATCATAATCCACAATGACGATGCCATCCTCTCCCCGTTTCCATGTCGCTTTCACAGGGCAAACAGGAACACAAGGTGGATTCTCGCAGTGATAACAGGGTGACGGAAACCATCGCCGCGCGACATTGGGGAATTCTCCAATTTCCTCCTCGTTGACCGGATTATAGACAACGCCGGGAGGGGTTTTATTCTCCAACTTGCACGCCATCGTGCACGCTTTGCAGTTAATGCAACGTTTGAGATCGATGGCCATCCCATAGCGGAATTTTTTCTTTGTGACCACTTCTGCTTTGGCCTCGGCGAATTCCGCAGGGATCATCCCAACTGCAGCGCTCACAATTCCAAGCCCCACCAATTTCACAAAGGAGCGGCGTCCAAACTCTTGGTCGACCAGTTCCTCCAATGTGGTTGGTGTTTCCGGTTTCTCCATGGATTGTCCTCCCTAAAATGCGACCTGCAGTGCCCCGACGATTTGATCGTTGACAATCTCATCCTCCGCTTCTTCATCCTTGTGGATATAGTTAAGCTGGACCTTTGCGTAATATTTGTCGATGAAATAGTTGAGTCCGACTGTTGTCTCTTCCACCTTATTATCTGAAGATTCCTCATCGGGGTCATATCCTTCGTATTTCAAAACCCCTTGGAGTTTCGGGAAAAAATAGTAACCGACTTGACCATACCAACCGTTTGCCAGAGTTCTGTTTTCTGCATCGGTGTGGGCGGCCGTTCCCTGCCCAGCCATATACTCTCCCTTAAGAGAAAAATTTTTGTATTCATATCTTGCTTCATAGCCGAGGCGCTTTTTCGCAAGAGTCGCGCCATGGGCAGGCCGATGATACCCGGACATACCCACCTCAAATCCCTTGAAAAGTTCTACATCTTTCAAGGGCCGCAGAACCACCCTCCCTGCATAATCCTTCTGGTCATTGGCGTCCGCCTGGTTCTGGCCGGATCCGTTAAAAACACCAACATTGTAATCCAGGTAATCCCATTTCCCATTCAACCGAATCCCGATATCCCGCTGGTCACTAAATGTTCGGGAAATAAAGGCGCGTTCGATCGTATCAATTTTTGAAGAGCCACGGGTTCCCTCTTCGCCGATCCCGAGTTTATATTGACCGATGTCGAGGGTGTGATGGGGAAGGTAGCCCACGGTGAAGAAAGCGTCCTGGAGGATACTCTTGCGGGCGGTCGCGGAACTCGATTCGGTCACCTGTGCAGGGTCTACCATAATCGTATATTCAATCGGTTCAGATTCGGTCACTTTTCCACTCAGCTTGATCTCGGTACGGCGCAATCTGAATCGGTCATTGGCATCTTGGTCGGTGATGTACCACCCCTGGAAAAGCCCCCCGACTTTCAGTGTCCCATGGCCCACCTGGACCTGACCTGGTTCACCCTTTTCCACTTTCGTCACACGCTCTTCGAGACCGGTCACCTTTTCGGCAGAGACAGGAGGAGCCCCTCCTACTTCCTTGATCTTGATGAGCCCCATTTGCCGTTTGAGTTCTGCATTTTCCGCTTCAAGGTCTTTGACGCGTTCCTCCAGCGCTTTGAACCGCTTCTCCAAATTTCCCCCATCGGGTCCTTCATCCGCTTTGACTGGCAAAACGGCCAAGAAATTCGCTGAAATGAAAAGGGATATCAGAAGCAAAAGGGTTTTTCGAGAAAAGTGGCCACCCATGTTTAGTTTCTCCTTTCAGAATTTTGTAATGAGACCTCTTAAATATTCTCTACGACCTGAGACATAGTATACAAAACCTGTTCCATCTGAGTATATGATATAAATCATATTTCAAAAAAATCCTAACTCGATGTTAAAGTAAGATGATCGGCTTGAGGACCAAGGAAGAGGCGCAGGTTAGACACCTTTGAGAAGGGTCTGAAGGACATCGGCGGCGCTGTAAGAGGTTTCGCCGTTTTTGAGGAATCTGGCAATTTTTTTCAACTCGTCCCCGGAAGTGACAATCGGCGGTTCAAGATAACCGTCCTTTTGGTGCTGAGAAAGACCGATCGTGGCAAGGAGTCCATTGCATAAACATTTCCGGCCAACCGTCTCTTCAATGCGGCCCCCCTTTTTCACATACGTATTGACCGACTCCGCGGGGCAGCGATATCCCAAGGAACCGTCTTCTTTTTTGTACGGATGCCGCAAAAATCCTAAATCACATACCCTGGGCCTTGCCGCATAAACTTCTGGTTCTGAGATTGAATTTTCCAATTGTACCACCTTAAACGGAAAACCGGCCGGGGAAGCGACCGGATCGGTAAACACTTTCCCTTCGCCACGCATCACTTTCTGGAGGAGCGCAGATTTGATCTCCTCTGTAAGGCCTGATTCCCGGCAATAGGCAAAGGCGGTGCCGACCTGGATTCCGGAAGCGCCTAATTGAAGGGCATGCTGCAACTGTTCCGGACTCCCATAAGAGCCTGCCAACCAGAATGGGAGCCCCAACGCCTTGACCGCATCAAGATCCACTTCATCCTTCGGACCATAGACCGGTTCGCCTTGATCGCTCAGCCGGAGCGGCCCTCGCGGCGGTGCATTGTGCCCTCCGGAGGTCGGTCCTTCAATCACAAATCCATCGATCTTTCCGGTCGCCTTCTTGGCGAGTGCCGCTGCAAGTGTCGACGAAGCGATAATCGGAAAAAAATACGGTCGCGGGAGCGGAGGGAGTTCGTGGGGGATCACCTGCTTCGGATTAAAGTGAAGTTGAAAGTCATCAGTGGCGGATGCGCCTTCGACATGCAACGTGATGGAGACGTCCTGATGATGAGCCAGTCGATCAAGAACACCCGGGATTTCCCGCGGGATGCCGGCCCCCATGAGTACATAAGCAACACCGCCCAGCATCGCTCCATAGAGTGACGCAAGAAGAGGAAGCTGAATTTTCTCCAGATAATTAATCCCCACCGCCCCTTCATGCCCTTCTTTAGCGAGAAAAACCTCTGCAAAATTCGCCACGATGGTTACGGCCTGATGCGTGATCCCCGGGGTTGCGGTGTACATGGGAAGCAGACGGAAAGGGGCCCCCTTGGCCTTTCCCCCGGAGATAAAATAACTCTTCAAGATTTTTTGCGCGATCTCTTGAACGGGAAAGTGCGCGAGGGCTCGGCGGAGATGTTCTCCCGGATCTCCGTTCTGCAGGCGTCTTACAAAGATGGTATCGAGGGCTGTCCCGGAGACGACGCCCAATTGACCCATGCGGGAAACCGCTTTTGCAAGGACCCAATGGGAGACACCCGCCCCCATGCCGCCCTGAATGATGACCGGATGATTTTTCATAGAACCCTCAGGTCAAGGATGATGGCCACAACAAGCGCCACCCCAGACAGGATAAAAATGGCGAGATAATTCGCCCATTCTTTCGAGACCTGATTGCTCCAGAGGATATAGTGAAGCGTCTCGTAATCTTCTTGACTGAGGGGTGTTCGAGCTCCAACTTTTTCGACGAGCTGCCGCTCTTTGACCAACCGAAGCCGCCGCTGGGATACTCTTCCCCGGCGTCCGAAAAAAAACATCGATGAAATCACGGCGCCGTACCAGGACAGTTTCCCCAAAAAAGGGCTAAAATGGTTAAAGATGGGAATCAGACGGAAAAAAATGACAGACATAAGACCCACAATGAAATACCCCCAAATGACCCATGGCTTTACCCGTTTCGGAATAGGGGTTGCAAGTCGAGAAGGTTCTGTCTCCATGGAAATATTTCTCCTTTGTCAAACGATTATACCACAAAGGGCGAAGGGTTTTATAGGACGGATAATACTCTTTTGGGTTGATACAGGCAAAGGGGTTCCGGGCCCAAATAATTTCCATCTTGGAAATAGGCCCTGGCGCGGCATCCGAGGCAAATATTTCGAAATTCGCAGACACCGCATTTTCCTTCAAGAAATTCAGGAACCCTCAGCTGACTCAAAATCGTGGAAGTATTCCAAATCTCCCAGAACGATTTTTGTCGGACATTGCCACAAACAAGAGGAAGATAGCCACAGGGGAAGACCTCCCCCTTATGGGAAATAAACACGATACCCGTTCCCGCAAGACATCCTTTGGTCATCGCATGAAAGCCTGTCTTTGACTGATCCAATCTGCGACCTTCTGTTTTCGCCCTCTGATGGACCACCCGGAAATAATGTGGCGCACAGGTGGCCCGCACATGGGGAAAGGGGCGCTTTGATTTTTCATAAAGCCACCCCAAGACGTCCTCATATTCCTCTCCAGAAAGCATGACCTGACTTGAAAGGCTTGCACCGCAGCCGACAGGGACGAGCATAAAAATGTGGAGGGCATCCACCCCGAGTTCAAGGGCAAGATCATAAATCGCTTCCTTCTCGTGGATGTTATGACGGGCCAGGGTGCAGTTGATTTGCAAACTCATTCCTTTCCGTTTAAGCATTTGAAAGGCGTTGACCGCCTTCTCAAAAGACCCCTCCTGCCGACGGAAACCATCATGCGTTTCCGCATCGGCCCCATCGAGTGAGATGGCCACGCGCTGGATCCCTGAATACAAAATTTCCCTCACCTTCTCTTCATCGATGAGCGTCCCATTCGATGCCAGAGCCACCCGGAGTCCTTTCGTATGCGCATGAAGGGCCAGTCTAAAAATATCCGGACGGAACAGAGGCTCTCCTCCCGAAAGGACAAGTGTCAAAGGGTCCCTCCGTGCCAGCTCATCGATGAGGTGAAATCCCTCTTCTGTCGTGAGATCTTCCTTTGAAAATTCACGGCTTACCTCAAGCCTGCGACAATGAATGCACTCTAAGTTACAGGCCGCGGTCGTTTCCCAGAAGACCAAACGGAGTTCAGGATTCTGGCTCATGTTTTACTCCATCCGATAGGCGGTCCGTGTTAACCTTGGATGCTGGAATAAACCAAGGCGCAGGGTTACCGCCGTCCACAATGCCATCGTCAAAGCGACCCATGATTTGAGGTGATCACCCAGAGAGGCCCGCCCAAACTCACGGCAGATCTCCCGATAAAGCTGACGGGCCGATCGGCGTGCTGCAGACGAAGGTCCTAACCAACAGGCTGGCAACAAGCCGGGTCTCCCCTCAAGAAGATTTTGTCGGTATTGCTCGGCGCGCCGACGCAGGAACGACTGAGTCGAATCCTTGAGGTGCCGATAGCCGAGCAGTGCATTTTCCATCACCCGCACAATCGAAGGACCCAATCGAATGAAATCCTGACGGAAGCACTTCTCCTGTATCTGCTCAAGTTCTTCACTTGACATGTTAGGGTGTCGAACCAGGCCGTAGAAACCGGTCAACCGGTGGTAGAAGGCGTTTCGATCCTCCACAAACTTCCGATTGAGCCGTTTTTCGCCCATAATGCGTTCGTAGAGTGGCGTTCCCGGGATCGCGGTGTAGATCAAAAATTGCGCCAGTGCCGGCTTGAGACGGATTAAATCGTCGAGTTCCTCCTGGACGACCTCTGGCGTCTGATAATCGAATCCAATGATCATGGACGTCAGCACATTAATCCCGTGGGCTTGAAGCTCCTTAACCAAATCATCGATGTTGCGGCCAGTTTGTTTGGCAAATCCTGAGCGGCGTCCCTCATACCCCATCCAGACCCCGTCAATCCCCATCTCTAAGAGCTCCTCAATCTTATATTGCGACAAGGCCTTCACACTGGCAAACACGAAAAGATTTGGTGTGATGTTGGCCTGGCGGACGCACTCCAGGAATTCCATCGCACGTCGTTTGTTGAGGAGAAAGTCCTCATCGATGACCGTACATTTCGTTACCCCGCGCGACCGGTATTCCATGATGACATCCAAGATGTCCTTCCCTGTCGGCAGAAGCCGGATATGTCTCCGGCGGAAAAAGTGAGAGGTCAGGCAGAAATCGCACCCATTCGGACATCCTAACCCTGCAAAAATCATCCCATGAGGGCTTAACGGTAGGGAGTAGACTTTCAAGCGATTAATGATGAGGGGATGGGTGTAAGGTATTGGCTTCTCAGGCTCCCCGAGCAACTTCCGGATGAAACCAACCCCCTCCTCCCGGCAGATGTAATCACCGTAGGGTCGTAAGATCTCATCGTCCAGAACAGTGCCATAACCCCCCAGGATAATCTTTGATTTTGGGGAGTAGCGCCGAATCAGCGCCACAACCCGCTTCATCCGATGGAAGAGAGGAATGATAAAAGAGACACCGATAAAGTCATATCCGCGTTTAAGCTCCCTGATGAGTTCCCGTACGGAGGGATACTGAAGGACAACGGTCGAGACGTCGAGATTATGGGCAATGTACTCGAGGGAAAAATGGTTCTGGAAGATGCGCGGACTGAAGATCCCCTGGCACCGTGTCACCTGCCCATGGAGAAGTTCATACCCGACGGAGGTTCCGTCCCCATACTTGGGGCCGAGAGGCCGGCAGACGCTCGTAAGAAGTAGCCTCATGTCTCTCCCCGCTCCCCCAGAAGGACTTTTTCCTTAGGTCCCAGTCCGATTTCCTCATCCGTCAGATAACAGGCGGGATCCGGCGCCCAGGGATCCTTGTAGAGGAGGTCCGCTCGAACGCGGAAGGACCCTCCACACATCTTGAAGAATTTACAGAAGCGGCAGCGCCCCTTGAGGAAATAGGCGCGGTGCCGAAGTCCATACAACAAAGGATCCCTGTCATCCTGCCAGATTTCGCTAAACTTCCGCTCGCGGATATTTCCAAGCGTATAATGCATCCAGAATTGATCCGGATGGACATTTCCCTGAAAATCGATATCTGCGATGCCGATCCCTGAGCTATACAGTCCTCCACCGTTCCATTCGAGGAGTTTTCTCACCTTCTCCGCCCGCTCAGGATCCTCTTGAAGTAATTTGAGATAAAGGTAAACACCATCGACATGGTTATCGACGGTGAGAATCTCCCGAGGGAAACCGTTTTCCGAAAAGGCCTTTGTCCTTTTCAAAATGACTTCCATCGCCTGACGACTTTCCTCCGGTTTTAAATCCCAGCTTGAGAGAGCGCCTCCCCGTCCGGAATAAACGAGGTGATAGAAGCAGGCGCGGTGAATTCCTTCTTCTTCGATGAAATCAAAAATCCGGTCGAGGTCTCGAATGGTGTGGTGTGTCAAGGTCATCCGAAGGCCCACTTTTTGCCCGACCGCCAAACAATTTCGGAATCCACGAACCGCCGCCCGGAACGCTCCTTCCCGACCGCGAAAATGATCATTTGTTGTTCCGATCCCATCAAGCGAAATCCCAACGTAAACAAATCCTGCCTTCTTGATCTGTAATGCAACATCCTCCGTCATGAGTGTTCCATTCGTGGAAAGGGTGCACCGTAAACCGAGTTCTTTGGCATGCGAGGCGAGTTCAAAGAGATCTCCCCGGGTGAGAGGCTCCCCACCCGATAGAAGAAGTGCCGGGATTTTGAAATCGGAAAGATCCTCAAGGAGTCTTCTCCCTTCCTCCGTCGTCAATTCCCCCGCATATCGTTTCGCCTCAGAGCTGGTATAACAATGAATACAGCGCAAATTACAGCTTTTGGTGACATTCCAGACAACAACAGGTCTCCGTTCTTGCGCGGAAGAAGGGGCCGACTGCCCTTCTCCATATCGGAGTGCATCTGAATCGTTTGAGTGACCACAATACAGTTTTGAAATATTGATCATGATTTGAAATCCCTGGGTGTCAGCTGTATTCCCTTCTCCTTGTAGAAGAGGGCGGTTTGCACTAATCTCAGGATTTCTTCCTTCTTCACCGGTTTGTTGACATATTCAAAGACATTTCTCTCCATCGCCTCCTGATAGGTATCCCAATCCCCAAATGCCGTGATGATAATCACAGGGACTGTGGGACCTCTCTTTTTGATCTCAGCCAAGACCTCGAGACCCTTCTTCTTCGGCATCGATAAGTCTGTGATCACAAGGTCGAAAGCCCTTCTTCTAAAAATCGCAAGCGCCTCTTCCCCGTCGGAGGCGCCGTACACCACATACCCCACCTTTTTCAAGGTCTTCATCAAGGCGATCTGAAGCTCCTGATCGTCCTCAACCAATAGAATGCTTTGTCTTTTTTCCGGCATGGATCCCATCTTTCTGGGCAAAAATTTTTCTCTGAATCGGTAAATGAATTAAAAATCGGCTTCCTTGGCCGATTGCGCTCTCGCATGAAACATCGCCTCCATGCTCCTGAATCGCCTGGAGGGCTATGGTCAGCCCCAACCCCGTCCCATAGCTTTTCGTGCTGAAAAAGGGTTCGAAAATCCGGGAACGCTGCTCTTCGCTCATGCCAGGACCGGTATCGGAAATCGTCATCACAACAGCGTCTCCCAACCGCCCCGCCTGAAGGGTCAGTGTCCCCCCGTGGTCCATCGCCTCAAAGGAATTTTTAACGATATTTAAAAGGGCCTGATGAATCTGTTCCCTGTCCAGAGAAAGCAAGGGAAGATCTCCCTCAATCTTTTTCTCGATCTGAACCCCCCGACGAGCCGCCTCCCCATGGACGATCTCCAGAAGGTGATCGATCATCTCATCTATCGTGGTCGGTTTCAACACCGGTTTTGGGAAACGTGCAAAATGAAGATAGGCATCGGTGA
>Ga0105164_10002508_pt1 | contig 11330 bp, 10 predicted proteins | sample VDWuncwatermetaG_FD_89674 | JGI IMG/M metagenome (GOLD analysis project Ga0105164, IMG submission 89674) | Wastewater microbial communities from Netherlands to study Microbial Dark Matter (Phase II) - VDW unchlorinated drinking water | ecosystem: Environmental > Aquatic > Freshwater > Drinking...
GTCGTTACGGCTGAGGTCCCATGTCAATGGGCGATTAGTCCTTACCCTGCGGATTTCAGGAGCCCAGGGGAGGTTTCTCCAGAATCTTGGAGCGCGCGCCGTAGCCCGGCGTGAACAGAAAGACCTGAAGTCAGACGTCGATCCCATCCCGAACTCGGTCGTAAAGGTAAAGTGGTCAAGTCTGCTGTTGACCTTTTATGTTATAAGCCGACTTCTTTCTTGACACCTGCAAAGGCTCCCATCGCGAATTCCAGGTCTTCGCGGTTATGGACCGCGGAGAGTTGGACGCGGATGCGGGCTTGGCCTTTGGGGACGACGGGATAAGAGAAGCCGATCACGTAGACTCCTTTTTCCAATAACTTTTCAGACATCTTTTGGGCCAGGGCCGCGTCGCCGAGCATGATGGGGACGATCGGATGCTCACCCGGCGGGATGTTGAATCCCCGCTCCGTCATGCCTTGCCGAAAGAGGCGGGTATTTTCCATGAGCCGGTCGCGGAGCTCGGTCGAGCCGGAGAGAATCTCTAAGTATCGGGGTCTTGCATAACACTCTTATCAAACATCGCAGCAGCCCGGTCTCCCAAGCCGGGGTTCTACTCCGCATACTCCCGATACAAATCCTCGATTTCCCGCCTTACCTGGCTGATTTTCTTGGACAGCTCGGTCAACTGGGGAAGGTTGTTCCGATTCGCTTCGATCTGGAGTTGCTCGTTGTAAATCTTCAACGCGTTTTCACTTTTCAGGATCTGGGCTTCGAGTTTCGCGATTCTTGCCTTTTCTTTGCGTTCGGCCTTTTCCTGTTCTTTTTTCTCGTTGTAATGGTTCCGCGACGTAGGCTTCTTCTGCGCGCCACCGGCTTCGTTTTCGTCTTCCCAACCGATCTTTTCCAGGAACTCGTCATAACCGGAATCGAAGACATCAACGGTACCGCGGTGAAAGACGATCAGTTTCGTGGCTAGGGCGCGAAGAATCCTCTCGTTGTGGGTGACAATCAACGAAGCCCCGGGGAAGTCTTGCAGGCTCTCGATCAGGGCATCGATGGATTCCATGTCGAGGTGGTTGTTCGGTTCATCCAATAAAAGCAAGTTTGAAGGATGAGCGAGGATCTTGGCCAACAAGGTTCGACTTTTTTCGCCGCCCGACAACACGGAAACTTTCTTTAACGCCAAATTGCCGCCGAACATCATCGTACCGCAAATGTTTCGAACCTGCGTACGTGTCAGTGCCGGATTGGTATGTTCGATTTCTTGTTCGATGGTCAACTTTGGATTGAGCCGTTGGATGTTGGTTTGGCCGAAGTATCCCAGTTTCAGGTCGGGATGAGCCTTGAGCTCGCCCGTCAGCGGTTTAAGTCCGCCGGACAGTAAATTTAATAAGGTCGATTTGCCTTTGCCGTTGTTGCCGATCACGCCGAATCGGTCGCATGCGTTGATGGTCAGATTGATGTCCCGAAACAAAACATTGTCGGGCGTGTAGCCAAACGAAATATCGTGGGCCTCAAGCAGCGTTTTGGCGGCAAACGCGGCGTGCCTAAATTCGAAATCCAAAGACTCAATATCAGCGAGCCCGTCGAGTTTGGGGAGTTTTTCGAGCATCTTGATACGCGACTGAACCATTTTCGCTTTTGAAGCCTGGGCTCGAAACCGATTGATAAAAGCCGCGGCATGGGCCCGTTTTTTGTCTTCGTTGGCGCGGGTTTTTTCGTGAATCTCGTCTTCGAGGACGATTTGAGCATACGCCTTGGCGGTGCCGCCCTCGAATTTGCGAATGTTCTGACGATGGATAACCGCGGTGTGCGTCGTGACGCTGTCCATAAAATCACGATCATGAGAAATCACAATAAGCTCGCCTCGAAAAGCAGCCAGAAATCTGGCGATCCAACGAACCGACGTGATGTCGAGGTAGTTTGTCGGTTCGTCGAGCAAAAGCAGATTGGGGTCGGAGAGCAGGAGTTTCGCAACGTTAATACGGATTTGAAAACCTCCGGAAAATTCATGAGGAGCTTTTTTCAGATCGGCGTGCGAAAATCCCAGTCCGAATAAGATGGCCTCAGCCTTATAGATGGAATGGGATTCTTCTTCCGGCAGTCCTAAGGCCGCCTCCTCCAAAATCGTCGGCTGGGTGAAGTGTAAGTGCTGCTCGAGATGGCCGATGCGGTAGTTGCGCGGGATAGTAATCTTCCCGGAGTCGGGCTCTTCTTGTCCCAAAATGAGTTTGAAGAGGGTAGATTTGCCGTGGCCGTTGCGTCCGACTAAACCCAGGCGATCCCCGGCATTCATCTGAAAACTGACGTCGACGAAAAGCTCACGGGCGAAATACGACTTAGTAAGTTGGTGGATCTTAATCACAATGGGTTGATTTCATAGAGGAAAAAGTCACGTTAATCAAGCGAGGGGGTTTCGGTTTTCGCGAATGCCGGTAACCCGCACTCGCAATATAGGGAAGTGGTCAAGTCTGCGGGAAGTGGTCAGGGAAGTGGTCAAGTCTGCTGTTGACCTTTTAGGTTATAAGCCGACTTCTTTCTTGACACCTGCAAAGGCTCCCATCGCGAATTCCAGATCTTCACGGCTGTGGACCGCGGAGAGTTGGACACGGATACGGGCTTGGCCTTTGGGCACGACAGGGTATGAGAAGCCGATCACGTAGATTCCTTTTTCCAATAATCGCTCCGACATTTTTTGCGCCAGGGCGGCGTCGCCGAGCATGATCGGTACGATGGGATGCTCACCAGTCGGGATGTTGAATCCCCGCTCGCTCATTCCCTGCCGGAAGAGGCGCGTGTTTTCCATGAGCCGGTCACGGAGCTCGGTGGACTTGGATAAGATCTCCAGCGCTCTGATAGACGCGCCGACGATCATCGGGGCGACGGTATTGGAAAAAAGATAAGGCCGCGAGCGCTGGCGGAGCAACTCGACGATCTCCCGCCTCCCGCTCGTGTATCCTCCGCTCGCGCCGCCCAACGCCTTTCCCAAGGTCCCCGTCAGGATATCCACGCGCCCCATGACCTTGCGATATTCGTGCGTGCCGCGTCCACGTTCTCCCAGAACTCCCACCGCGTGCGAGTCGTCCACCATTACCAAGGCGTTGTACCTCTCTGCGAGAGCGCAAATCGCTGAAAGGTTGGCGATCGTCCCGTCCATGGAAAAGACCCCGTCGGTCGCGATCAGACGGAATCTCGCCGTGGAAGTTTCCTTGAGTTTCGCTTCGAGGTCGCTCATATCATTCGCGGCATAGCGAAACCGCTGCGCCTTGCACAGACGAATCCCGTCGATGATGCTGGCGTGGTTCAACTGATCGCTGATGACAGCGTCTTCCTCCTCGAGCAAGCTCTCGAATAACCCGCCGTTGGCGTCGAAGCAGGAGGAGTAGAGGATCGTCGCTTCGGTGCCGAGAAAATCGCTCAGCGCCTGTTCCAGCTCTTTGTGGATCTCCTGCGTGCCGCAGATGAACCGGACGGAGGAGAGGCCGTAGCCCCAGCGGTCGAGCGCCTCGTGGGCGGCTTTGACGACGGCGGGGTGGTTGGCCAGGCCGAGATAGTTGTTGGCGCAGAAGTTGAGGACTTCTTTACGGCCCACCTGGATGCGCGCATGCTGCCCGCTCGCGAGGATCCGCTCCGCTTTATAAAGGCCGGCCTTCCGGATCTCCTCAAGCTGCCGTTGGAGATACTCTTTCATGGAATGATACGGCGCCGCCTTATTTCGCGTCGGACCAATGGAGAATCACCTTACCGCACTGTCCTGACTTCACGACTTCAAAAGCCTTTTCATATTCGCTGTAGGGAAAGTGGTGGGTGATGACCGGGCTGAAGTCGACGCCGCTCTGGATCAGGACCGTCGCCTTGTACCAGTTCTCGTACATCTCCCGGCCGTAGATCCCCTTGATCGTGAGGCCGTTGAAGATCACTTTGTTCCAGTCGATCGCGGTCTCTTCTTCGGGAATTCCCAGAAGTGCGATCTTCCCCCCGTGGCACATGTTGTCGAGCATCTCTCTCAGCGCCTTCGGCTGTCCCGCCATTTCCAGCCCCACGTCGAAGCCTTCTTTCATGCCGAGCGTTCGTTGCGCCTCCGCGATCGTTTCGCTCCGGGCATCGAGGGCCAGGGTCGCACCCATTTTTCTGGCCAGCTCCAGCCGGTAGGGATTCACGTCGGTGATGACCACGTTGCGGGCGCCGGCGTGGCGGGCGATCGCCGCGGCCATAAGACCGATGGGGCCGGCGCCGGTGATCAGGACATCCTCGCCCAAGACGTTGAAGGAGAGGGCGGTGTGCACCGCGTTGCCCAGAGGATCGAAGATCGCCTGAACGTCGCGCGGGATCGAAGGGTCGTGCTGCCAGACGTTGGTCATGGGGATCGCAATATGCCGGGCGAAGGAACCCGGCCGAGCGATGCCGACACCCGTCGTATCGGCGCAGAGGTGCCTTCTCCCGGCCAGACAGTTACGGCAGCGGCCGCAGACGACGTGTCCCTCGCCGGTCACCACGTCTCCCGGTTTGAAATCTTTGACGTTTGTCCCGACTCTTTCGATCGTGCCGACGAACTCGTGACCGATCACGAGCGGCGGGTGGATCGTTCTCTGGGCCCATTCATTCCAGAGGTAGATATGGAGATCGGTGCCGCAAATACCGGTCCGGTCCACTTTGATCAATACGTCGTTGATCCCGATCTCGGGGACTGGCACCTCCTCGAGCGATAAACCCGGGCCCGCCGCTTTTTTCACCAACGCTTTCATCTATATCAATTCTGTCACGTCCGGGTTATGGGGTAAAGCTGTCGGCGCCTCGCAAATGTCCGGTTGACTCCTTTGATTGATTTGAAATAACTTGAGGCCGATGAGCGCGCAAGATTCGTGTTCGCTGACTTTAGCTACCGGTTATCACGCGCGGGCGAGACCCCTCTGGGAGGGCGCAGTGGATACCGGCGCTCTGAAACTCAAGGTCATTCCCATGCGCGATGACGGTGAGCGGCATATCCGCTTTGACGGCGGAGAATTCGACGCGGCCGAGTTCTCCCTGGCTTTGTACCTGGCTTTGAAATCGCGCGGCGCTCCGTGGATAGCCCTCCCCATCTTTCCCAATCGCCGGTTTCGCCATGCCTCCATCTACGTCCGGAAGGATTCTCCCATTCAAAAGCCGCAAGAGCTGAAGGGGAAGTCGGTTGGCGTGCCGTCTTATGTAAACACCTGCGGCCTTTGGGTTCGTGGGTTTTTGAAGGATGATTACGGCGTCGAGGCCGAAGACATCTTTTGGAAAGCGGCGAGGAGCGATCGTGGATTTGTCCCGCCGGAGAAAATTCCCGTTGAAGTGGTGGCGGGAAAGAAAGATCTGCGCTCGCGTCTATTGGACGGGGAGTTGGACGCGGTGATCTCTCCGGACGGTCTCTTGTTGCAGGAACCGGGGATCCGACGGCTTATCGCGTCATCGAAGGAGTTGGAACGGGACTATTATTCGAGAACCCGGATTTTTCCCCTGGCCCACACGGTGGTCATTCGCCGGCACTGCCTTGACGAGCATCCGTGGGTGGCGCAGAAGCTCTTCGAGGTTTGGACCGAGGCGAAACGGATCTCCTTGGCAGACGACGCCGATCCGACCTATTCCAACTTTGCCTGGATACAGGACCTCTGGCAGGAGGAGAGGGTCTTGCTGGGGCCGGATCCCTGGCCTTACGGAATCGCCCGAAACCAGGCGGCCCTCGGCGCGCTCATCCGCTACGCCGTCGAACAGGGCATCCTGAAAGAAGGGTGGGAGACGCATTCTCTGTTCCATCCGATTCAAGAGTAAGCGGTCCTGTGAAACGGCTCCGGTCCGCCGCATTGACAGAGACCGAGGACAGACATAAGAATGTTTTTGTCCCGGCCTTAGGGAGCTCTGGAAAGACGCGGCATGCGGTTTGGCGCTCACTACCTGCCCACTTACGTCCCCGATCTCGACGGGCCCGTCACGGAATTTTACCGTCGGATGTTCGAGCAAATGGAGGAGCTCGACCGGCTGGGGTTCGATGACGTCTGGGTCACCGAGCATCACTTCAGCCATTACGGCGGGACCCTGCCCCACCCGCCGGCCTTTCTGTCGGCCATAGCCCGCACCACAAAACGGATTCATCTCGGCGCCGCGATCAGCGTGCTGCCGTTCCACAATCCCCTGGAAGTGGCGGAGTCCTACGCCATGGTGGACGTCATCTCGAATGGGCGGCTCGAGTTCGGCGTCGGAAAAGGATCTGAGGCGATTGAGTACAAACGGGCAGGCGTCCTCCAGGCGGAGGCCGCCGTGCGGATGAAAGAGGCGACTGCAATCATCCGTCAGGCCTGGTCCGACGAACCGGTCAACTTTTGCGGCGAGTTCTTTCGGTACGAAAATGTCTCCGTGCTTCCCAAACCCGTGCAGCGCCCTCACCCGCGAATCTGGCTCGGCGCCTCGCGCAGCGACGATTCGTTTCACTGGGCCGGACAGTACGGGTTTCAACTGATGACGCTTCCCTATCTCTATGCCGACATCCGCGTTTTGCAACGTCTGGTTGAAATTTACCGTCAGTCTCTGGCTGAAGCGGGCCATGACGCGGCGCAGCACGAGGTGCTCGGCAAGTTCCACATCTACGTCGCGGAAAGCTTCGACCGGGCAGTCCGGGAGGCGACTCCTTATTTGGATCACTACGCGGAGATTCATCGCGCCGCCGACCCGGACCGGAAGCATGCGCCGGCGAACCCCCGCGATGTCGCCGCGCAGCTCGCGGGAGGATTTGTCATCGCCGGCGATCCCCAACGCTGTATCGACACAATCCATCGGTGGCGCGAAGAGGCGGGTCTCACCGCGCTGTCGGGCGCATTTCACTTCGGCGGCATGCCACAGGAATTGGCGCTGAAGAATATCCGTCTCTTTGCGGAGCGCGTCATGCCGGCCTTTGAAAGATCGGGTGGAAGCAAAAACAAGGCCTGAAGAAGAAATCATGCCCTACTGCGCGGTGAACGGAATCAGGATCCATTATGAGGTCTCGGGCGAAGGTTTCCCGATGGTCTTCGTCCACGCCAATCCCTTTGACCACCGCTTGTGGATGTATCAGGCGGCGCATTTTTCCACATTCTTTAAGGTCATAGCCGTCGATATCCGCGGTTATGGCCGGTCGGACAAGCCGGTCTCTGAAACTAGCGTCGTTGAAATGGCGGAAGACATTGTGGGCGTATGCCGACAAGAGCGAGTCAGCGAAGCGATTTTTTGCGGCATCAGCGTCGGCGGAAATCTGGTGCTTCAATTGGCGCTGAACCATCCCGATCTCTGCCGGGCGTTGATTGTGGTGGGTTGCAGCAGCGGCCCGAGCCCGCATCAGGCGAGAACGGACGGCTACATGAACCAGGGCGTCGCGAAGTACCACATCCAGCACCTGAGGAACCTCGTGAGCGAGGAGTTCACCGCTACAAAAGTGGGAAGCTACCTTCTCGGTCTGTTCACGGACACAGATGACTGGTTGAAGCCGGAAGCGCTGAGGGCGATCTTCAACGCCCTCGAGCGGAAGAACCTGACCGATCGTTTGGGGGAGCTTCAGATGCCCGTTCTCGTCATCAACGGGGAATTCGACCCCGCCAAACCGCGCAGCATAGAGACGAGTCGAAGAATCAAGGGGGCGGAGCACCGGACGATTCCAGGGTCAGGGCATGCGTGCTGCCTGGAGCAACCTGCGGTATTCGACGAAACGCTGTGCGAATTTCTGAAAAAGAACGGCTTGATGACTCCCGGATAAGCGGAACGCGAGGATATGATCAGACGAGAGAAACGGTGGTACGAGCTTACCAACGGATTATGCAAAAGGGGGTAAGGCTTGAGTAATGCGGAGAAAATGGAATAATGACCGCCTATGGAATGGATTCACACTGTCATCGACATCTTTCTCCATCTCGACGTTCATCTCAACGCTTGGGCCGGCATGCTGGGGCCCTGGCTCTACGTAGTCCTCTTTCTCATCATTTTCTGTGAAACCGGCCTCGTGATCACGCCGTACCTGCCCGGGGATTCGCTGCTTTTCGCGGTCGGGGCCCTGGCCGCCCGCGAAGGCTCGCCGCTCCAGATTTTCCACGTTCTCGTGCTGCTGAGCGTCGCGGCCATCCTGGGGGATACCGTCAACTACGCGGCCGGCCGTTGGATCGGGCCGAAAATATTCTCGCGGGAAGACTCGCGGCTGCTCGATAAGCGGCATTTGGATCAGGCCCGCGGCTTTTACCAGAAATACGGCGGCAAGACGATTGTCCTGGCCCGCTTTGTGCCCATAATCCGCACCTTCGCGCCGTTCGTGGCCGGTATCGGCCGGATGGACTATCCGCGCTTCGTGTTTTACAACGTGACTGGCGGGATCTTCTGGACCTCATCTTTCTTGCTGGCCGGTTACTATTTCAGTGGCCTGCCCATGGTCAAAGAGCAATTCCATTATGTCGTTCTGGCGATCATCGTGATTTCCATCATGCCGGCCGTGTTCGAATATTGGCGGGCAGTGCGTGGCAATTCCGGCTCGATATCGAAAGCGTAAGCGCCGCCGGACCCGATCGTCCGGCGCTACTGGGAGGCCAGTTTTTCTCCGGTGCCCAAGGCTACTCCTAGGTCCGCTGTTACTACCTTGGCTGCGCATCAAACTCTACTTGACAGATCCCCCTAGTAGGAGATAGTTTCCGTCCAAATGGTATTGGGAGCCAAAGCCCTTGCTCACCGGTGGATTTTGTTGGTCAGTCGCTTCCGACTTGCGACGTTTAGGAAGGAGAAAGAGCCATGTTGAAGATTGGCGGAGAAGAAGTCCTTGCTATAGATGCCGATGCCCATGTGATCGAGACGGAGGACACCTGGTCGTACCTGGAGCCCTCGGAAGAGCGCTTTCGGCCCATCCTGGTAGGCTCGGAAAAGCGGCCGGACCAACAGTACTGGTTGCTGAACGACAAAGTGGTCGGCTTTCGTTTCGGGAGCAAGACCGCCCAGGAGCTGGAAGAGTTATCCCAGAAGACCGGCCGCGACATGAACACCTCTCTAGAGGCGCGCGAGCTGGCCCGGGTCGATCTCCGCGTGCAGCATATGGATCAGCTCGGGATCGACATTCAAGTGTTGCACAACACGCTGTGGATCGAACAGGTGACCAATCGGCCGGACGCCGAGTTGGCGGTCTGCCGGAGCTATAACCGCTGGCTGGCGGATATCTGGGCGCGCGGGAAGGGACGGCTCCTCTGGTCCTGCATGCCGCCCACGCTCAATATCCCTGAGGCGGTCAAAGAGGTGCGTTGGTGCAAGGAGCACGGATCGGCGGGTATTTGCTTGAGGCCCCTGGAAGGGGATCACCACCTGACCGATTCCTACTTCTACCCGCTTTACGAAGAAGCCCAGCGGTTGGACATGCCGATCACGGTCCATATCGGCAACGGCAACCCCGCCAATATCGATCTGGTCCGCCATAGCCTATTCTGGAGATTCAGGGCGCCTACGGTCGCCGCCTGTTACGCTTATCTGCAGAGCAACGTCCCGGAGATGTTTCCAGGGCTCCGGGTCGGCTTCATCGAGGCCGGCGCGCAATGGCTGGTCTGGGTCCTGGAGGGGGCGTCCCGCAATCTTGGCATTCCCAAGAGCGCGTTGCACGAGGTTTTGGCCCGTAAGAGGGTCTGGGTGACCTGTGAATACGAAGACCACCTCCCGTACCTCGTGCAGTATGCGGGGGAGGACAATCTGATCATCGGCACGGATTACGGCCACACCGATCCGTTCTCCAACGTGCGCGCCCTGAAAATATTCGTGGATCGCCCCGACCTCGCCGACCGGATCAAGAAGAAGATCATCAGAGACAATGCGTTGATCTTCTACGGCCTGAAAGAAGAGGAGCTGTCTACCGATGCCGGCCGAAGCCGGAGCGGGAATGGCTCGGGCGAAGGGCGCGCGCCAGCCGTTTCTATTTAATCTTCGGAAACAGCATCCTTCCATCCATCAGCAGACCGCTGAAAGGTCCATCTGTCACCAGCCGGCCTGGGAGTTCCTCTCAGGCTGGCTGGATGTTGACATCCCGACAAGAAGTGGTGTCTATATCGGTCCGAGGAGGGCTTTATGTTCTGGAACCAGGCTGGGAAACCATGGATGGCGGCGCTGTTCGTTGCCGTTTTTTTTCTGAGAGCGGACTTCACGGGCGCCCAAAGCAAGGCTTCGACGTCGTCGAAGGCGGAATGGGACCGAATCGTCGAGGCGGCTAAAAAAGAAGGCCAGGTGGTGATCTTCGGGCCGGCCGGCCCAAATGCGCGCCAGGCGTTGGCCGACGGGTTTGAAAGTAAATTTCCCGGGATCAAAGTGGAGTTTACGGGCGGATCGGGCGCCAAACTTTCGTCCCGTCTCTTGGCCGAGCGCAGGGCCGGGGTTTATACCGTCGATCTTGTATTGACTGGCACGACCACGATGCTCGAGTCCCTGCTTCCAGCCGGGGTCATGGAGCCTATTCCGCAAAAACTGATTCTTCCCGAGGTGACGGATACGAGCAAGTGGTGGCAGGGGCGGCTGGATTACTCGGATGAGGCGGAGAAGTACAACCTTGTCTTCACCGCCGCCGTGAAAGTCCCGATCACGGTCAACCCGGAGATGGTCAAGACCGGGGAGTTCCGTTCCTACGGGGATCTGCTCAATCCGAAATGGGTGGGGAAGATGGCCATGAGGGATCCGACCGCGGCCGGGCCGGGGTTGGCGACGGCGACTTTCTGGTATGCCCATCCGGCGTTGGGAAGGAAATTTATGCAGGAGCTCTTTCTCAAGCAGAAGGTCGTCTTCTCCGGAGACGACCGTCAAATTCTGGAGTGGGCCGCGCACGGGAAATACGCGATTATTATCGCGCCCAACGAGCTCAATGTGACCGAGCTCAAAAGCAGAGGATTGCCGCTGGAATCGGTGGGGGCGGAAAAATTCAAGGAGGGCAGTTATCTCACGACGGCCAACGGCAGTGTCGCCCTGATCGACCGGCCGCCCCATCCCAACGCCACGAAGCTCTACTTGAATTGGCTGCTATCGCGCGATGGGCAAACCCAGTGGACGCGTTTGAGCGGCTACCTGAGCCGCCGGCTGGACGTGCCCAGGGATCACGTCGATCCCATCGGGATACCCAAGGACGGGTTCGAATACCAGGCGAACTATAAGGAACGGTTTGTGCGGCTCAAAGGAGAGATCATCCCGTTTCTCAGGCAAATCCTGCAAAGGTAGGCCGCATTTTTAGGTTTCTTTCTTTTCTGTTTTGGGTATCACTCCGTGAAAGGAGAGAGCTAAGCGGCATGAAAACTTTCATTGCGCTATGGATCGTGGTTGTTCTATGGGTCCCGGTAGGCGCGGCCGGCGGGGCCGAGGCA
>Ga0105164_10002510_pt1 | contig 11319 bp, 8 predicted proteins | sample VDWuncwatermetaG_FD_89674 | JGI IMG/M metagenome (GOLD analysis project Ga0105164, IMG submission 89674) | Wastewater microbial communities from Netherlands to study Microbial Dark Matter (Phase II) - VDW unchlorinated drinking water | ecosystem: Environmental > Aquatic > Freshwater > Drinking...
AATATTATTCAGGAAAATGTGCGCGAGATTGATATTGTGGGACGCTTCGGTGGAGAAGAATTCTGTGTGGTCTTGGCCGAAACGGCCCTGGAGGGGGCCCGTGTGGTGGCTGAACGTATCCGTAAATCTGCGCAGATGAGGCTCATCAAGGCGTATGACAGCACCTTACGCGTGACCTTAAGCATTGGGCTGGCCATTTATCCCTCTGATGGTAAACTTTTGGAGGAACTGATGGACAAAGCAGATTGGGCGTTGTATCGTGCTAAATCACAGGGTCGCAACTGTGTTGTAGCTTTTGGGCTTTATCAAAAATGAACTTCCCGTGTCATTCCCGAATGCTTCTGTCGGGAATCCAGGCACGCGTAATGGATGAATAGCGCACTAAAACAGCCAAAGGGATGAATTTTTTCCGCCAAAACGCTAATTGCTACTTACTGATTCCTGGATAAGTTAGGAGGCCCTCATACCGGGCACTCACAGATGTTCGCAAGTCACACGCGTTTTGGCTTCAAAAATTATCCCTTCGTCTGTTTTGACGCATAGCATATTTTTTTATACCGAATTTTTTATGAAAACTCCTTTTAAAATTTTTATTCTGGTTTTATTGCTACTGGCTTTTTTAGCGAGCCTGGCCTGGGTCGGCGTGCGGCATTTGGCTGATATACTTCACGAATTTGACCATGTGGCTCAGGTGGATTTGGTATTGATGGAGACAGCGACCTCTCTTAATGATCTCCAATTGGAAAAAGAAATTATTTTTGCCAAACTCTCCTCATCTTCCGAAGAATTGGCGTTTGGCCAGGTCTCAGCCGCTCGCGGTGAATATTTGGCGGATTATGTTAAAGGGCTTGGGGAGCAATTCGATCACACCATTCAATTAGCTGACGATCAGATGCGAAGGATTGACGGGCTCTCAGGGGTACCTGTGGGTTTGAAGGCTTCATTTGAGCAGATGCGAGGGCAAACTAAGGCGTATGACAGTACGGTGCAGGCCATCTTCAAGGCGGTTGAAGGTGGTGGTTTTCAATTGTCCCTGGAAGATCTGGAGCGCACGGACAGCCGGCAGAAAGTTTTGACGGAGAATGTCCAAACAATCGTTTCACGGGTCTGGGGACTGGTGCATGAATCCACCCACAGAAGCCAGCACTGGCGTCAGCAGTCTAAAGTAATATTTTGGTTTAGTTTATTGCTCACAGTGACACTGGGATTATTGTTATTTGCTTTCAAAAAGAATTTAGAGGAGATCAGCCGGCAAAAGAAAGATTTGGAAAAATTAAATCAGGAGCTCGACAGGTTTGTCCACACGGTCAGTCATGATATAGCAGGGCCCTTGACAACCATCGTTGGTTACGCGGCTTATCTGGAAAAGAAATATGCCCAACAACTTGATGATCAGGGGCGGGATTGCGTCAGTGGCGTGCGCAAAGGGGCAACGAGGCTTAATGTTTTGATTAAGGACATGTTGGAATTGACAAAAATGTCCCGGGTTAAAAACCCTTATTCGCGGGTTTTGGTCCAGGAGGTCATTGACGGGGCACAAGCCAACTGCGATTTTATGATTCGTCAGGCTCGTGCCCAAATCGAAATCGAGCGGAAGATGCCGGAAATTGTCGGGGACCGTATTAAAATCACGGCGGTATTTTTTAATCTCATCAGCAATGCGGTCAAATTCGCCAAGTCCGATGTTCCGCCGGTGATCAAGATCGGTTGGAATGAAACCCCCAAGGATTATGAATTTTACGTCCAGGACAACGGGATCGGCATTGACCCGCGGCATCATCAGGAAATTTTCGAGATTTTTAAACAATTGCATCCGGCGGACCAATATGACGGTTCAGGGGTAGGTTTGGCCATTGTCAAAGCCGCCGTAGAAGACCATGGCGGCCATGTGCGTGTGGAATCAAGCCTTGGACAAGGTGCCAAATTCATCTTTACCATCCCCAAAAACCTCCCGCTAGGGACTAAACAGCCATTGGGATGAATTTTTTCCGCCAAAACGCTAATTGCTACTTACTGATTCCTGGATAAGTTAGGAGGCCCTCATACCGGGCACTCCCAGTTGGTCGCAAAACACACGCGTTTTGGCTCCAAAAATTATCCCAACGTCTGTTTGACGCATAGTAAGAGATAGGGAATATTGTGTGTCAGGCAATATTTCTTTGCTCACGGCCCGCCAGTGTCATTGCGAGTGAAGCGAAGCAATCTCTTTCCACTGTCATTCCCGCGTCCGCCTACGGCGAGATCTCGCCAATCCGAAGGATTGGCGGAAAAGCGGGAATCCAGAACAAGAACGACATTAGCGCCCTCGGCTCCCAAATCACCCGCGAGATAGTTATTCCTGAACTGACCAAAGAAGTCAACGAAGATAAAAATTTCGTTAAACTACGTCAGGTTTATAACTCACTGATTCTAGCGACATGGTACAAGAAGAAAATCAAAGACAGCATATTAGAGCAGGTCTATGTGGATAAAAACAAAACTGCTGGCGTTCAATATACTTCCACTGTCATTCCCGCGAAAGCGGGAATCCACTTTGAGAATGATGTTGAAGGACTGTATCAGGAATATTTAAAAGCCTTCAAAAAAGGTGTCTATAACTTCATTAAAGAAGAATACGATCCCGCGATACAAGTGACTATACCAAGAAAATATTTCTCCGGAGGAGTAACTTTTCTTTATGATAAAGCACAATATGTTGATGAAAAAACCGCCAGCCCCGCCATACTGAATCAAATAACTGGTATTCAACATACCGATCTTGCACAGGTTTCGGCTAATCTTAGCGCTTTAGGACAAAAAACAGACAACAGCACTCAGATCCATCGAGATGCGGCGATGATAACACCTGTCAAAATTGAGATGTCTCCAGAAGCATTAAAAATTGTACCGTCAAAATATTTAAGCCGTATTGTAGAGGTGGCAGGTGCACAAAAAACGCCAGAAGATATTCTTGTATCAGGCCGGTCACGCACAATCGTTTTAGATAAGCCATTTTCAATGAATGGCAGGACTATTCGATTTCTAAGATTAAAAGGGGTGACCTATCAGGGTGGTCCACCACAGATGGAAGTTTACCAGTCCAATCCCGGGGAAGTAAATGTAAGACAGGCTCAAGTTACAATGGCGGACCAAAATGGCCGTATAGTTTTTTTGCCTTACGGGCCCAATCCCAGAGGGACAAAATATTTAGAGTCTGTGCGAAAAGAATATGTCAATGCCGAAGCGGTATCCCATGCTGGGATTTCGACTTCTCTTCCAATCGGTATAGGAAAGTTTGTTGGTAAACAATTTCAAGGGAAAGAGGTGGGTTTTACAATCTTCGCAGAAGAATACGATCCTTCTCCGCGATTATGGACAGTATTTTTAAAGCGCAAGAGAGCGCTTGATGAAGAATTAAAAGGTCAATCCGCAGATATCCGTGCAAAAGCCTATGGTGACCTTTTATCGGATTTTGGAAAAGCCATTAAAGGGGCGGTACAGCTTTTAAGGCAGCTCAATAATGCAGGTTATGTGCATAACGCCGCCCATTTAGACCAATTCAATTATGATTCCCAGAATCATTCAGCAACGGCCATTTATGATTTGGCGGATATCCACACAACCGATATATCCAGAGATGAGTTTACGGCGCGCTTTATAGCTAGATTTTTGGATTTTTTTGGAAGCGTGGACATGGTGAGGCATCTGATACCTTCTGATGTATGGTTGAGATTGGAACAAAAGAGAAAAAATATTTATGAGGAATTTTTGGATGGGTATTTTACACCGCTGGAAAAAACAAGCATGGTGGAACCGTATGGAGGTGATATGGGTGCCGAAATCTTTTTACAGACATATGCTGGAGCTGGATTAGAGCAAATGTATCACCCAGAAGACGGCGGGTTAGGAGGGATGACCTGGAAAGAAGCCGCACGAATGTTTATGTTGGGGGGAATAAATCCATTGACCAAAGAAATAAAGGTGATAGCCCAAGAGATCTACGATCAAAAGCAAAATGCAGCTGTACCTGCCCTGGCTGAGAAGAATAAGCAAGCCGTCGAAACCAAAATACGAGAAATTGCCAGGAAATATGAGAGTAAGGGAGTTAAATATGACGATATTTCTCGATTAGCAGGGAAATATATAAATACCAAAAAGCTCTGGAGATTATTTCAAGAAGATCCTTTCAAATCCTGGAGCGAATATTTTCGAGAAAGACCAGGTCTCAATGGTGTGGTCCTATCTCCCGTTGTTTATATTTATTCGAGTATCATAGAAGAAGGGCTTATACTTGATAAAAGAGAAGTCCTGAAAAGTGAATTAAAATTACATTACGATTTTTTATTCCCTGACCGTATGACGGATGAAATAATTAAAAAGTACATAGAAACTCCCACATTTGAGGTCATTGATCCACAAGATATTAATTGGTCCCGTTTGGAGAGAGAATTAAAGAAAGGTCTTAAAAAAGATGGTGCTCAATTAGCTAAAGGCGGTATTGATTTCAATTCTAATAGAATTAATTTACAGGTAAAAATGGATTCCCGCTTTCGCGGGAATGACAGCAGGGAAGGCGGGAATGACAGTGGAGGAGTCGGAAATAGCAAAGGTATTCAATTTAAAATCGACCCTGCCATGCTTCAGCAATTACAAAACGCCCCGGGCTTTACGGTGGGCAGTATTACTATCCAGCCGCTGAAAAGTCTCCCGGCATTTTTGGGGATTTCGAAAAAAACTGGTAATTCTGATGGGGTAGGGTAAAATATACATATGAAGTGGATGACTTTTATTTGGAGGTTGACGATTAAAAGGGACATGAGATGGATGTAAGGATTAAAAAACAACAGATTTACTGGAAGCAAACAGCAGAATATGATTGGGAAACTGTTCAGGTGTTATGGCGCGCAAGAAGATATGACGCGTGTTTATTTTTTTGTCATTTAGTTATCGAAAAAATTTTGAAATCTGTGGCCGTCCAAAAAACATGACAGGACGCGCCACGGGTTCACGATTTAATACGATTGTGCGAGTTAGCCGAAATTCCACTGGATGAGTCAACACGGGACATGCTTATCCAGATTAATCACTTCAATATAGCTGGTCGTTATCCGATTAATCAGCAACAATTCCGTAGAATGGCCACGCATGCTTATAGTTTGCGGTATTATCGTTTTACAAAGGAGTTTTTATCATGGGTTATCGAAAACCAACTTTGAGGCAGGCTAAACAGGAAGCGCTTCGTTATTTGGATTTTCTTAAAAAAGATGGCGCCAAGGTACGGGTGGCGTATCTTTTTGGTTCTTTCGCTGAAGGGAAACAAGGGCCGGACAGTGATGTTGACCTTTTAGTCAGTTTGGCTGGATTCAAGAATTGGGTGGAAGCAGGAGGGTATCTCTATAAAAAATTGTATGAATTCCATCCAAAGTTAAATTTTGATGTTATTGGACATTGTAAATTTCGTTTAGATCCAGGTATCCCTTTGGAAAGTGAAGTTTTGCGTAAAGGGATAAGACTTAATTAAACAAAGAATAGTTTATGGGCATGAATATTTTAAGTCTTGAACATGAATGCCTTGCTACAAAGCTGTCTTTTTCTGAGGATTCCTTCACAGTTTATTTAAATGATGGTCGTCATATTACCATTCCATTGGCGTGGTATCCCAGGCTCCTTGCCGGGACCAAACACGAACGTGAAAATTATGAACTCATCGGTGGCGGTGAAGGAGTTCATTGGCCCAAATTGGATGAGGATATCCTTATTGAAGGGCTTTTGGCTGGACGTCCTTCTCAAGAAAGCCAAAGTTCGCTCAAGAAATGGCTGCAAAAACGGCGAAGAAAATAAATTAAAGCCTGCCTTGTTTTCATCCTAAAATTCATTAAAACACCTATTGCTGGCCTGCCTTTTTTAAGATAGAATGAAAATTAATATTAAGAAAAATTAATACACATCTATTAAGACTTAAATATCCGCCATCTTGATTCCCGCTTTCGCGGGAATGACATGGAATTTTTTGAGGATGTAAATGAAGAAGTATGTCGTTGGTGTGGATGTCGGCGGCACCAATATCAAATTGGGAGTCGTAGGCCCTTCGGGACAAGTTATTGCCAGAAACAGTTTTGCCACAAAGCCTTTCGCTTCAAGCCAAATCAAATTGATCAAGGGCTTAGCCCGTGAAATCGAGGCCAGCATTAGTACCGCCGGTTTAAATAAAAAACAAATTGCCGGGGTGGGTATCGGTTTGCCCGGGCTCGTTGATTATGAAAAAGGGATTGTCCGGTTTTTGCCTAATATTCCGGGCTGGCGAGGGGTCCATTTAAAATCCATCCTTCAAAAAAGGGTCAACTTGCCTGTTTTCGTCGATAACGATGTAAAAATAATTACTTTAGCAGAGTCCAAATTCGGTGCAGGCAGAGGGGTCAAGAATTTGCTTTGCATGACTTTAGGCACGGGGGTGGGGGCGGCTTTGATTTTAAACGGCCAACTTTACCGCGGAGAAGATAATGCCGCGGGCGAGTTGGGGCATATGCCGCTTAACGAACTTGGGCCCAAATGCAATTGCGGGGGCTTTGGATGTTTTGAAACCTATGTGGGTAATCGCGCTTTGTTGGCATTGGCTTCCCGCGTGACGGGAAAGCCAGGTATTAGCTTAGAGGAAATGTGTGCCCTGGCCCAAAAGGGGAATAAAAAAGCTTTATTTTTCTGGAAGACGGCCGCCCGGCATATCGGCAATGGGTTAGTCGGCATTGTCAATTTATTAAATCCCCATGTGATCATTATCGGCGGCGGCATTTCTCATAATGAAAAATTTTTATTCAAGACCATCGCCGGCACCATCCGCCGCAGGGCCATGAGTTTGCAGGGATCAGCGTTTAAAATCAAGCGCGCTGAATTTAAAGATGATGCCGGAATTATCGGTGCGTATGTATTGGTGACGAATGCGCAAAGGTAGTCTTACCATTGTATGGATCGCAGCCGGACTTTGGGCAAGCGCCTTTTTTTTATTTTTGACGAACGAATCCGCGGCAAAAATGGGGCTCCAGATGCCGGACCTTAAAGAACAGTTTCAAAAACAAGATCTCAAGGGCGCTACGCAAGTTCAATTGCAGGCTGATCAGGTCAGCTTTTCTTCCGCTGACAATAAAGCACACGCCAAGGGTAATGTGGTGGTTACCACCAGCAAAGATCAGCAGTTGTATTGTGATCGATTGCAATTGGACCGTGTTGTCAAAGAAGTCGTGGCCGATGGCCACGTGTATCTGGATAGCCCTCAGGAAAATATCATAGCCCAGGGACTCACCTATAATTTTGATGATGGTACCGGAGAGTTTCGTGACGCAAGGATGTTCATTGATCCTTATCAGGTAAAGGGTAAGAAAATCGACAAAGTTTCCGCAAACCATATGATCATGAAGGAAGGCTATTTGACTACCAGCGATTGGGACCAACCGGATTACCGCATAGCTGCCCGCCGTATGGATATTTACCAGCATGATAGGGCCATTATCCATGGGATGAAGATTTATTTAGGCAAGGTGCCTCTCATGTACTTGCCCTATTATGTGCAGGACCTTAAAAACCGTCCGATCTTTACGTTCATACCCGGCCATAGTAAAGATTTCGGGATGTTTCTGTTGACCACGACCCGTCTTTCGCTTGGCCCCCGCGTGAAATTGAACGTGTACGAGGACATCCGCGAGCGTACCGGTTTTTCCGAAGGGTTTGATCTTAAATATAATACTTCCAATTTCGGCGGCGGAATCTTGCGCACGTATTACGCGGCTGAAAATAAAATTGCCAGCCATCATATATGGAATAAATATAACAGTCAGGGAATTAAAAAAGGCCCTACGACCCATCATGAGCGCTATCGCATCATATGGCGCCATCAATGGCGAATCGATCAAAATACCAGCGCGATATGGCAAATTTACAAAATTCACGATTATGATATTGTCAACAACGGCTTTCTCAAACAATATTTTCCGCGGGAGTTTCGTCAGGGGACCCAGGGGGCCGCCACCGACTCTTACTTTTTGTTGACCCGTTCCATGCCGCACGGCACCTTGACCTTTCACATCGAAGACACCCGCATCAACCGCCCTTTGCGCGGGGTGGAGTATTATCCGCAAATTCAGTATGTGGTGAATAATCAGCAAATCGGCAAAACCGGTTTTTACGTCAAAAACACCAACGAATTCTCAAATATAATCCAGCAGAATTACCCAAAAACATTTACCCATAAAACCATACGTTTTGATACGTATAATGATATTTCACATCCCATGAAAATAGCTTTCATTCAATTCAATCCGCATGTAGGGGGAGAAGAAACCTATTACAGCCGTGCCTCCGATATACACCGGACAAATATTTTGCGCGGCCAGTTCCATACCGGGGCGGATTTCACTACCAGTTTTTATAAGACTTGGGCGTATGCAACAAATTTCGCGGGATTAAACATCAACGGCTTGCGTCATATCATAACTCCGACGGCCTCTTATGTGTACCAGCACCGCCCTACTTTTATTTCCGCCGACCTTAATCAATTTGATGGCATTGATTCCCTGGATAAGGCGCATTACATTGCTCTGGGATTAGAAAATAAACTTCAAACCCATCGTAACGGTAAAATAGTGGATTTGATAAGGGCTTTGGTCAGCAGCAATTTCGCTCTGAAGGAAAATCCCGGTGTAGGCGGCTTTGGTCCGGTGGACGCCACGATTGACATGTATCCAACGAATTGGCTGACCTTTCACGCAGATTCCGAATACAATCATTATGACAGTCATTATAATACGGCGGATTTTGATGGTACTATCAAAGGTAATGGCTGGTCAATCAGTTTAGGCGATCGCTTTGGCTACAGCGTAGGTTCCGAGTTGACCGCCGAGCTGTATTACCGCATCAACCCCAAATGGTCAGCGAGGGTATATGAGCGTATTGGGGTTGGCAGCGGAGGAGGAGGAATCAGGGACAGTGGCAATAAAGAGGAAGAATTCGTTGTAACCCGCGATTTACATGAATGGGAAATGGATTTTGCTTATCATACGCAGCGAGGGCTTGGATCAGAATTCTTCCTTGTTTTCCGTCTAAAAGCGATGCCGGACATGAAGCTGGATTTGTTTAACACCTCCTTCCATACGCGCAAGGCAGGTTCACAAAGTACGGATATAACAGCAAGTTCACAGAGTACGAGCACAACAGGAGCAACTCAATGAAAATAGCCATCATCGGTTCAGGTTATGTGGGTTTGGTGTCAGGGGTTTGCTTGGGCCAAATCGGGCACCAGGTGATTTGCGTGGATAATAATCCCGATAAAATTAAAACTTTAAAAAAAGGGCGTTTGCCGATCTACGAGCCTGGCTTGCTTGAGTTGTTGAAAGCCAACGTGGCAAAAAAGCGGCTTTCTTTCACGGGTTCCATCGGAGAGGCGACTAAAAAATCCCAGATTATTTTTTTAGCTGTTCCAACGCCTCCAAAGCCCAATGGGGACGCGGACTTGACCTATGTGGAAAGTGTGAGCCGCCAAATCGCCCAGCACATGGATTCCTATAAACTTATCGTTGAGAAATCAACTGTACCGGCAGAGACGGGCAAGAAGATCAGGCGCACCATCCATTTGAATCTGGCCCAAAAATATAAAAGGGGTAATAAAATCCTGCTGGATTTTGATGTGGCTTCCAATCCCGAATTTCTTAAAGAAGGCAGCGCCGTATATGATTTCATGAACCCTGACCGCATTGTGTTCGGGGTGGAGTCCCAAAAAGCAGAGCGGCTTCTAAGGGAAATTTATAAGCCGCTTAAACCTAAAATCCTGGTGACTGATATTGCCTCCGCGGAGATGATCAAACATGCCTCCAATTCATTCTTGGCCGCGAAGATTTCTTTTATCAATGCGGTGGCCCAGATTTGCGATCGGGTGGGCGCGGATGTCCTCAAAGTGGCCGAAGGCATGGGATTAGACAAACGCATTGGCCGGCAGTTTTTAGACGCGGGGGTAGGTTACGGCGGGTCTTGTTTTCCCAAGGATGTGGATGCGTTCATCCGTTTGAGTGAACGCAGCGGTTATGATTTTTCTTTACTCAAAGAGGTGCGGCGCATCAATGATCATCAGCGCCATTGGTTCGTGCGTTTAGTCGAGGAGAAATTGTGGAATATCAAGGGCAAGACCATCGGCGTATGGGGCCTGGCTTTTAAACCGAATACCGACGATATCCGCAATGCCGCTGCCCTGGAGATCATTCATCTCTTGCAGGCGGAGGGCGCCAAAATCAGGGCTTATGACCCTAAAGCGATGGAAAACGCCAAGAAAACGCTCTCCCGGGTCGCTTTTTGTAATAATGCCTATACGGCTGCGGAAGGCTGTGACTGCCTTTTACTTTTGACCGAGTGGCCGGAATTTAAAGATATTGATTTTGTGCAAATCCGTGATGCTATGCGCCAGACCGTTATTTTTGACGGCCGTAATTTTTTGGACGCGACGCATTTGCGGGACATCGGCTTCGAATATTTTGGCACAGGTCGGGGGAAATCATTATAGGAAAAATTACAAATCACAAACCACAAATCACAAACAATAAACAATGAACAAACAACAAACCGGTAATTTGTTAATTGTGATTTTAGGTCATTGTTGAGAATTTATAGAAAGGGTTCCACATGTCTAAGAAAGTGGTATTAATCAGCGGCGGGGCCGGATTTTTGGGGAGTCATTTGTGCGACTGGCTTATTGATCATAGCTTCAGGGTGATCGCGGTTGATAATTTGATCACAGGTTCGTTTGGTAACGTGGCGCATTTGAGGACAAATAAAGATTTTAAGTTGATGAAGCACGATGTTTCCAAGCCTTTCAAAGTTGCGGGCAGGGTGGATTTCGTGTGCCATCTCGCCTCACCTGCCTCCCCGGTGGATTATATGAATCATCCCATTGCCACCATGCTGGCGGGCAGTTATGGTACTCATAATTTATTGGAAATTGCCCGCGCCAAGAAAGCGGTCTTTCTTTTGGCGTCTACGTCGGAGATTTACGGGGACCCTCTGGTTCATCCTCAAAAGGAGAGTTATTGGGGCAATGTCAACCCTCATGGGCCGCGTAGTATCTATGATGAAGCCAAACGTTACGCCGAAGCAGCCACTTTTGCTTACAAGCGTGTTTATCAGATGGATGTCAAAATTGTACGGATTTTTAACACCTATGGTCCCCGCATGCAAATTAAAGATGGGCGCCTGGTGCCTAATTTTATCGATCAGATTTTAAACCATCAGCCCCTGACCGTCTATGGCGAAGGCACTCAGACACGTTCTTTTTGTTACGTGGATGATCTGGTGGATGGCATAACC
>Ga0105164_10002511_pt1 | contig 11316 bp, 11 predicted proteins | sample VDWuncwatermetaG_FD_89674 | JGI IMG/M metagenome (GOLD analysis project Ga0105164, IMG submission 89674) | Wastewater microbial communities from Netherlands to study Microbial Dark Matter (Phase II) - VDW unchlorinated drinking water | ecosystem: Environmental > Aquatic > Freshwater > Drinking...
AATTAATGATTTTGTTGTCCGGAAAATTAAAAAATATTGCGGCCTGGCACCTTTACATAATCCCGCTAACTTAAGTGGGATACTTGCCTGTAGGAAATTATTACCGGGGGTAAGACAGGTCGCTGTATTTGATACGGCTTTCCATCAGACAATTCCCCCGCATGCTTATATATACGGGCTTCCATATGAGTATTATAAGAAGTTCGGGATCCGCAAATACGGTTTCCACGGAACAAGCCATCAGTACGTCGCACATGAAGCAGCTAGAATCCTTAAAAAGCCAATCGATAAATTAAAGATAATCACCTGTCACCTGGGAAATGGCTGTAGCATTACGGCCGTAGATAGGGGCAGGTCTATTGATACCAGCATGGGGTTTACTCCTTTGGAGGGATTGATTATGGGTACCCGTTGCGGCGATATCGATCCGGCACTGGTGACATATATTATGGGCAAGAAAAAAGTTAATCAAATGCGCGTTGATGAAATATTGAATAAATTAAGCGGCCTAAAAGGAATTTCCGGGATTAGCAATGATATGCGGATATTAGCCAGAAAGTCCGACCAGAAGGATAAGCGGGCAAAGCTCGCGATTGATGTTTTTGTTTACCGGATTAAGAAATATATCGGTGCGTATTGCGCAATTATGTCAGGGTGCGATGCTTTAGTTTTCACCGGTGGCATTGGTGAAAACCAAAGTAGGATAAGAAAGGCAGTCTGTCGCGGGATATTTTATCATCTAAGGCTTAAGCCAAAAATATTGGTGGTGCCTACCGATGAGGAATTAATGATTGCTCGAGAGGTTTTCGGGTTGCTTAAAAAAGTATAGTGCTTAAGTCAAATAATAACTATCCGGGTGTTTTTCGTTTCGTATTATTACCGCTGGTTTTCTTATTCTTTTTTTTGATTTCTTCCGCGCAGGCCAAGTTAGGGGAGGGGCAAATGAAAAAGGTTATCATGCTTGTTTCTCAGAACGGGTTCCGGGATGAAGAACTTTTTGTGCCGCGTCAGATTTTAGAGAAGAATGGTATAGAAGTTAAAGTTTCCTCGACTACGCTTAGAGAGGTAAGCGGGGTAGCAGGAGGCAAGGTTAAACCCGATATACTCTTAAGCGATGTCAATCCAGATGATTTCGATGCTGTTATTCTAGTGGGTGGAGGGGCTTCCAGTCAATATTGGGATGACCCGGTGGCACATAAATTAGTAAGAGAGATAGATAATAAAAAGCGCATTGTAGCGGCAATTTGCATTGCCCCGGTTACTTTAGCCAGGGCAGGAATTTTAAAGAATAAACAGGCAACAGTCTGGAATTCAGAGGCGGTAGAGATTCAGAAAGAGGGAGCTGATTATATAGCCAAACCAGTAGTCAAAGACGGAAATATAATTACGGCTTCTGGTCCTTCTGCAGCTTCTGAATTCGGCGAGGAGATAGTTAAAGCGCTTATTCATTAAAGAGCAAAAGGAGAAAAGATGTTTAGAACATTCTTAAGGTCTAAGATACACAGGGCAACGGTTACCGAGACTAATCTTTACTATGAAGGCAGTATTACTATTGATTCAAGGCTAATGAAGGCAGCTGATATAAGTGATGGAGAAAAGGTTGAAGTGCTTAACGTGAATAATGGCCAGCGCATTGAGACTTATGCTATCCCGGGTAAGCCTGGTACAGGGGTAATTTGTCTGAATGGCCCGGCTAGTCGCGGAGCCTGCGTAGGAGACCGGATAATTATACTAACTTATGCTTTGATTGATGAAAAAGAATTACGCGGTTTTAAAGCGAAGGTGATTAAGGTTGATGCCAGAAACCGGATTAAAAATTAGGGTATTCGGCGATACGGTTTTAAGAAAGAAAGCTAAAACCGTTAAAAAGATTACCGACTATCATCGTGATATACTCAGTAAGATGGCGAGATTAATGTATGATAGTACCGGTATCGGGTTGGCTGCACCACAGGTTGGCATAAGCGAGGCGATGATTGTCCTGGATATTGGCGACGGGCTTTATAAGCTGGTTAATCCAAAGATTGTAAGAAAAGAGGGTTTTCAGGCGATACAGGAAGGATGTCTTAGTGTGCCTGGGGTGTGCCTGAAGGTTAAGCGGGCAAAAAAGGTATCTGTTGGAGCACTTGATGAAAATGGCGAACATATTTTTATAGAAGCAAGTGAACTGCTTGCCTGTGTGCTGCAGCATGAGATAGACCACCTCAATGGCAGATTGATAGTTGATTATTCTTCTGTTTTTAACCGCTTAAAGATAAGTAAAAAATTAAAAAAGCTACAGAAGGAATCCAGTTATGAAAAGTTGCCCGAACCAGAAGCAAAATCTTGCAAACTGCAACTGTAGTTATAATCCTTGCAGCAGGAAAGGTATTTGCTGCGAGTGTATTCTTTACCACCGCAAGAACAACCAAATCCCCGCTTGTTTCTTTTCCTCAGAAACCGAAAAGAGTTATGACCGCTCGGTAGATAATTTTATAAGGAATAACAGATGACCTCGCAACTACCCTCTTGGTTTAGACAAGAAATACCCGACAGAGAAGTCTTGGAGAATATGCGCACGTTTTCTGAAAATAATGTGCACACCGTTTGTCAGGAGGCGCATTGCCCGAATATAACCCGTTGTTTCAAAAGTAATAGTTTTACCTTTATGATCTTAGGTAATGCATGCACAAGGAATTGCGCTTTTTGCGCTGTCAATAAGGATAGAGGGGAAAAGCTATTTCTGGATCAAGAAGAGCCTGAGCGTATCTGTCATATAGTCGAAAGATTTAAGCTTGATTATGTAGTAATTACTTCAGTTACCAGGGATGATCTTGAGGATGGCGGAGCAGTTCACTTTGCGCGCACCATCAAACTCATACACGGGTTAAATACAGGTATCGCAGTGGAAGCGTTAATCCCTGATTTTCAGGGTAAAATAGAAAGCCTGAAGTTTTTACTTGCCTCTGGGCCTTTAGTTTTAGCGCATAATCTTGAAACAGTAAAAAGGCTATATTGTAATTTAAGGCCTGAGGCTGATTATAAATTGTCCTTGGATCTACTTTCTATTGTAAAGAAAATAAGCCCTGGTATACTGACTAAGTCTTCTATAATGCTTGGGCTAGGGGAAATAGAATCAGAGATATTAGAGGCAATGCGGGATTTAAGGATTGCTGATTGTGACTTGCTTGTCCTGGGGCAGTATTTGGCTCCTTCAGCATTGCACTATCCGGTAAGAGAATTTATTAGCCTTAAGCAATTTAAAAAATATGAAGATATGGCAGTGGGCATGGGTTTTAAGGCGGTTTTATCCGGGCCATTAGTAAGAAGTTCTTATCGGGCAAAAGAAACCTATCGAGGTATATTATGTATGATCTAATTATAGTAGGTGCCGGTCCTGCGGGTCTTACTGCCGCGCTTTATGCCGCCAGATTCCGCATGAAGACTTTAGTCTTTGAAAAGCTTGCCGTAGGGGGACAAATTATCTTATCGCCGACTATAGAAAATTTCCCCGGATTCCCCGGAGGGATAACTACCCAGGAACTCATAGAGAGGATGAAAAAACAGATAGATGATCTTGGGGTAGAGGTTAGCTATGAAGAGGTAATTAAACTTGAATCAGAAGGTGTTTTATTCACAGTGCAGACAGAAGGGCAATCTTATAAAGCCCGGTCTGTTATTATTGCCAGCGGCGCACAATCAAAACGCCTCGGCGTGCCTGGGGAAGATAAATTTATAGGCAGGGGTGTTTCTTATTGCGGGACATGCGATGGCCCGCTATTCAGGAATAAAGAGGTGGTTGTAGTCGGCGGGGGTGACCGGGCGATAGAAGAAGCGATATTTTTAAGTAGCTATGCCAGTAAAGTTACTTTGGTTCATCGCCGGCAAGGGTTCCGTGCATCTAAGATTCTAGAAGAGCAGGCAAGGAGTAGCCATAAAATAAGTTTTTTATTGGATAGCGTAGTATTGGAAGTCTTTGGTTCAAATAAGGTCGAAGGAATAAAAATAAAGAATCTTCGCGACAATTCTCTTTCCTCGCTTGTATGTCAAGGAGTTTTTATCTTTGTAGGCATAAATCCGAATACCGGATTCGTGAAAAACTGCTTGGAATTAGATGAGTTAGGGTTTATAATAACGCCTCGATTAGTAGATACTTCTAGGACTGGCGTATTTGCCTGCGGAGATTGTTGCAAAAAGAGCCTTTATCAGGTAATCAATGCCTGCGGAGAAGGTGCTCAAGCTGCCGACTCAGCACATAAATATTTATTAAACCAGAAAGGATAGTATGCATAGGTTTCCCACGCATAGCAAAAGATTGAAAGACTGGGTAAATAAAATAGCGAGGATGTGCCAGCCAGATAAAATTGTTTGGATAGATGGTTCAGGGGAGCAGAAGAAATTACTTGAGCAGGAAGCTATCTCTACGGGAGAGATTATACAGTTAAACCCGGAGAAACTCCCTGGTTGTTTTCTGCACCGCACAGCAATAGATGATGTGGCCCGCACTGAGCATCTTACCTTTATCTGTACGAAAAGAAAACATGATGCCGGACCAAGCAATAATTGGATGTCGCCCGGGGTAGCATATCGTAAAGCAGGGGAGATTTTTAAGGGTGCGATGTCTGGGCGGATCATGTACGTGATTCCTTTTTCCATGGGGCCGGTTGGTTCGCCTTTTAGTAAGATAGGCGTAGAATTGACCGATTCAATTTATGTGGTATTAAATATGTCGATAATGACCAAGGTGGGAGGGCAGGTGCTCCGGCAACTGGAAAAGGATGAGTTTCATCAAGGGAATTCATCTGGTTTTACAAAGTGCCTGCATTCCAAGGCAGAACTAGATATTAAGAAAAGGCTTATTTTACATTTTCCTGAGGATAATACAATCTGGAGCGTTGGTTCTGGTTACGGTGGAAATGTTTTACTGGGGAAAAAATGCCTGTCTTTACGTATTGCCAGTTTTATAGCTAGAAAAGAGGGGTGGCTTGCGGAGCATATGTTAATCATGGGCATAGAATCTCCGAATGGACACGTAGAATATATTGCTGCGGCATTTCCCAGCGCCTGCGGTAAAACCAATCTGGCGATGTTAATTCCTCCGGAGGGATTAAGGAAGAAAGGTTACCGTATCTGGACTGTAGGTGATGATATTTCCTGGATGCGCATTGATTCTGACGGTACGCTTTGGGCAATTAATCCGGAGTCGGGTTTCTTTGGAGTTGCCCCGGGGACAAATTCTCATACCAACCCCACTATGGTGGAGACGATTAAGAAAAACACTATTTTTACTAATGTTTTGTTAAAGCCTGATTACACGGTATGGTGGGAGGGAGCTGATGGGAGCGTTCCTTCCAGCGGTATTGATTGGCAGGGTCGTTTTTGGAAACCTGGTACTTTGGACGAGCAGGGTAATGTAATTAAGGGAGCTAATCCAAATAGCCGTTTCACAACTCCAATATTTAACTGTCCTACAGCATCGTTTAGATTAGAACAACATCACGGCGTGCCTATTTCAGCAATTATTTTTGGTGGCAAGAGAGCACATCTTGCGCCTTTAATATATGAATCTTTCAATTGGCAACACGGTGTATTTGTAGGCGCTACTATAGCTTCTGAGCTTACAGCAGCCCAGGTAGGCAACGTCGGCCAGGTGCGTCGTGACCCTATGGCAATGCTGCCTTTCTGCGGATACAATATGGCAGAGTATTTCAGGCATTGGCTTAAAATGGGTAAGAAGATGACTAAGCCGCCGAAGATATTCCATGTTAATTGGTTCAGGACAGGACAACAGGGAGAGTTTCTCTGGCCGGGTTTCCGAGAGAATCTCCGTATTTTAGAGTGGGTGCTTGACCGTTGCAACAACAGGATAGAGGCAGAAAAGACTCCTATTGGTTATCTGCCTAAAGCCCAGGATATAGATATGACTGGTATTGATTTACCCAAAGGGGTGATGGAAAAGCTACTCTTTATAGATAAAAAAGATTGGCAGGAGGAATTAAAGGGGATAAAGAAATTCTTCCAACAATTTAAGAAAGACCTTCCCCAGGAACTATGGCAGGAGTATGAGGAGTTACAAAAACGGCTAAAATCCTATGAATAAAAATATTTTATTATCTACTGAATTACCAGAGTTTACGCTCTGTAGGCGCGGCAAGGTCAGGGATGTGTATGACCTGGGAGATAAGCTGTTGATTATCTCTACTGACAGGATATCCTGCTTTGATGTGGTTTTACCTTGCGGCATCCCTTATAAGGGTATGGTATTAAGTAGCCTATCTTGTTTTTGGTTTGGATTAATAAAAGATCTGGTCAATCATCATTTGATTACTAAGGATGTAGATAGGTATCCCACAGAACTTAAAAAATATAAGCGCCAGCTCGCTGGTCGCTCTATGCTTACGCATAGAGCAAAACCCCTTCCTGTGGAATGCGTAGTCCGAGGTTATCTTTCCGGTTCAGGCTGGAAGGAATACAAGAAATCGCAGTCAGTATGCGGGATACCGCTACCTGCCGGGCTTAAAGAATCAGATAAGCTACCAAAGGTATTGTTTACACCTTCTACTAAGGCAGATGTCGGACATGATATGAATGTTGATCAGGGGTATGTTGAGAAATTAATCGGTAAAGAACTTGCGGTAAGAATCGCAAAGTTAAGTATAGGGATTTACGAGAAGGCAAGCAGCTATGCCCTTAACCGGGGGATTATCATTGCCGATACGAAATTCGAGTTCGGTATGTATAAAGATGAGCTTATTCTTATTGATGAAGCCTTGACTCCGGACTCTTCGCGGTTCTGGCCTAAAGATCAATATTCATCTGGAAAATCACAGCCGAGTTTTGATAAACAGTTTGTTAGGGATTATTTGGAGACACTGGACTGGGATAAAACTCCACCTGCCCCTGATCTACCTGAAGAAATCATCCAAAAGACAAGCCAGAAATATTTAGATGCTTACCAGAAGTTAACCGGTAATGCGCTAAAGGTATAAAATCAAAATGGCCAAAAAAATATTTTCAATAATACTTAGGGTAGGCATAAGTATTGCCTTATTGGTTTTTTTATTTAGGCAAGTCGATGAAAAAGCGCTGTTTGAGATTATTAGAGGCGCTAATAAGTTGTTATTGGTGGCAGCCTTCCTTATTTATGGTTTAATCTATGTCCTTTGTCTTTGGCGCTGGGAGATGCTGCTTAGGGCATTTGAGGTTAAGCTTCCTATAAAGCGCATAATTATTTCATTCGCCGGCGGGATATTTTTTAATATGTTTTTGCCTTCTACCATCGGAGGAGATTTCGTGCGCAGTGTCGACTTGGCTACGCATACCAAAAAGCCCAGGCAGATTGTGGCTACTGTATTATTGGACAGGTTAAGTGGCTATATTGGGCTGGTTACTGTAGCCTTATTGGCACTATTATTCGGCTGGAAGCTTATCCAGGACAGGAGCACGCTTATATGTATCATTTTAATCACACTATTATTGATTATGGTTTTATTTGTTTTCTTTAATAGTTTCATATTTTCAAAGTTAAATAAATTCTTTGATTCCCCGGGTGCCGGAAAAATAAAAGAAGCTATCGGCAATCTTCATGAGGAGATTCATTATTTCAAAAATCATAAGAAGCTTATTGCAGAAAATCTGATACTGTCTTTCTTCATACAGGTAGTTTCCCCGGTATCCTTTTATATTATTGCTCTATCCTTAGGTATAAAGATAAATATGGCCTACTTTTTTATATTCTTACCTATCATCGGGGCAATAACTCTTTTGCCCATATCTATAGGCGGTCTGGGTCTGCGTGACGCCACAACTATATTTTTCTTTGCTAAGGCAGGCGTAGGTAAAGACCTGGCTTTTGCCATGTCGCTTTTATCTTTTATTTTTCTATTGCTCTATGCCGCTTTAGGAGGTATTATCTATGTCCTTACAGTACATCATCGACGGCTACAACCTCACCAACCATCCGCTCTTCTCCAAAAACCATAAAAAGTCAGAGGATTCAAGGGGAGCCCTTTTAGAATCTATCACGAAAAACAGGCTTACCGGGAGCGTAAAGAATGAGGTCATTGTAGTTTTTGACGGTTTTCCTGGTTCACCCTTCCCGCAATATAAATATAGTAGTTGCGCTATACAGATCGTATTTTCAAAGGAAGAGACCGCAGACGAAAAGATTAAAAAGATGGTTGAGTATTCCGATAATCGTAAGAATATAATAGTCGTTTCGGATGATAAGGAGATAAAGCTTTCGGTTAAGATGCTCGGGGCCACATCCCTGGGGGTAGAGGAATTCTTTGGATCTAAAGGTAAAGCGCAGCGAAAGACAATAGATTTAGTCAAGCCAGAGCTAAATTACAGCCAGATCAGTAAAATAAACCAGGAACTAAAAAAGCGATGGTTAGGGTAGGCAAAGAAAATAAAATTAATTTCATAAAGTTCTTAGGCACATCCGGCGCCCGTTTTGTAATGATTAAGCAGTTACGCGCATCAGGAGGGCTCTGGATATCTTGCTCAGGGACGAATGTATTGATCGATCCTGGTCCGGGAAGTATTGTGCGCTGCGCAACCAGTAGGCCAAGGCTTGACCCCTCGACTTTAGATGCTATTATCCTGACCCATCGGCACTTGGACCATTCAGGGGATATTAATGTAATGATAGAGGCAATGACAGAAGGAGGATTTAAAAAGAGAGGAGTAGTTTTTTGTCCTAAAGATGCGCTAGAAGGTGATCCGGTTATCTTGAAATATATTAGGAATTTCGTTCAAAAGATGGAGATACTGAAGGAAAACCAAAGATACCGGGTAGGGAATTTTAAATTTACTACTTCCATGAAGCACCGTCACCCGGTTGAAACATACGGTTTAAGGTTTAAGATAGGCAGGCAAAGTGTTTCTTTATTGACTGATAGCGCATATTTTTCAGGACTGGAGAAATTTTATAAAGCTGATATAGTTATCATTTATGTTGTTTTATTTGAACCGAGGCAGGGGATAGAGCATCTTAACCTGAATAATGTCATAGAACTTATCCGACTTATGAAACCCAAAAAAGTAATCCTGAGTCATTTCGGTATGAGTATGCTAAAGGCCAAGCCTGATACGCAAGCCCAAAGGTTGACCCATTTCTTGGGTGTTCAAGTTCAGGCCGCCTATGACGGAATGGTATTAAATCTTTGAATTTCATATCTTTATCTTGACATAACTCAAGATTTATGATAGCGTTATAGAAAGGTTTTTTAACTCAAAGGAGGTGGGAGATGAGTAATTGGCAGCAAATTTTGTTAGAACCGGCCAAGTTAATGTTGTATCAAATCGGTAAGTTCTTAGCAAATATCCTGCTTGTAGTGGTTATTCTCATCATTGGCTGGATTATTGCTAAGATAGTCAAAGACCTGCTGACAAAAGGATTAAAGATACTGAAGCTCGATCAACTCTCCGAACGTATTGAGTTAGACAATATTCTCTCCAAGGGTGGGGTAAATTATTCCCTGTCAGAGCTAATCGGTATAGTTTGCTACTGGATAGTGATATTGATTACAGTGGTTGCTTCATTAAACGCTGTAAACTTAACGGTAGCTGCTGATCTCTTGAACCGCATAATACTTTATATCCCACATGTTATCGCTGCAATATTTATGCTGGTTCTAGGTATGTTTGTGGCGACCCTATTGAGCAATATTGTACAAACCGCAGCTAACAATGCCGGCATTGCAGAATCCAAGCTATTAAGCAAAGTAGTCCAGGCCTTGGTGATTATATTTGCGGTTGCCATAGCAATGGAGCAGCTTAATATCGGGGCCAAAATCATTGAGATTATTATCGGGATTATGGTAGGCTCCATAGGATTAGCGGTTGCATTGGCTTTTGGTTTAGGTTGCAAAGATATGGCGGCAAAATCAGTCGCCGAGTTTATGGATAAAATAAAGAAAAAGTAATGCAGATATAAGTTTTATAACTTAGCCCCGCGACTTTTTAAGCTTTAAGGCGCGGGGTTAATATTTATATAGATCACAGGCATAATCGGCGTATGTCTTTTGGAACAAACATATGAGGAAGTAAGGATGCGCATCCAGAAAGAAATAATCAAATATTACCAGAAAGGGATTGAGGCAAACCGTCTTTATCAGGATTTTTTCAGTTAGAGAGAGAAAGGACGCAAGAGTTAATTTTGCGCTTAATTGGTAAGAAGCGTCTTAAGATCTTGGATGTCGGAGGTGGGGCCGGTTTTTATTCATTTTGGTTGCATGATTTAGGTCATGAGGTTCATCTCTTGGATATCACGCCGGTAAATATAGATTATGCCGAAAAGGAAGCAAGAAGAACAAGCAAAATGCTTGGTTCAATGCAAGTCGCCGATGCCCGGAAACTTCCCTTTGATTCATGTTCATTTGACCTGGTTTTACTCCTGGGTCCTTTATATCATCTAACAAAGAGCCAGGACCGCATTAAGGCCTTGCGAGAGACTAAAAGGGTTCTTAAAAAGGGAGGACTTTTGGTTTGCGCAGCCATATCTCGCTATGCGGCACTCCTCAATGGTTGTTATGACAACTGGATTATAAATCCACATTTTCCCTCAATGGTACACCATGAATTAAAAAATGGCCAACACAGAAATCCATATGGTGTTTCTAAATTCTTTACTACGGCGTATCTTCATCGCCCAGAAGATTTAATTGCGGAGATGGATAAAACAGGTTTTAGCAAGAGCTGTTTATATGCGATTGAAAGCTTTGGCTGGATTCTTACGGATTTTAAGAAACAATGGTGCGATACTAAATATAAAAAGCTTATTTTTGAGATGATCCGAGCGGTTGAGACCGAGAAATCATTGATGGGGATGTCCGCTCACATACTGGGCGTGGCCAGGTGCGCAAAATAGCAAGGAGATCGTATGAAAATAAGTCCTTATCAGATCGTAGCTATAACAGGATCGCTACTTCTTATGATTTCTGGGTTATTGAGGCTTCTTGGTTCAGGTAGCCCGAAAGAGTTACTGATAGGTGTCCTGTATTTCTTCGCCAACCTTCTTATATTCTGTTTATCAAAATATAGTAAAGTAATTTTATGAAAAAAAATCTACACCGGGCTTTCGAATGGGCGCATGGGGTGTTTTTACGCCACAATTTTATAATTTTTTTAGGGAATTGTATAATTATAGTCAACCGTAAGTAGCTTAAAAAGTTGTGGAAATAGGCAAAGAGGTAACCGGACGTAAGCGATGAATTAGTTGTTCAACATTTTCAAAAAAATGGGTATGAAAAGAAGAGCATTTAGTCTTATTATATCATTTGGATTAGTTAGCCTTTTTGGCGATATTGCATACGAGGGGGCGCGCAGCATCAA
>Ga0105164_10002512_pt1 | contig 11312 bp, 9 predicted proteins | sample VDWuncwatermetaG_FD_89674 | JGI IMG/M metagenome (GOLD analysis project Ga0105164, IMG submission 89674) | Wastewater microbial communities from Netherlands to study Microbial Dark Matter (Phase II) - VDW unchlorinated drinking water | ecosystem: Environmental > Aquatic > Freshwater > Drinking...
GTCCAGATTGCAAGGGAACGGATGCGCGTGACGGCCGCCACCTATCGTGGCGAAGACAGCAAGGGGCAACCATTTCAGCTGACGGCGGGATCGGCGGTCCAGGCCAGCTCGCGCGACCCCGTGGTGAAACTCGGTGACTTGACGGCGAGCATCCTGCTCGAGGACGGCCCAGCCTCGCTCCACGCCGATGCAGGGCGCTATGATATGGAACGCGAAATCGTTTCGGTGGTTGGCCCTGTTATCTTTTCCTCTGCCGATGGTTACCGGCTTCAGACGCGCGATGTCGCGATCGGCCTGAAGACGCGCAAGCTTGCAAGCGATGGCCCTGTCGATGGCCAGATGCCGCTTGGCAATTTCAGTGCCGATCGCATCATGGCCGATCTCGGCGCACGAACAGTTACCCTCGAAGGACGAGCACGCTTGCATATCGTGCAGGGCCGCGCCAGATAGCCGCAATGCGCAAAATTTTCTTCCTCGCCATTGCCCTGCCGCTGCTAGCGGCGCCCGCCTTCGGTCAGGCGCTCAAGGGGCACAACACAAACGCCCCGGTCGACGTCGCAGCGGATCGTATCGAGGTCCAGGACCGAGCCGATCGTGCGATTTTCGTTGGCAACGTCCGGGTCAACCAAGCGGACCTGACCCTGGCGTCGGCGCGCCTGACCATCGCCTATGCAGACGGATCGGGATCGAATGTGGAGATCGAGCGGATCGATGCAACGGGTGGCGTCACCGTTCACAAGGGCGATCAGACCGCGCAGGGCAGCACAGCGATCTACGACTTGCCCCGGCGACTGATCACAATGGTTGGTGGCGTGACGCTGACACAGGGTGGCAACAGGGTCAGTGGCGGCCGGCTAGTGATTGATCTCAATTCGGGCCGCGCCACAGTCGATGGCAACGCGGCGGGTGGCCAAGGCGGGACGGGTGGCCGTGTGACGGGCCGGTTCACAGTCAAGAAGGGGCTCTAGCCCCGCTGCGCCTTTCGCTTTGCAGCATGGCATGCAATAATCTTGCCAATTCGGAAAAATTAACCTTTGATATACCATGTCTGTGCCAGCACAGCTGCAGGAGTGCCGATGAACGACGTATCTGTCCTGGAAGCCCTGAAGGCCGATCCCGCCGCGTTGGTGAACGGGCTCGCGGTCGTCTCGATTGCCAAATCCTATGACAAGCGCACTGTTCTTTCGGACGTTTCGCTGTCGGTCGGGCGCGGCGAAGTGGTCGGGTTGCTTGGCCCCAACGGCGCTGGAAAGACGACCTGCTTCTATTCGATCATGGGGCTTGTGAAACCAGATTCCGGGCGCATCATGCTTGACGGCGCCGATATTACCGGGCTGCCCATGTATCGGCGGGCCATTCTCGGCCTGGGCTATCTCCCGCAGGAAACGTCAATCTTTCGGGGTTTGACGGTCGAGCAGAACATCATTGCGGTTCTTGAACTGTCCGAACCTGACAAGGCGGAGCGCGCGGCTCGACTCGAATTTCTCCTCGACGAATTCGGGCTGACCAGGCTTCGCAAGGCTCCTGCCATGGCGCTGTCCGGCGGCGAGCGTCGGCGCTGCGAAATTGCGCGCGCGCTGGCCGCGACCCCGTCGATCATGCTGCTCGATGAGCCCTTTGCCGGGATCGACCCGATTTCGATCGCCGATATTCGTGACCTTGTGAAGGACCTCAAACAACGTGAGATCGGCGTGCTCATCACCGATCACAATGTCCGCGAGACGCTCGACATCGTTGATCGCGCCTGCATCATCTATGATGGGCGGGTTCTTTTTGCCGGGAGTCCGCAGGAGCTTGTCGCCGATGAGAATGTGCGCCGGCTCTATCTCGGCGAGGGCTTCAGCCTTTAGTCATGGCATTGGGGCCGCGTCTTGACCTGAGGCAAAGCCAGTCGCTGGTCATGACGCCGCAGTTGCAGCAGGCGATCCGGCTGCTGACTTTATCCAACCTCGAAGTCGAGGCATTCATTGCGGAGGAAGTCGAAAAAAACCCCCTCCTTGATGCCGAACGCGACGAAGCCGGCGCGCCCGAGGAGGCCATCCTGCTTGAGGATCGCAGCGCCGGATCCGAAACACTTCTCGATGTTGCGCCAGGGGATGCCGATGTCGGCCTTGATGTCGATATGACCGCCGAGACCTTTCACCATGACAGCGCTGCCGATGGCGGGCCAGGCATGGATGGGCAGCTCGGCCTTTCCGGCGGGTCTGAAGGTGGTTTCGAGGATGGACCCGATTTCGATGCCATGGCGGCGGACGCCCCCTCGCTGCGCGATCATCTGTTGACGCAGGCCGGCATGGTATTCGGGCTGCACGACATGCTGATCGCCAGCCACCTGATCGACCAGATCGACGAGGCGGGTTATCTTTCGATGTCGCTGCTCGACCTTGCCAACAGGCTGGGTGTTCCGCTCTATCGGGTCGAGCAAGTCCTCAAGGTCATCCACACCTTTGACCCCACGGGTGTCGGCGCTCGCTCGCTTGGCGAGTGCCTTGCGCTCCAGGCGAGAGACGCAGATCGCTATGATCCGGCCATGGCCCGATTGCTCGACAATCTCGATCTGCTGGCCGAAGGGCGGCTTGCCCAGCTCCAGCGCATGTGCGGCGTCGATGCCGAGGACATCGCAGACATGATTCGCGAACTCAGAAACTATGATCCCAAGCCCGGCCTGAAATTCGGGTCCAGCCCGATCGAGGCGGTTACGCCCGACATTTTTGTCGCGCGCAAGGGCAATGGCTGGGCGGTGGAGATCAACAGCGCAACGCTTCCCCGCCTGCTCATCAACCGCAGCTACTATGCCGAAATCGCCAGCGGCGTGCAGGACAAGGCCTCAAGGGTCTGGCTTAGCGATTGCCTGCAAAGTGCCAACTGGCTGGTGCGCGCGCTCGACCAGCGCCAGCGCACCATCGTCAAGGTCGCGAGCGAAATCGTGAAGCAGCAGCAGGCCTTTTTCACGCAAGGGGTATCCCAATTGCGCCCGCTCACACTCCGCACCGTTGCGGAGGCGATCGGCATGCACGAATCGACGGTCAGCCGGGTGACGTCGAACAAATATCTGTCCTGTGCGCGTGGGCTGTTCGAACTCAAATATTTCTTCACCAGCGGGATTGCCGCCGCCGATGGCGGCGATGCGGTTTCAGCCGAAGCCGTCAAGAGCGCGATCCGCGCGCTGATCATTGCCGAAAACCCGACAGCCATCCTCTCGGACGACACGCTTGTCGAGATGCTCAATGGAAAGGGTTTCGACATCGCACGGCGAACCGTTGCCAAGTATCGCGAGGCGATGGGCATTGGGTCGTCGGTGCAGAGGCGGCGCCAAAAGGCGATCGAGGCGCGCGCGGCTTGAACCGCTGGATTTGCCCGAGGAAACGGGTAAACAGCGCTTGATGTCCTCAAAGCCCCTGCGCGTCCTGCGCTTCACCCTTGCCCTTTTTGCCAGCCTTGGTCTCGTCGCCCCGTCTTGGGGCGCGCGGCCTGCAACCAAGCCGGTTGCAAGGCGCGCCGTCCCGGCACAGGTCGTTTCGGCCGAGCGTCCAACGCCGTGGCTATACAAGGGCAGCGACATACCGCCCGACCCGAACTGGCTCTTCGGGACGCTCCCGAACGGTGTGCGCTACGCAGTTCGGCGAAGCGGCGTGCCGCCGCAGCAAGTGTCGGTCCGCGTCGATATCGAGGCCGGATCGCTGAACGAGCGCGACAATGAGCGCGGCTTTGCCCATTTCATGGAGCATCTGAGTTTTCGCGGATCGCGCTATATCGCGGACGGCGAGGCCATCAAGACCTGGCAAAGGCTGGGCGCGACCTTTGGCAGCGATACCAACGCCAGCACCACATTGACCCAGACCATCTACAAGCTCGACCTGCCCAGCGCGACGCGCTCGGGGCTTGAGGAAAGCGTCAAGATCCTCTCGGGCATGATGATGGCGCCCGAAATCTCTGCCAAGGGTGTCGAAACCGAACGGCGTACCGTCCTTGCCGAAGCGCGCGAACGGCTCGGCGCCGGAATGCGGATCGGAGAGGCGACGACCGCCCATTTCTTTGCCGGACAACCGCTAGCCAACCGCCAGCCGATCGGCACGACCGAAACGCTTAATGCTGCAACGCCTCAGGCGCTGCGCGCCTTTCATGGTCGTTGGTATCGCCCCGAACGCGCCATCGTTGTCGTCTCGGGCGATGGCGACCCGCTGGTGTTCGCGGATTTGGTGATCAAATATTTCTCGGACTGGAAGGGCACAGGCCCTTCGGTGCCCGATCCGGATTTTGGCCGTCCGGTGGATGGCAAGCCTATCGCGAAGGCGATCACCGAACCAGGCGCGCCGCTGGTCGTCAGCATGGCCTGGCTACGGCCGTGGGTTCAAAAGAACGACACGATTGTCTATAATCAGGGTCGGCTTCTCGATTTGGTTTCGCTCCGCCTGATCAACCGTCGGCTCGAGGAACGAGCCCGTGCGGGCGGCAGTTTTCTCCAGGCGCAGGTCGATCAGGATGATGTCGCAAGGTCGGTTGACGGGACCTTTGTCCAGATTGCGCCGCTCGGCAGTGACTGGGAGGCAGCACTTCGCGATGTCCGCGCGGTCATTGCCGATGCCATGATGAATCCTGGCTCGCAGGCGGACATCAACCGGGAAGCGGGAGAGTTTTTCGCCTCGCTCCAGGTCGGCGTCGAAACGCAGCGGGCAGAAGCTGCGGCCAAGCAGGCCGATGATTTGATCGAGGCCGTCAATATTCGTGAAACCGTCGCAACCGCGCAAGTTGCGCTCGACGTGTTCAGTGGGATCAAGGACGGGATCACGCCCGAAAAGATCCTTGCTTCGACCCGCAAGCTGTTCACCGGGATTGGGCCGCGCGCGCTGCTGACAAGCCCTACACCGCTTGAAAATGCCGAAGCGGGTCTTGCGGCCGCGATCACCATGCCGGTTTCGGCTCAAACCTCGACAAGCGGCGGCGCGCCGGTCAGTTTCGACCAGCTTCCCAGCCTCGGAAAGCCGGGAAAAATCAAGAAGCGCATACCGATTGTGGTGCCACAGATCGATGTTGAACAGATTACCTTTGCCAACGGCGTCAGGGTGTTGGTTTCGCCCAATCCATCAGAACAGGGCAAGGTTTATGTCAATGTGCGCTTCGGTGACGGGATGAAGGCGCTTCCTGCCAACCGGCAGACGCCCGCCTGGGCGGCGCCGGCCGCACTCGTTGCGGGGGGCATCGGACCGTTCGACCAGAATGCGCTCGACCGCCTGACGAGCGCGCGCAAGATCAATTTGGCATTCGATATTGGTGATGATGCCTTTCAGTTCCGCGCACAAACGCGCGCGTCCGACTTGGCGGACCAGTTGCGATTGATGGCGGCAGCCATCACCCTGCCGCGCTGGGACCCCGCACCGGTGCTACGCGCGCGCAATTCCTTCCTGACCGGCTATGACACGCTCGATTCATCGCCCGGGTCGGTGCTGGGTCGCGATCTTGGCGGGCTGCTGCGGGGCGGGGATGCGCGCTGGTCAACGCCGTCACGCGCCGATGTCGAAGGCCTGACGCCACAGGGCTTTCGGGCCTTTTGGGAGCCCTTGCTCAAGGCCGGACCGATCGAGGTCATGATCTTCGGAGACATGTCTGCCGACGATGCCATCGCCGCAACTGCGGCCAGCTTCGGCGCGCTGAAAAAGCGGGCGGCCAGGCGCCTGCCGATCGAACAGGCCTCTCCAAAAGGCGTTGCGCCGACGCCGGTGCCACTTGTGCGTACGCACAGGGGTCCCAAAGAACAGGCAGCCGCAGTCCTTGCCTGGCCGTTGGGCGGCGGGCTTGGCAGCATCTATGAAGCGCGCAAGCTGGAATTGCTGGCATCGATCTTCAACGACCGCATGTTCACTCAACTCCGCGAGGAAGAAGGCGCAAGCTATAGTCCGAGCGTCGATTCGAGCTGGCCGCTCGGGCTTGAAAGCGGCGGGAGCTTCATCGTTACGTCGCAATTGAAGCCGGGTGGCTTTGACCGTTTCTTTGCGATTTCAAAGGGGATCGCGGCCGATCTGGCCGCCAGGCCTGTCTCTGCGGACGAGCTTGCCCGTGTCATCAACCCGCTTCACGAAGCGATCAGCCGTGCCTCGAGTGGCAACATGTTCTGGCTTGGCCAGTTGACCGGAGCCTCGCGCGATCCGCGAAAGGTAACGGCACTCCAGTCGCTGGTGACCGACTATCTGAAGATCACGCCCGCCGAAATCCAGCAAGCCGCACGCAAATGGCTGGTTCCGGAAAGGGCCTTCCAGTTCGAAGTGAAGCCTGAATGATCAGCGTGCCCGGGTCCAGGGCATGGCGCGGCAGAAGGGGCCGATACAGCCTTTGACCTGCAATGTGCCGTTGGCCAGCAAGGTGAGGAATGATTTGTAGGTCTTGCCTGCGCGCGGATCGTAGATCGTCCCCTGCCAGACCTTGCCGGCATCCTTGAAGCCGGTGAGGATGGCAAGGCCCTGGATCGGCCGGCTGCGAAGCGCCGGGTTGGGGTTGTTGGTATCCTTCGGCGGTCCTTGCGGTGTTGGTGAAAGAATGCGGGTTATCCGGCCGCACAGCGCGTCACCGCACGGCCCGATTTCGACGATACTGTCCTTCTCGGTCGTCAGCCACAGGCCGGAAACCGAAGCGGCTGCGTTGGCGGGCGCGGCAACGGCAAGGCTCAACAGGATAGCAACAGGCAACGAACGGAACATGGGAATCCTCTCTTGGCTTACACTCATGTAAGTGCAATGATTGCGCGATGAAGCCAATCCCCTTTTTCCTCACCGCAAGCCTTCTCGGTCTTGCCAACGCCGCTTTTGCCGGAACGATCCGTGTCGAACCGGGCGCGGATGCGCAGGCGCGGTTGCAATCCGCCCTGATCGACGCCAGTCCCGGAGACACGGTTGAAATCGGCGCAGGCCGTTTCGATCTGACAGACGGGCTTTCGCTGGACATCGATCGCGTGACGGTGCGCGGCGCAGGGCCGGACGCGACGATCCTCAGTTTCAAAGGGCAGAAAGGCGCGGGCGAGGGCCTGCTCGTCACGTCGGACGATGTGGTGCTGCGCGGTTTCGCGGTCGAGGATGCGAAGGGCGACGGGATCAAGTCCAAGGCCGCGCACCGTATCGTCTATCATGATCTGCGGGTCGAATGGACTGGCGGGCCGAAGGCAGGCAATGGCGCCTATGGTGTCTATCCTGTCGAATCGTCCGATGTCCTGATCGACAAGGTGACGGTGAAGGGTGCATCCGATGCCGGCATCTATGTCGGCCAGTCGAAGAACATCATCGTCCGCAATTCCCTGGCCATGTTCAATGTGGCCGGGATCGAGATCGAGAACAGCTACAATGCCGACGTTTATGGCAATGTCGCGACACGGAACACCGGTGGCATCCTCGTTTTCGACCTGCCCAATTTGCCGCAAAAGGGCGGGCATTCTGTCCGCATCTTCAAGAATCGCTCCTTCCACAATGACACGCCCAATTTTGCGCCTCCAGGCAATACCGTGGCAGGCGTGCCCAATGGCACGGGCGTTATCGTGATGGCCAACCGCAACGTCCATGTGTTCGACAATGACATTGCCGATAATGGCAGCACCAACATCTTCATCGTCGGCTATCGCTCCAGCTTCACCGATACCGGATACAATCCGCTGCCGTCCGATGTGCTGGTGAGCGGCAACAGGCACGGCCGCGCCGGCTTCGCGCCGGGTCCACAGTTTGTGGGCGGTGCGCAGATGGTTGCCGCGATGGGCGCCGTGCCGCCGATCGTCTGGGACGGGACGGGCAGCAACATCCAGGTGAAGGACAAGGTGCCGGCGCTTTCGCTCGGGCTCAAGGATCCCAAGGACCGCGAGACGGCGTCCAACCCCGCGATTGCCGACCTGTCCCATGGACCGGAGATCGTGCAGCCACCCGCCGTCATGCTTCCGCCGTCGATGGAGGCAGCGATCAAGTGAGACATGCTCTTGCGGCACTTGCCGCCTGGGGGGTCATCGTCAGTGCCAGCCCGCCGAAACAGGTGGACGACGCCTTGATCTTGGGTGACACGCTGCCGCCCAGCCTGTCCGCCTTTCACTTGCTTTCAGGCCCCTATGGGCGGACGCCCGCCAAAGCCGTCATGCCATACATGCTCAACACGCCGCTCTTTTCCGATTATGCGGAAAAATTCCGCTTCCTCTATGTGCCGAACGGCCGAAAGATCGGCTGGCGCGATAATGGCGTGCTCGATTTTCCGGTCGGCAGCGTCCTTGTCAAGAGCTTTGGCTACCCGGCGGACATGCGAAGGCCCGGCAAGAAAATCCGCATCCTCGAAACGCGGCTGCTGATCCGGCGCGAGAGCGGCTGGATCGCACTGCCCTATGTCTGGAACGCCGATGGCAGCGACGCAACACTGAAGCGCGCGGGCGCCCGGATCGGCATAAGCTGGATCCACACCGACGGCCTGCCGCGCACGATCAGCTATGCCGTGCCCAATGTGAACCAGTGCAAGGGCTGCCATGACGATGGCGCCGGCGGCGTCGCGCTGATCGGACCCAAGGCGCACAACCTCAACCGTGACGACCAGTTGGAGGCCCTTGTCGGGCAGGGCCGCCTCGATCGCCTTCCCGCCAATGCGCCCCGCCTGCCTGTCTGGAACGATCCTCGAACGGGGAGCATCGCCTTGCGTGCGCGGGCCTATCTCGACGTCAATTGCGCCCATTGCCACAACCGGAACGGCCCGGCGAACACGTCCGGGCTGTGGCTCGACTGGGGGCAGCCTTGGGGGCCGAACCTGGGCATTGGGAAGCGTCCCACAGCCGCCGGCCGAGGTGCTGGCGACTATGATTTTGCGATCGAGCCGGGCCATCCCGAACGCTCGATCCTGACGTTTCGGATGAAAAGTCTTGATCCCGGCATTGCCATGCCTGAACTCGGCCGCGCCACTGTCCATGAGGAGGCCATTGCTCTGCTAGACCAGTGGATTGCCACAATGCCCGTACAGGAAACGAGATAGGCGTGAAACTGGTGTTTGTTTACAATGCCGAGGCCGGGCTGCTCAACGGCATCATGGACTCCATCCACAAGGTCGTTTCGCCATCCACTTACACGTGCAACCTTTGCGCGATTACGTATGGCCTCACCACGATGAACAGCGAATGGCGCGCCTGGCTCATGCAACTGGACATGCCGGCACAGTTTTTTCATCGCGCCGATTTCAGGCGGGCTTGGCCAGATGCGGATATGCGTCTTCCCGCGATCCTGATGGAAAAAGATGATCGGCTGACGACCCTGGTCGCAGCCGATGCGTTTGAGGGTATCAAGCATGTCGATCGGTTGATTGCAGTGCTAGAGGAAAAGCTGGCGGAGGCAGAACATGACCATAAGGCTCTATGATTACTGGCGCTCCTCGGCATGCTACCGCGTCCGTATCGCGCTCAACCTCAAGGGTCTTCCCTATGAAGCGATCGATACCAGCCTGATCGACGGCGCGCACCGCACCCCCGAATATCTCGCCAAAAACCCGCAAGGTTTCGTGCCGATGCTTGAGGTTGGCGATGTACGGCTGGTGCAAAGCCTTGCCATTATCGACTGGCTTGATGCGACCCAAAGCGGGCCACGCCTGATCCCGGCCGATCCCGTCGCGCGCGCGAAAGCGCTCGCAATGGCCTATGTGATTGCTGCCGACATTCACCCTCTCAACAATCTGCGCATCATCAAATATCTCGCAAATGAACTTGGCGTCGAAGAAGTCGCGCGCGACGACTGGTATCGTCACTGGGTGGCCGAAGGCTTCATTGCGCTTGAGGCCATGGCCGATCCGCGCAAGCCGTTTCTGGGCGGCGAAACGCCGGGAGTTGCCGATGCCTGCCTCGTGCCCCAGATGTTCAACGCGCGCCGCTTCAATACGCCGCTTGAAGCGTTTCCCAATCTCGTTAGCATCGATGCCACCTGCGCGGCGCTTGAGCCTTTCCAGGCGGCACATCCGGACGCAGTGAAGGCAAACTAGTTCTGTGGCAATTCTCCGCGCCTTCGCGTCTTCGCGTAAGATAAAATCAAGTCCGTGCGAAACTGCGAAGGCGAGAAGGATTCTACGGACTGCGTTTATTGTCGGGCTATGCATTCCAACCCTTGTGCATGGCCAATCAACCGAAATCCTTGTCACTGGCAAAGCGCTTCCCGATGCAAGGGGCGATGCGGCTTTTGACATTGTCACCATCGACCGTGATCGGCTTACGGGCACGGCCTCGAACCGGGTGGAGGATGCGCTCAAGGATGTGGCGGGGCTCCAGCAGTTTCGCCGCACCGATTCGCGTTCGGCCAACGCGACGAGCCAGGGTGTCACGCTTCGGGGGCTGGGCGGGAATGCCTCGTCGCGCGCGCTGCTTGTGCTCGATGGCGTGCCGCAAAGCGATCCATTTTTTGGTGGCGTGACGTTTCCGAGCTTCCAGACAATCCGGCTCGGACAGGCACGGGTAACACGCGGCGGAGGGTCGGGTGCCTATGGCTCGGGTGCGCTTTCGGGGACGATCGAACTGTCGAGCGTCGGACCCGGACAGGTCGAGGGCCTGAATGCCGACATCGCCTATGGTAGCCGGGAGTCCGTGGAAGCAAATGCTCTTCTTGGCGGGCGTCTTGCCAGCGGCTTCGGCTTCATTTCGGCGAGCTATGCGCGCGGCGAAGGCTTCATCCCCATCGTCAAGTCGCAGCGCGGCCCGGCAGACATCTCCGCACCCTATGAACAGGCAAGCCTAGCCGCGCGAGGGGTCATATCCATCTCGGATCATACCGAGTTGCAGGCATCGGGTCTGGCCTTCAATGACCGGCGGACACGCGGCACGATATTGTCCGACAATGGCAGCACGGGTGCGGACGCCAGCCTGCGCCTCGTCCATCGCGGCGCCTGGGCGTGGCAGGCGCTCGCTTATCTCCAGCTCCGCAAGTTCGACAGCCGGTTTGTGAGCGTCAATGCCGCGCGCTCGGTCGTCACCCAGACGGTCGACCAGTTCAACGTGCCTTCGACTGGCGTTGGTGCGCGCTTCGAAGTGCGGCCACCGCTTGGTGAGGGGTTTGAGTTGCGGCTCGGCACGGACTGGCGGCGTTCCAGCGGCGAAACGCGGGAGTTGTTCACCTATGTCGGCGGCCTGCCGACGCGTGGCCGCGAGGCAGGTGGGAATAGTGATACGTTGGGTGCCTTTGCCGACGTGTCGGCAGAACTCGGCACGCTGACCCTGACCGGCGGTGGGCGGATCGACCGCTGGAATATCCGCGACGGTCGCCTGATCGAACGCACTCTCGCGACCGGTGCCTTCATCCGCAATGATCAGCCGGCCGACCGGCATGGCTGGGAAC
>Ga0105164_10002513_pt1 | contig 11311 bp, 7 predicted proteins | sample VDWuncwatermetaG_FD_89674 | JGI IMG/M metagenome (GOLD analysis project Ga0105164, IMG submission 89674) | Wastewater microbial communities from Netherlands to study Microbial Dark Matter (Phase II) - VDW unchlorinated drinking water | ecosystem: Environmental > Aquatic > Freshwater > Drinking...
ATTTTAGAATATATTACTTATGGCTTAGGCTTAACTTGGAGGTTTTAATGAAACCAGTTCTAATATTTTTAATTACCTTAACTTGTTTATCAACAAATGTCTGGGCAGGAAATCCTTCTATTCAAGTAGAGCAAAGAGTTGTAGTTCCTCAAGCTCCAGACATTAATAAAGAGCCAGAATATCCAAAATATATTGAGGACACCTATATTTATGTTCGTTCCGGCTCTACTGTGGGAAGATTTCCTGATGCTGATGCATCGTCTCTGTTTAGTTTTGGTTTTAGGCGACTTCCCTCAAGCTTTTTTTATGGCATAGATTACAGTACATATACTTCAAGTTCGACTCAATATGAGGCTAAATCTGTTCAAGGTGTGCTGGGTTATCGTATTATTTGGAATAACCGTTTTTTACCATATGCTATGGTTCAATTTGGCAGTGCATCTTTTACCGATAAAAATCAAGTAATAGCTAATTCGTCAGGTATTGCTACGACTGTTGATATTGGGGTTGATTTTTTAAAAATAATGAATGTAAAGTTTGGTACAGGTATAAGACACATGAATTTCAATTTTAATTCAAAAGATATGCCCAATGCCTCTTTTATTGATTTATATGGTATTGTTGGCTTAGAGTTTTAGTCTAAAAATAATTTAAACTATCTAAAAATATTCTCATTTAAGCAAAGGATGAGAATATTATTTTTATTAACTTTTTTATTAAATTTTTCAGTGTATGCTCAAGATTATGATGAACTTGAAATTTCTGAAAGCAGTCCTCTTTTTTCTTTAGTTTTTACAGAATGCCATTCTACTGAAAATACCTTTACTCACAGAGGATTAATTCCTGATGATGCCCATGTTATTCCTTCTTTTGCATTAAGATGTTTTCTAAATAAAGGGGTTTCGGTTTGTCAATCTATGGGATCTATCGAAAAAATTTATTTTTTATTAAATAAAAATTCTCAAAGCAGCATGAACTTAACTAACTTTCCTCAAGAAGAAATTATTGTAAATAAAAAAAATAGACTTAGTGTTTATACTAAAAATGTGTTAGGGGATGACGATATTCATTATTCTATTTTTTGTAAAGGAATTTATTCATCTAAAGAACATTTAATGGCACTGACAAGAGTTTCTGTTTCTGAGGGTTTGACTAAAATTTTAAAAAAAGATAAATAATAGTGGGGATTTATGAGTGATCAAGAAAAAAATAAACTGAATAATTCAAAAATAGAAATTTTTTGTGGTCCTATGTTTAGTGGAAAAACAGATTCTTTACTAAGAAGTTTAGATCGTTTTTATTGGGCTAAAAAAGAATTTTTAGTCTTTAAATTAGCTAAAGATAAAAGATATGCAGAAGAAAAAGTTCAGTCTCATTCTAAAAATGCGATAAAAGCGATTAATGTAGAGACTCCTTTAGATATTTGGACATATTGCCAAAAGCATCCTCATATTAAAATTGTTGCTATTGATGAAATTCAATTTTTACCAACTCATGATAATGACACTTTAAAACCATTGCCATTTGATGTTGTGGCTTTATGTAAGAAACTAAAAATGGAAGGATATCATGTCTTAGCTTCAGGTTTAGATATGGACTATAAGGGCGATCCCTACGGAATAATGCCTCAATTGTTAGCAATAGCTGATAATGTTTATAAGTTAAAAGCTGTTTGCTTTAAATGTGGTGAAGATGCAGGTTTTAGTACAAAACTAACTGATAGTGAATCTATTGAAGACATTGGTGGAGCTGATATGTATGAAGCTCGTTGTTACACTCATTGGTTAGAACACATTTTAGAAATGAAGAAAAAACGAAATCAAAAGTAATTCTCATAAAGTTGAGAAGGCTAATAAAGGGAATCCCCTCTAACTAATAATTAGAGGGGTTTTTATTAAACCCAATCCCAAAGATCATAATAAAGAAAAAATTGTTCGTCATAAACATTATCGTATTGTTTTTCACGGATTAATTGATTTTGTTTATGTCTGAATGAGCGATTTCTGCAAGTTTTAAATTTTTTGTTTGGATTAAGCATGTTTTTACCTGTTCTTTTAGCTTTATCTTTATAAAGACCAGTAGAAACTCTCCATTCTTTTTTTTGATTTTCTTTTTCACAAAAATCTTTTTGTTGAATGTCAGAACAATTTTTTACAAATTTCATAGGTTGTCTAAAATCGACTTCGTTATGAACTGTATAAAAACGACGACGATAAGATAAAGGATCATATGAAGGTCTATAAATAAAATTATAATCAATATGAGTTAAAAATTGGCTAAAAGAAACTGCTTTAGGAATTGCTTGATAAACATTTTTTCCTTCATGGAAAAATGAGAACATTCTGTCATTAAGTTTTCTTAAAGTTCTTTTAGCTTCAGTAAAATTAGAGATGTATTGTGTTGCTGAAACATATTCGGGATTTTTTTTATAGACATAATCTAAAAAAAATAGATAATTCTCAAATTCTGAGAAATGATGATTTTTAACATAAAACATTTTTTGGCTCCTTCGTTAGGGTTATCTAACGAAGTTTGAAGCCACTCTTTCTTAAAAATCTTAAGGATTTATTGTTCATATATAATAAATACCAGATTCTTTGTTCAAATGCAAGGATGTTCTAAAAAAAAGATTAAATATAATTATTTTTTCTACATATCCATTAAAAATTATGGTATTGTTAACCAATAAAAACAACAGGAGAACTAAATGTCTGAAATTTGGAAAAAAGCCACAGAAACTTGGAATAAAGAAACTGAAAATAAAACTCCCCATTGGTCAGGAAAGTTTTCTGAATATTTAGAATTAGTCAAAAAAAATCCAAGAGCTGCACAAAATTCCTTTCAGCGAATGTACCAAATGATTTTATCAAAAGGTACTGAAGAATATGTTCATTTTAAACAAAATATGGTTCGCTATAAATTTTTTGATGATGATGCTAATGGTGGAAAAGATGCTGTATTTGGTTTAGATCAATCGCTGATGACTTTGGTTAATACTTTGAAAGCTGCCTCTTTAGGCTATGGTGCTGAAAAAAGGGTTGTTTTGTTACACGGTCCAGTAGGTTCTGCTAAATCAACTGTTTGTCGTATGTTAAAAAAAGGCTTAGAAGCTTATTCCCATACAGATGCTGGTGCTTTATATACATTTGAATGGATTGCTGATGGTAATGAAAAAGTTTCTAAATTGTTAGGAAATACTGAAGTTTATCAAAGCCCAATGAATGAAGAGCCTCTTTTATTACTTCCTGACAATGTTTTGAAAGTTGTTGTTGATGAAATCAATAGAGGTCAAGAATCTGATTTTAGATTAAAAATTGCTGGAGAATTATCGCCTCCTTCAAGATTCATTTTTAAAAATTTAATGGAGCTATATTCTGATGACTTAGAAAAAGTTTTAGCTCATGTCAAAGTAAAACGTCTCTTTTTATCAGAAGCTGATCGTGTAGGTATTGGTACTTTCCAACCGAAAGATGAAAAAAATCAAGATTCTACTGAATTAACTGGTGATTTGAACTATCGTAAAATTGCTGAATATGGTTCTGATTCTGATCCAAGAGCTTTTAATTTTGATGGAGAATTTAATGTAGCTAATCGTGGCATGATTGAATTCGTTGAAGTTTTAAAATTAGATGTTGCTTTCCTATATGACTTATTGGGAGCATCTCAAGAACATAGAATTAAGCCTAAGAAGTTCGCCCAAACTCATATTGACGAAGTTATCATTGGGCACACCAATGAACCTGAGTATCGTCGTTTGCAAGACAATGAGTTTATGGAAGCTTTAAGAGATAGAACAATTAGAATTGATATTCCTTACATCACTGAACTTAAACATGAAGTTAATATCTACAAAAGAGATTTTAATAAAAAATATATTCAGGGCTTGTCAATTGCTCCTCACACCATTGAAATGGCAGCTATGTGGGCAGTATTAACAAGATTAGAAAAGCCTAAAAAAGCTGATCTCGCAAGATTAAGTAAATTAAAATTGTATAATGGTAAGACTGTTCCTAATTATAGTGAAGAAAATATTAAAGAACTAAAAGAAGAAACTAAAGAGGAAGGTTTAAAAGGAATTTCTCCTCGTTATATTCAAGATAAGTTGTCTAATACATTAGTTTTAGCAACTCAACAAAACAGAGGTTCTGTTAATCCTTTTATGATGATTCAAGAATTAGAGAATGGTTTGAAAAATCATTCCTTGATTAGTGATGAACAAAGAGTTGATTACACCGAATTATTGTCTGTTGTAAAAAAAGAATACGAAGAAATTATTAAAAATGAAGTTCAAAGAGCTATTTCAGCAGATGAATCGGCTTTACAACGAGTTTGTGCTAATTATATTGATAATGTAAAAGCATACACTCAAAGAGAAAAAATTAAAAACAATTACACTGGACAGCCAGAAGAGCCAAGCGAACCATTAATGAGATCAATTGAAGAAAAAATTGATGTACCTGAATCGCGTAAAGATGATTTCCGCCGAGAGATCATGAATTACATTGGTGCTTTAGCTATTGATGGGAAAAAATTTGACTATAAAATGAATGAAAGACTTCATAGAGCTTTAGAAGCTAAAATGTTTGAAGATCAAAAAGATAGCATCAAGCTAACATCTTTAGTTTCTGCTGTAGCTGATAAAGATACTCAAGAAAAAATTGAAATTGTTAAATCTCGTTTGATTAAAAACTTTGGTTACGATGAAGTTTCAGCACATGATGTTTTACAATATGTGGCCAGTATTTTTGCTCGTGGAGATGTAAAGAATAAATAATATGTGGAAAAAAGTAATTATAGTAGTCATTTTACTGATTTTGTTTTTAGTTTTAGGCTTTTCTACTATGATTTCTTTTTTAAACTTAAATAATGTTTAATTTAACTAAATTAGGAAATATTTAACTCGTATGTCAATAAGAAAAGATCAAGGTAGATTTAGAGATATTATCAAGGGTAGAGTAAGAGATAACTTAAAAAAGTATATCTCTCATAGCTCTATGACTGGAAAATCAGAAAAAGATTTAGTTAAAATTCCAATTGATTCAATTGATATTCCTAATTTCCGATTTGGTAAAGATGAAAGCCAACAAGGGGTAGGTCAGGGAGAAGAAGGTCAAGGCGATGGTGAAAATGGACAACCTGGAAATGGATCTAAAGCTGGAAGTGAAGCTGGAGATCATATTTTTGAAGTAGAGCTTTCTATTCAAGAGTTAGCTGACATTTTAGGGGAATCCTTACAATTACCAGCTTTACTTCCTAAAGGTGATAAAAATTTAAAAGCATTAAGTAAAAAGTATTCGTCCTTAGCACCAGTTGGTCCAGCCGGACTTAGAAAATTTAAAAACACTTACAAAAAAGCCTTGCAACGATCTATTTCCAGTGGGAAATATAATTATGCTAATCCAAATGTTATTCCAAACAAGCCAGATTTTGTTTTTAAAAGTGCTAAAGAAACTAAAAAACCTTTTGCTAAAGCAGTAGTGTTTTATTTGATGGATATTTCAGGTTCTATGGGTGATGCCGAAAAACAAGTTGTTCGCACAGAAATTTTTTGGATTAATGCTTGGTTACAAAAACATTATAAGGGTTTAGAAAGCAGATTTTTAGTACATGAAGCAAAATCTTGGGAAGTTAAAGAAGACGAGTTCTTCAGAATTTCAGCTTCTGGGGGAACTTTAATTAGTTCATCTTATGACTTGTGTTTAGATATTATTTCTAAAGAATATGATCCTGCTGATTGGAATATTTATGTTTTTCAATTTAGTGATGGAGATAATTGGAGTGGTGAAGACTCTTTAAAATGCATGAGCTTATTAAAAGATGAATTGCTCCCTATTGTTAATTCTTTTAACTATGGGCAAGTAGAAAGCAAGTATGGTAGTGGTAATTTTTATAAAGAATTTGAGCGATACAATTTAGATCAGCATGAAAAAATTAGACGAAGCATTGTACGAAGTTTAGATGGCATTTTAAATTCTATAAAAGATTTTTTAGGAAAAGGGTAGGATACTATGGCTAATCTTCCTCCTCATTTAGAACAATACAGAAAAATTATTGAGTCCAGAGCTAAAGATTTAGGCTTAGACTTTTTTAATACTATTTTTGAAGTTGTGTCTTACGATAAAATTAATGAATTAGCAGCTTATGGTGGATTTCCCACTCGTTACCCTCATTGGAAATTCGGAATGGAATATGAAAAATTGTCTAAATCATATGCCTATGGATTATCTAAAATTTATGAAATGGTTATCAATACAGATCCATGCTATGCCTACTTAATGGAAGGAAATAGTAATTTAGATCAAAAATTAGTTATGGCTCATGTTTATGGGCATTGTGATTTTTTTAAAAACAATGTTTGGTTTTCTAAAACTAATCGTAAAATGGTAGATTCTATGGCTAATCATGGAGTTAGAATTAGCCGATATATTGATAGATATGGTTTAACAGCAGTAGAACAGTTTCTTGATCGTTGTTTAAGTTTAGAAAATCTTATTGATCGCTATGGGATTTACAATGAAAAACCAAAACCACAGTCAGAAATTGTTATGCCAAATTTTAATTTCAAGGCTGAAAATCCATATATGGATCGTTTTATTAATCCCCCAGATGTAATCAAAAAACAAGAAGAAAAATTTATTAGCGATAAATTGGCTTCAATGAAGTATCCTCAAAATCCAGAAAAAGATGTTTTGAATTTTTTAATTTTTAATGCACCTTTAGATGATTGGCAACAAGATATTTTATCAATTATTAGAGATGAGGCTTATTACTTTTCTCCTCAAGGATTGACGAAAACATTAAATGAAGGTTGGGCTTCTTATTGGCATTCAACAATATTAAATCATCAAGATATAATGAACCCTTCAGAATTTATCGAATTCGCTGATAAAAATGCTGGAGTTCTTCAAATGAGTTCTAATAGCTATAACCCTTATAAAGTTGGAATAGAATTATTGAGAGATATTGAGTATCGTTGGAATACTGGACGATTTGGACGTGAATGGGAAGATTGTGATGATGTTAGAGAACGAAATAATTGGAGCAAAAAAACTCTTCTTGGAAGAGAAAAAATATTTGAGGTAAGAAAACTTCATAATGATGTTAGTTTGATTAGTGAATTTGTTAATGCTGATTTTTGTCATAGACAAAAAATGTTCGTTTATAAATTTGATCCGAATTTAAAGCAATTTGTTGTTGATACTAAAGATGTTGAGGCTATTAAAAAACAACTACTGTTTGCTATGCATAACTTTGGGCAACCGATGATTTGGGTAGAAAATGCTAATCATGATAACAGAGGCGAATTGCTTTTAAAACATCTTCATGAAGGGCATGATTTACAACCTCAGTATATGGATGAAACTATGAGAAACTTATTCCATATTTGGAAACGTCCAGTATGTATTCAAACTAAAATGAATGAAGATGAAATGATCTTTAAGTTTGATGGGCATCTCTTTACCAATAAAAAAGTCGATTCTTAATTAAGTGTTTCAAAATGAAACACTTTTAACTTTAATTTGTCTTATTTTGATAAATTTTTAAAAATTACAAAAAAAAATAGTATTAGGATTGCAGCAGAGGTGATTATGAAAAAACTATTTTTTGACAGCAGTATGTGTCTTGAGTGGATGTGGAAATCCATTTCAAAAAAGTGCAACACAAGATTCCCAATTAGCTCAAACTACTACAAATAGTGGAGCTTCTGATGGATTAATTCATTTAGACCCAGTACCAGGAAGCAATTCTTCGGTCGGAGGTTTTGCTCCCATTTCTCCCCCAACTCAAGGCTTAATTGATATTATTGAATCCCAACAAAGTATTCCTCAAACAGTAGAATCTGTTGTAACTGATTCTCCTTCAACAATCGTTGAAGAAGTGGTTAATACAGTGGAAGCAGTTCCTGAACAAACTGAACAAGTTGTTGATCAAGTTACTGATATTTCAAATACTCCAGTAGTTGAAGAACGAGTATTAGAAAATGTTCTTTATATTTCTGCATCAACAACAGATACAGTTATAGAGAATACTGAAGAACAAGTTAATCAAGTTGTTGATCATGCAGCTCAAGTGGTTGCTGATATTCCAGTAGAGACAGGTGTTGCTGAATCTGTAGAATCTACTTCTTTAGCTGTACCATCAGCTCCAGTAGTAAATAATGACAATGATGAATTTGAAGAAGATTCTGCTCCAATAGCTTCTGTAACAACTCAAGAGATGGCGAAAGCCGTTGATAGTTCAGTTTCTGAAGCTTTAAATCAAATTAATTATTCTGATTCTACTGCTGAAAATACAACTATCACTTATGAGAAGAAAAAAGGTAAAATGGAAACATATTATGTTTATTCTCAAAGTTCCAATTCTTATGATTGGACTAAAGAATTAGCTGTTTATGTTGAAAATGGACAAATTAAATTGATCCAATCATTGAACAAAAAAGACTTATCAGTTTTCAATGTTGAATTAGCAGAAATTATGGCTATGGAAAAAGATTTTTCTAAAAAAATTAAGTCTAACGAAGTCGCTTCTATGAAAGAAACTGTAGTGTCTTATGTAGTTAAAAGTAAGAAAAACAAAAAAACCTTTAAGTTACCAAATAAAAAATTTGGTAAAAAGAAAGGTACGAAGAAACGTAAATAAATTTTAGTCCTAAATATTTGTTAAGGGTGGTTCCTTAAGAAATTCCTTTGCTAAGGGGTCGATTCAAAATCTTGAAATCGACCCTTTGTGTTATTATAGCTATTAGTAACCTCATCTGAAGTTAAAGCTCTATTGAAAATTTTAATAAAAGAAACTCTGGAATTTAATGTCGTGCTGTTTATATCAGGTGATGCACTTGGAATTGATATAAAAGCTCCTCCTAACTTAACAAAAGTATTAATTTGAGATACTGAATTAGATGCGCCAGCTCCAACAGTAGTTAAACTTTGGGCAACACCATTCACATAAATTTTATTTTTAGTTATATCTCCATTATTTACAATAAAAACTAAGTGAGTCCAACGATCAGCTATCAATGAATCTACATTTCTAAGACCATAGCAATCGTATGGGTTTGTTGTTTTTGTATTAAAACATAAAGCTCTATCATAAGTTGTAGCTCCAGTTTTAATAGACATTAATGCTATATTTTGGTTACTTAATCCAAAAATATTTGCATCCATACGAGAAAAAGAAGAAGCAAGTCTTACCCCATCCCAACGAAGCCAAATTTCAAAGCTATTAGATTCAGTTGCTGTTGTATTAAACGGCAAACTAAAATCTAAACCAACTGGACCGGTTTTTACATAATTAATTAAAGTTTGGGGAGCAGTTCTTGATTCTTGTAAAAACCAAGCTGCTGAATCAGGGCAACTGAATAAAGATGCTCCATTATTTGATGAAATTAAATTTGTTATTATTTGAGAATTACATCCTTGCCCAAATTTATGAGTTGTTCCATTAGCAAGATCTAAATCATATTGAGCAATTAATCCACCATCAATAAATACTGCTTTCTCAATTTGATTTAATAAACTATCTTGAACAACTAATGTTTCGGAAACTTGAGAAGATACGATACCTGCTTGATAAGGAAGAGAACCAGTTAATTTTAAATAAAAAGCTGTTGTTCCTCCACAATTTAATGATGTTGATGCAACTTTACTCATAGTAATTGAAAAATTGTTTGCATCAACAACTGAAGATACTGTAGCTATCGTGTTTAATTCTGCTGCTGAAAATACATCACAAGAACTTAATGATTTAAATTGAATTTGATTTCCAGCAGATAATCCATGAGCTATTCTTGTAACTTGAACTTCAGGACTACCTGATTGTAACAATAATGGGCTTGGATTTAAAGTAAAAGTATTATTTACAACAGTTGATCCATAGATACTAAAATTTGTAAGGTTTAAAGTATTAGGATCTCTGAATTGAATTGTGTAAGGAGGAACTCCACCAGAAATTAAAATATTTCTGATATTTCCAGATTTTACAATAATAGGATCTTCATCAAATTGTAATTGAGAATGAATTGTTACACTTGTTGTTTTAGTGGTGTTTTTACTATCTTTAACTTGAATGACAGCTACTCCTGTACCACCATTAGCTGTGTATAATCCATTGATATCAATACTTCCTGGACCACTAATTATATCATATTGAAATGGAGGAATACCACCAGATCCTAAAAAATTGATTTGATTTCCAACCATAACTTTTGGGTCAATGGGAGAAATTAAAACATCAGGATTAATTGTAATTGTTGCATCTACAAAGTTACCTTTGGAATCTTGAAGTCTGATAGTTGCATTTCCTGGATTAGCTGGAGCAATATAAACTCCAGTAGTTGGATTGACTGATCCACCACCTGATAAGAGAGAAAATGTATAAGGACTAACCCCACCAGCAGCAATAAATATTTCTGCACGATTAACAACCGTTACTTTTGTATTTGGACTAATATTAAGTGCTGGATTTACATTAATTGTTGCATAAGCGATTGAACCTTCACTATCTACTACTTTAATATGGTCAGTTGTTGTGCTAACTAATGGTGCAAAATAAGTTCCAGTAGGTAATATAGAACCTAAATTTCCACTACCCTGAAAACTAAAAGTATATGGGGCTAATCCCCCAATTACTTTAAACGTATAACTTTGAGCAATTTGCATATCTACTGTAGATTGATCCAAAGATAATGGTAAATTGTTTACAGTAACAGTTGATGAGCTAATGGTTCCAATAGCATCTATGACTTCAACCACAATTGTTTGTGCAGTTGAAGGAGCTGTCAATACACCAGTAATTGATTGCAATGAACCACCACCACTGGTGATGCGATAATTATATGGAGGAAAACCTGCTGATGAATTGAATTGATATAAATCGCCACGATTCATATTCAATGTTGAAGGTAAAATTTGAACTGGATAATTTACATTAATATCTGAAAAAGCTTCATTGCCTCTGGCATCAACAACTTTTACTCTGGTTGTTGTAGGAATTGTATTTGCTGCATATTGCCCAATTGAATTGATTGCTCCACTTCCAGTTACAATTTGATAAGTATATGGAGTAATACCACCTGAAGTTTGAAGTTGATAAGAACTATTAACATTCATATTAACTGTGTTTGGACTTAATGATAATGGATTTACAACTTTAAGTTTTGTTGTGGCTAAAGTATTAACCGAGTCTTTAACTTGAATGATTACGTTTCCAGTAATATTATCTGAGATAAAAATTCCTGATGTTTCACTAATAGAACCACTACCACTAAGAAGTGAGAAAGTATATGGTGGCTTTCCCCCAGCAACACTTAATG
>Ga0105164_10002515_pt1 | contig 11307 bp, 9 predicted proteins | sample VDWuncwatermetaG_FD_89674 | JGI IMG/M metagenome (GOLD analysis project Ga0105164, IMG submission 89674) | Wastewater microbial communities from Netherlands to study Microbial Dark Matter (Phase II) - VDW unchlorinated drinking water | ecosystem: Environmental > Aquatic > Freshwater > Drinking...
TGATGGAAGAGGTCAGCAAAAGCCTTGTAAAGAGCTGCAAGAAGGACTTGGATTCGGTAAAAGCCGAGATTGCGAAAATAGTGGTTGGCCAGGAAAAAACCGTTGACGGCTTAATGAGGGCTTTGCTTTCAAATGGCCATGTGCTTGTGGAGGGGATCCCCGGAATAGCCAAAACATTGGTTATAAGGGCGCTTGCCCAGTCGACAGGTTGCAGGTTCAAGAGAATACAATTCACTCCTGACCTGATGCCGACCGACATTGTCGGAATAACTTCTTATGAAGAGCAAAAGGGCTTTTTTGTGATAAAAGGCCCCATATTCAGCAACTTCGTGCTGGCTGACGAGATAAACAGGGCGCCGCCAAAAGTCCAGTCTGCGCTGCTTGAAGCGATGCAGGAAAGGCAGGCAACCATCGGCAAGGAGACATTCCCCATAGAGGAGCCGTTCTTTGTATTGGCAACCCAAAATCCCATAGAAACGCTTGGTACTTATGCCCTGCCAGAAGCGCAGGTTGACAGATTCCTGTTCAAGCTTCTGATGGATTATCCCTCCAAGGAGGAGGAAAAAAAGATTATAGAGCAGAATATAACTATAAACCAATTTGAAAAATATAAGATAAATCCGGTTTTATCGCCAAGGCGAATAATTGAAATGCAGCAGCTGACCAAGAAAATTTCCCACAGCGATAAAATCAAGGAGTACATAGTTGATATTGTAAATTCAACCAGGCAGCACCAAAAATACGGCATTAAGATGGGAAAATACATTGAATTGGGCTCGTCTCCAAGGGCTTCAATAAGCCTTTTTATAGCGGCAAAGGCCGATGCGTTGCTTAAAGGCGACACTTACATTAAGCCCCAGCACGTGAAGGATGTTGCCTTTGATGTCCTGAGGCACAGGATTATCCTTAACTACACAGGCCAGGCAGAGAGCATAAAGGTGGAGGATATCATCTCGGAAATTCTTTCCAAGGTGCCTATACCATGAAAAAGGAGCTGAAGCTGGAACAGCCAGTTGGCATCAAAAGATTAAAGATTTTGACAAACCAGCTTGTTAACTCGAAAATCGTGGGCGGCTACAGAAGCGTGTTCAAGGGGAGGGGCCTGGAATTTTTGGACTACAGGCATTACACCCCAAATGATGACGCTGCCACTATAGACTGGAAGGCATCTGTGAAGAGCAAGGAGCTTCTCGTCAGGGAATTTGCTGAGGAAAGGAACCTTAATGTCTTTTTCCTTCTTGATGTCAGCTCGAGCATGATTTACGGCTCCATAGACAAATTGAAGATAGAGTATGCTGTCGAGCTGATAGCAACCTTGAGCTATACAATACTGCAGGCGGGCGACAGCATCAGCTTTGCCCTTTTTTCCGATAAGATTGTGCGGCATGAGCCCCAGACAATAGGCTTCAAGCAGTATTACAAGCTGATCAGGACCATGCTGGACACGAAATATTACGGCGGAAATTATGACATTAACGAGGCATTGAAATTCACGATGGCTTACCTCAAGGAATTTTCCATAGTGATAATAGTGTCTGATTTCATCGGGCTGAAAAACGACTGGAAGCATTACATAAGGCTGGTGGGGAAAAAATTCGACCTGATAGGCATAATGATACGCGACCCTAGGGACAAGGTTTTGCCGGATTATGACGGCAAGGCCATCCTGGGCGATATGCATTCCGACAGGCAATTGATTGTGGATATAAACGCAATCAGCGGCGATTACACAAAATATGTGGAAGCAAGGGAAAGGGAAATCAAGAATACATTCATAGAATCTAAGTCGGACTTTATAGAGCTGACAACTGACAAGCCATTCGTAAAGCCTGTAACCGATTTATTTCTCAGAAGAGCAAAAAGACTCAGATAAAAAAAATGGTGGAAATAACTTTTACAAGCCCCAGCTACCTTTGGATACTGGCCATAGTGCCTTTCTTGATTATTATACATTTTTTTACATTGAAGCAGAGCAGGGCTGCCGTGATAAAATTCTCAAATTTTGAGGCCATAGAGAGGGTTGCCCGGGGCGAGGTGCTTGGAACTTCTTACAGGGGCCTGCTGAAAAACAAGAACCTCGGCCTGCTGTTCCTTAGGGCTTTGGTTTATTGCCTGCTGATATTATCGGTTGCGGGGACGACAATTTGGTATAGCGGCAAAACAAGCGATTTTGATTATGTTTTCGCGATAGACAGCTCTGCTTCGATGCTTGCCGATGATTTCATTCCGACGAGGCTTGAAGCGGCAAAAGAAACTGCAGGCGAGTTCGTCAATCTAGTTCCTTCAGGGGCAAAAATCGGGGTGCTGACCTTTGCAAGCACCTCGCTGATCGAGCTAAGGCCGACCTCGGATTTTCAGGAAGTCAGTTATGCTATTGCAAATGTCGGCCCTCAGGAGACAGGCGGCACTGCAGTAGGCGACGCGATAGTTACATCGACAAATCTCTTTAACTCAAACAAGTCCAAGGCCATCATTCTTATCACGGACGGCCGGAGCAATGTAGGCGTAGACCCGGATGTTGCAATACAATATGCAAAGCAGAATGATGTGACCATACACACTATAGGGGTAGCCACGAAAGAAGGCGGCAACGTGTCGAGCCTTAGGCTGCTGTCGACTCTTGACGAGGATTTCCTGAGAAGGATTTCGGAGGAGACCAACGGAAAGTCATTCATTGCAACTAGTGTCCAAAATCTGACTAATGCATTTAGGGAAATAGCGTCTTCGACGGAAAAAATACTGTCATTAAACATATCTTGGATTCTGCTTATCAGCGCCATTGTCCTGCTGGGGTTTGAATGGATACTGATAAATACAACATACAAAACAATTCCATAGGCAAAAACTATACTAACCAAAATGCCATCTGAAATAGACAAGCAGAAACTATTGTCGCTGATGGAGATATACAAGACGCACTTAGAGAAGGAGCTTGGCGCAAAGATAGAGGATGCCCCTGTAAGGTCCACAACAAAAGAATATCAGGAATTCAAGGCAGATTTTCTTCCAAAGCACATGACAACATACGAGAAGCTCTGCAACCTGAGCGGGAAAATACTCAAAGTCAAGCCCGATGCAAAAAGGGCTGCGGAAATTCAGGAGGCAATCAATATAATCCATCTTGGAATAACTCCGACAGGCGCTGCCTCATTTTCCATTCTTGTTCCTATAGTTTCCGCGGTTCTGGGGTCTCTTCTTGCATTCCTGATATTCAACTCCATGTTCCTGGTATTGCTGTCTGTGATTGCAGCGCTGGTAATGATAAGGCCTCTTGGTAAAGCTCCGGAATTCATGGCCAATAATTGGAGATTAAAGGCAAGCAACCAGATGGTGCTGTGCATTTTCTACACAGTTACTTACATGCGCCATACCTCCAATCTTGAAAAAGCGATTGAATTTGCCGCCCAGCACCTCTCTGCTCCATTATCGCTTGACCTGAAAAAAGTCCTGTGGGATGTGGAGACTGAAAAATATTCCACAGTAAAAGAATCTCTTGACATGTACCTTGAGTCATGGAAAAAATGGAATATAGAATTCATTGAATCCTTCCACCTTATTGAAAGCTCATTGTATGAAGGCGACGAAGCAAGAAGGCTGAATGCGCTTGACAAGTCCCTTGATGTTATTTTGGACGAGACATATGAGAAGATGCTCCACTATGCTCACAATCTGCAGAATCCCATAACCATGCTGAACATGCTTGGCATTATACTGCCGATACTCGGATTGGTCATACTCCCCCTTGTTGTCAGCTTCATGGAAAATGTGAGATGGTATCATCTGGGCGTGCTTTACAATGTTGTCCTTACAGTTATTGTGTATTATCTTGGAAAAAATATATTGTCAAAAAGGCCGACAGGTTATGGGGACACTGACATATCAGAGGAAAATCCAGGCTTGAAGAAATACAGGAACATTTTGATAAAAATAGGCAAGGATGAAATACAAATAACTCCTATGGTGATAAGCGTATTCATAGCAGTTGTGTTTTTGCTTATAGGCCTTAGCCCTCTGATAATACATCTGCTTGGATTGCCGGATTTTGGCTTTGGGGGAGAAGATGCAACAACAGCATGCGGCCAAAAATTCTGCTTCCTTGAATACAGGACAAGCTCCACAACAGGCGAGGTAATAGGCCCATATGGGTTAGGCGCGACTCTTGCCAGCCTTATGATTCCTCTCGGCATAGGCCTTGCAATGGGCATATATTACAGGCTTAGGTCAAAAAATGTGATAAAGATAAGGAACAAGGCCAAGCAGCTCGAGCTTGAATTTGCCGCGGCTTTGTTCCAGCTTGGAAATCGCCTTGGAGACAATCTTCCTGTGGAGATAGCAGTGGGAAAGGTTGCAGAAGTGATGGAAGGCACGATTTCAGGAAGCTTTTTCCAGCTTGTGAGCCTGAATATAAGAAGGCTTGGGATGAGCATAGAAAAAGCTATCTTCGATCCTATGCACGGCGCATTAGTTTCATTCCCCAGCAATTTGATAGAAAGCTCGATGAAGGTCTTGACGCAGGCAATAAAAAAAGGCCCTCTGATTGCTGCGCAGGCATTAACTAATGTCTCCCGTTACATCAAGGAAATACACAAAGTCGATGAAAGGCTGAAAGATTTGATGGCTGATACAATCTCATCAATGAGCTCCCAAATAAAGTTCTTGACTCCTGCAATTGCCGGAGTCGTGATCGGAATAACCTCAATGATTACTGCAATATTGGGGAAGCTCGGAAACCAATTGCAGCAGACTGTTTCAGGTGTTGAGGGAGCTGAAGGCGCTTCCCCCCAGACCCTTATCGGGATATTTGGGGACGGAGTTCCAACTTACTATTTTCAGATCATTGTTGGAGTCTATGTGGTGCAGATAATTTTCATCCTGACTGTCATAGCAAATGGGATTGAAAATGGCTCTGACAAGCTGAGCGAGAGATACCAGCTTGGAAACAACCTGATCAGAAGCACTTTGCTTTATGTCTTTATCTCTGCAGCTGTGATATTGCTTTTCAATATAATTGCAGGAAGGATACTTGAAGTCACCGCTTAGATATTTTTAAAATCCTAAAGAGAACTTAATTTTATCAATCAAATTCCATATTATTTTAAACCACTTGAATTATTATCAACTATCAAATTATGATTTTCTGAAATATATGTTCCAGTACCACTGGACACTGGACATTTACCAACGTGGAGTATTTAAACTAAATCATTTACATAGTTTCAACAAAATAAGACTTGGTGATTTAAAATGGAATTTGATTTATCTGAAATAAAATTGAGCCGTAATGATATAATAAGAGGATTAATTCTCCCAAATCAATCTTCTGAAGAACTTGCGGAATTCATAGGAATTCTAACTGGTGACGGTTTCATCAACTATTATGCCAATAAGAAAATTTATATTATAGACATTTCAGGAGATAAAAATTTGGATAAGGAATATTTAAAAATCCACGTAAGTAATCTGATTAAAAGGTTATTTAATATAAATTGCAAAATATATTACAAGAAATATCAAAACTCTATTTGCGCTAGATTATTGTCCAAAGGTATTTACAATTATCTAGTTTCCATAGGATTCAAAACTGGAAAGAAAGAGCAGATAGGAATCCCAGATTGGATAGAAGAAAATAACAGCTTAATGATATCTTTTATTAAGGGTTTAATAGACACTGATGGTTCCTTGATGTTAACAAAAAAGCCATCAAAGAAGTCACTATTTTATCCAATAATCAGCATTAAAGTAAAGAGTAAAATTTTGATTCAGAAAACTGGAAAGTTTTTAGAAGAATTTGGATTTATGGTCAATATAATTGAAGACGAACTCTATATTGATAAAAGAGGATACAAGGATACGCTAATCTCTTCTGTTATTATATCTGGAAGGAAAAATTTGGACTTATGGATGGCTAAAATAAATTTCAGAAATAAAAGACATTTAGATAAGTATGCCCGCTATATTGAAAGTATAAATATGGGGCGGATGGAACTTTCAGTTAACCTGCCTAAGACAAGTTCTTTTGAATCCATGATTGTGGAAGAACACTAGACGTGAACCTTTCACCACGGTATCTGGTAATCATTGCCCAAAGGCTCATAATACCGGATACTTCAGCCGTGTGCTCTCCCAGGCTTCGCCAAATCTAAGCTAATGCTTAAACTTTTGAGCTACCGCCCCATAACATCTAAGAACAAAATAACAATTTAAAAGACTTTCTATTGGGAACTTTGAATAGCCCTCAATTTTAGGCATTTAATTCAAAGTTCGCTTAGAAAATTTTGGCAAATTGATATATTTTCAAAATTTTCTGTATAAAGAAATCAAATCTCATCATCATCAGAGCCGTCATCCTCAATATTCTCCTCTTCTACATTAAGGTCTTCATCCGGATTTTCCTCTTTTCTCTGTATATTTGAATAGATTGCATCGTCCTTTTTGGGAATTGACTCTGATTTTCCCACAATTTCCATCTTTCCCATCCTGCCGGTTGTCAGCTGTATCTCGCCCTGCCATTCATTTACATAGCCGTTTGTGAGGTGAACCTTGTCTCCGGCCTTTACTTTGTCAATATCTTCATTCCATAAAGTAAGCTTGACATCTCCTGTCTCGTCTTTTGCGATTGCAGTTGCAACTCTTCCCGGCTTTCCGAATTTCTGGAATTCTCTTGCCTCGCCTATATCAATTACATCAACAATTACATCCACATTGCCCATCTTCGGCTTTAGGTCTTTTATCTGCATTTTAAGACGAATTATTAATAAGTGTATTTAAATTTATTGATGGTTTTGGCGGCAAAACAAAAAAAGAAATAAAAAATAAAGTTAAGATTAATTTATGCCTGTTTAAGTCAGCAATTGCACTGCTCTTCTGTTGCCTGTCCTTTCTTCTTCTTTGCCATTTTGGACACCTCTAATTTTTTAAAACCTTTGCGCGCAACACTGCAATTTTTTGTCGCTTTAAATGGCTTGCGAAAAAGCTCGTGATGGCTTGTTTTTGTAAATATTGAAAGAAATTGGTTTACGAGTAATGGATTACAATATGGAAAAGAATACCGCAACATTTAAATAATATGTAAACCTACTTAATTTTAAGCGCATGCTCGCACCAAATATTGTGCAGAGAGTGTGCGTGGAATTTACTGTTTAAGGAATTCTACGCTAGTATTTAATTAATGATATCCATTAACGAAGTGAATGCAACACAAACGAAATTCAATACGAATTGATACATTACGAAAAAAATAATCATCAACTATTATAATAAAAAATAAATTAGGAGGAACTAAATGCAGCAAAACTTTGAGAAGCCCAAGGAGATAAATAAGATAAGTGAAACTATATGGGAAATCCCTGCATCATTCAAAAAAGGAATGCTGGTTCCTGCTAGAATTTACGCCACAAAAAAACTCCTTGACGGAATGGATAATGGAGTTTTCAACCAGGTTACAAATGTAGCTTGCCTGCCGGGAATCCAGAAATACAGTTTCTGCATGCCTGACGGTCATTGGGGATACGGCTTTCCAATTGGCGGCGTTGCTGCTTTTGACTCAGATACAGGAATAATCTCGCCCGGAGGGATTGGGTTTGATATAAACTGCGGAATGCGGTTAGTAACGACAAATCTGACTTTCAAGGAAGTCCAGCCGAAACTAAAAGAATTAGTGGACGGGTTATTCAAGACAGTCCCTTCAGGCGTAGGCGCGAGAGGTTTCGTCCAGGCTTCCAAATCACAATTCACAGAAATAATGTCAGACGGCTCAAAATGGTGCGTTGAAAACGGATATGGATGGAAAAATGACCTGGAAAGGACAGAGGGCCATGGAAAGATTGAATGGGCTGACCCTGAAAAAGTATCAGAAAAAGCATTAGAAAGGGGAATTAAGCAGTTAGGAACTCTTGGATCCGGCAATCATTATCTTGAAATACAGGTTGCAAAAGCAGAAAATATTTTTGATGATAAACTGGCAAAGAGGTTTGGAATAAATACCCCAGACCAGGTTGTTGTTATGGTTCACTGCGGCTCTAGGGGATTTGGCCACCAGATTGGAACCGATTATCTAAGAGTTTTTGAAGGCACAATGAAGAAATACAATATTCATGTGTATGACAGGGAACTGGCCTGCGCGCCTTTCCAGAGCAATGAGGGCCAGGATTACTATAAGGCAATGGCATGCGCAGCAAACATGGCCTTTGCCAATCGTCAGGTTATTTTGCACAGGATAAGGGAAGGCTTCTCAAAAGTTTTCAGGACAGATGCAGAAAAACTGGAGATGAATATGGTATATGATGTTGCGCACAATATCGCAAAACTGGAAGAGCATACAGTTGACGGAAAAAGAAAAAAATTAGTTGTTCACAGGAAAGGCTCCACACGGGCTTTTCCTCCAAACCATCCGGAGCTTGCACCCATTTTCAAGGACACAGGCCAGCCCGTCATCATAGGGGGATCAATGGAAACGGGCTCATTTTTATTAGTAGGGACAGAAAAAGCAATGGAAGAAACATTCGGAAGCACTGCCCATGGCTCAGGGCGAACAATGTCAAGGGCTGCTGCAAAGCACCAGATTAGAGGAGACCAGCTGCAGAAAGACATGGAAAAAAGAGGAATATATGTAAAGGCAACTTCAATGTCAGGGCTTGCTGAAGAGGCTGGATTTGCATACAAAGATATAAATGATGTAGTTGATGCTGTTTCGCAGGCTGGTATTTCAAAACCTGTCGTGCAATTACGCCCCGTGGGAAATGTAAAAGGTTGATTAAATGCCACCTACACTAATACTGATTTTATCATCTGTGCTTATAGTAAGCCTTGTTTCTGTGCTGGGAATCTTTTTCTTCATGCGGCAAAAAACCATGAACAGGTTCCTTTTTTTCATGGTAAGCTTCGCTGCAGGAACTCTGCTTGGAGCTGCATTTCTCGATTTGCTGCCTGAAGTGTTTAATGATGGATTCGATGAAATCATTCCGCTCTTGATAATCACAGGCATACTTTCGTTTTTCATCCTGGAAAAATTCCTGCACTGGCACCACCACCACACCGAGCATGAGCACGAGGAAACGCACGCTTTCACTTATCTTAATCTGGTTGGCGACGGAATCCACAATTTTGTGGATGGAAGCATCATAGCAATAAGCTTCATGAACAGCACGGCGTTGGGCATTGTGGCCACAATCGCGATAATAGCGCACGAGATTCCGCAGGAAATAGCTGACTTTTCTGTCTTGATTTATGGCGGGTTTTCAAAAATGAAAGCTCTGGTCTACAATTTTCTCACAGCGCTTACGGCAGTTATAGGAGCGCTTGTCACTTTTTTCTTTGCAAGCTTTATGGAAAATTCGCATTCATATATTGGTGCATTTGCAATTGGGGGTTTTGTATACATTGCCGGCACTGATTTGATACCCGAGATACAGAAGGAAAAAGATGCCAGAAAATCAATGCTCCAGCTTTTGATGCTTGTATTGGGCATAGTCTTGATATGGCTGGTTGGAAAGGTTTTTGAAGGGCATTAGCTTATTCTTTTTTGACATGGTTAAATACAGGTTTTTGGAGGATATTGCAATAGCAGACATAGCCTATGAAGCTTATGGAAAAGACTTGAATGAGTTGTTTGAGAATGCCGCTTTTGCCATTTTTGAGCTGAGCGCAGAAGTCAAAACAATAGAGCCCAAGAAAAAGCTGAATATTGAATTAGAAAACGAAAAACTGGATAATCTGCTGTATGACTTCTTGTCCGAAATACTGTTTCTGAAAGATTCAAAATACATGATTTTCAGTAAAGTAAAGGTTGAAATAAAAGAAGGCAAAATGAACAAATTAAAAGCAGCCCTTGAAGGAGATACTATAAACCCCAAAAAGCAAAAGCTTGACAATGATATCAAGGCAATAACAATGCACATGTTTGAGCTAAAGAAGGAAAAGTCCGGCTACAGGGCAAGGATTGTTGTTGATATCTAAAGCAGCTCATTCCGGATTATATAATATGATGACTTCAAAAAATAATAAATAACCTCATAAAACAGATTGAAGTAAAAGAATCCAAGCGCCAATACAAAAAAATATTTTGCCGAGCTATGCATTTTCCGCCCTCTTTTTCTTCGTGCCGACAAAATAATTCTTCATTGAGTCTGTAGCATTGGAGATGAATTTGAATCCGAAAGTGACCTTGTTGCCTACAATTAGCATCTCCCTCTTCTTGCCATTGACAAAATAATCCCTTATTGACTTCTCCCTTTCCGCCTTGGGAATGCTTAAATCATACATATACTCATTTTCAAGCACCAGCTTTACAAATTTCCAGTAATCCTCTGCTCCTGTCGATTTCTTGTCATAAGAAAATATGGACATCCTTGATTTTGGGGCTTCCTTCAGCTTTGAGTTGCCCCTTATTGGCTCTGCAACAAGCAAAGGGGTGAATTGGCTTTTGATTTTCGATAATATTTCAGTGCATAACCTGCTCCTTTTGTCAAACATAGTGGGAAGTATAGAGCTCACAAGAACATTATAGCCATATGCCTTGTTCAGTTCATTTATTCTTTTAATAGTCTTTTCAAGGGAATCATACCCAAGGACATCTGTGGAGCATGGTATTACCAATTCGCTTGCATAATTCAATGCGCTTTTTGTCAAAAATCTCCAGGAAGGCGCGCAGTCAAGAATTATATAGTCATAATCCAGCTTTATATCAAATCTTTTTTTGATGAAATCTATGTTTGACTTGTCTTTTGACATCTGGCTTTCAGCATCAGCCATCCTGTGGTCGCAATGGACTGCATCAAGATTTTTTCCAAGATTGGTGGTGCATTCTTTAAGTTCAGCGCCTTCCATGAGAAAATCATACAGGCTGTACTTAGCATCTATATTATGGCAGACGCTTATATCGCCTTGAGGATCAAAATCGATTAGAAGCACTTTCTTGCTGTTTCTTGACAGGCCTGCAGCAAGGCTTACAGAAGTTGTTGTCTTTCCGACTCCTCCTTTCTGGTTGAAAACTGCTATTCTTCTCACTATTAATCACCTTTTTTACAAAAATTAAATGAAAAACTTCTTTTTAATCTATGAAGTTATATTTAAATGTTACGTTTTTGTATATTAATATAGGAAAAAGTATACTAAATATTAGTTATAAAAAATTTAAAACGAAATATTTATATACGTTATTATAATATATTATAATGTGATGCAAAATGTCAGAATTGTTTAAAGCAAAAGTAAGGAAAGTAGGAACTTCCTTAGGCGTTTTAATTCCAAAAGAAGTTGCCGAGCATGAAAGCATAAAGGAAGGACAAGAAATAGAATTGAGCATATTAA
>Ga0105164_10002517_pt1 | contig 11305 bp, 10 predicted proteins | sample VDWuncwatermetaG_FD_89674 | JGI IMG/M metagenome (GOLD analysis project Ga0105164, IMG submission 89674) | Wastewater microbial communities from Netherlands to study Microbial Dark Matter (Phase II) - VDW unchlorinated drinking water | ecosystem: Environmental > Aquatic > Freshwater > Drinking...
ATAATATCAGGATCTTGCACAAACTGTCCGTCAGCTGATGAGATTTGTGCCAGAACAATTACTATTCCGCCTTCCGAAAGTTTCTGTCTGTCTCTAAGAACAAAATTTTCCAACTCTTCGCCTGAGACTTGGTCGACATATACATTTTTTATAGAAATTATTTTCCCGAAAATTACGCCGTTTTTATTAAAAATAACTTCCTGTCCGTCATCAAGAAGTAAAACGTCCTGTCGTTTAAATCCTAATGTAAGCGCTAAATTTTTATATGCGTATAAATGTCTAAAGGTTCCGGAAATTGGCAAGAGTTTTTTAGGTTTAACCAATTTTATAAGCTGGGACAATTCTTCCTGTGAACCATGACCTGATACATGAAAGCTTGAGGAAACAGACGAATACAAAACCCTTATATCTTTTTTGGCAATTGTATCAACCAGTTCATAAACATAGACTTCATTACCTGGGATTGGGTCAGCCGAAAAAATCACCGTATCGAGTGGGCCGAGTTTTACATCCTTATGCTCTCCGTTTGCAGTCCTAGTCATTGCAGAATCTTCTTGCCCCTGGCTTCCTGCAATAATAAGAGTAAGTTCTCTATCTTTGAATTTTTTAATTTCATGAACTTCAATTTCCGTTCCTTTTTTTAAAAAAAGATATCCTAGTCTTTTTGCAACTTCTTTTGTGCGAATCAGTGACCTTCCTACAAAACAAACTTTCCTATTATATTTTTCAGAAACTGCAATTACCTGATTTAGTCTTGAGATATTTGAGGAGTAGGTTGTCACTATAAATTTACCTTTACAATTCATAATTTCTTTTTCAAAACTATTCAGAAGCGGAAACTCTGAACCTGTTTTACCAATTCTTTCCGATCCAAGAGAATCACTTATAAGACACACTACTCCCTGCTTTGAAACTTCTTCTATTTTTGCGAGATCAGATGGTTTTCCATCATACGGAGTTTCGTCAAATTTAAAATCGCTTCCATGATAAAAATTTCCAATTGGGGTTTTAATAAAAATATGAGCAGTATCAAGTATCGAATGCGTAACTCTAATAAATAACGCAGAAAAATTCCCGATTTCAATATTTTTTCCAAAATCAACTTTTTGAACTTTTCGAGAAATTCCGAATTCTTTTAATTTTTCAGTTATTAGGGCTTGGGTTAAATTTGTCGCATAAATTGGAAAATCAATTGGAAGCTGGGGCAAAATAAAAGGCAGTGCTCCCATATGATCTTCGTGTCCATGAGTAATAAGCATTCCGACAATTTTTTTACCTGTTTTTATTAATTTTAAAAGATGGGAAATATCAGGCAGTAGTAAATCTACTCCTATCATTGTTTCGTCGGGAAAGCCCAAACCGCAGTCTACAATGAGTATTTGGTTATTGTACTCATATAAATACATATTTTTTGTTACGTTTCCAACACCACCTAAGGAAATAAAAGAAACTTGATTATTCATGATTTGTATTTAATAATGGGGTTTTCTAAATCTGGTTTTAGATCTGAAGGATTCCTCTTTTTCTCTCCTAAATTGTCTTGCCAATGGGTGTTCTGACCTCTCAACCTTTGCTTTTTCGTCAAAGTTCATTGAAAGATTTATTCTTCCCTGCTCGTCTATCTCGGCAACCTTAACTTTTACTTTTTGCCCAATTTTTACAACGTCGTTTGGATCCTTAACAAACCCCGCTGTCATTTTGGAGACATGAACCATTCCTTCTTTACCAGGAAGTATTTCGACAAATGCTCCGAAAGGAAGAATTCTTTTGACTTCGCCTTCAAAAACTTCTCCGACAGTAACTTCTCTTATCAGATTTTTTATCCACTCTGCTGCCTTTTTAACAGCCTCATCACTTGTTCCTGAAATTGCAACAGATCCGTCGTCTTCAACATCAACCATTGTGCCTGTTGTTGCAATAATATTTTTAATAACGCGTCCTCCAGGGCCTATTACCTCACCAATTTTTTCAACAGGAATTTTTACAAGTTCTATTTTCGGCGCGTACTGAGAAACTTGCTCTCGGGACTTCGAAATTACTGAAAGCATTTTATCCAAGATAAAAAGGCGGGCCTTCTTGGCTCTTTCGAAAACTTCTTCTATTTGTTTTATTGTTAATCCGTCAATTTTTACATCAAGCTGAATTGCTGTTATCCCCTCTGTTGTTCCGGCGACTTTAAAATCCATGTCTCCCGAAAAATCTTCAAGTCCCAGAATGTCCGTTAAAAGAACATACTTATCCTCGTCTGTTACCAACCCTATCGCAATTCCTGCAACCGGATTTTTAATAGGAACTCCTGCGTCCATTAAAGCGAGTGTCGATCCGCAGGTTGACGCCATTGAAGTTGATCCGTTTGATGACAAAACTTCGGATACAATTCTTATCGTATATGGAAATTCTTCCTGTTTTGGAATAACCGGCAAAAGAGCTCTTTCAGCAAGTGCTCCATGTCCGATTTCGCGTCTTGAAGGAGTTCCGACTCTCCCTGTTTCTCCGACCGAGTAAGGAGGCATAGAATAGTGATGAATATATCTTTTTGTTTCTTCTCCTTCTGCAGATTCTATTAATTGTTCAAGTTTAGGACTTCCTAAAGTCGCAACAGTTAAAACCTGTGTTTGTCCTCTTTGGAATATTGCAGATCCGTGAGTTCTTGGAAGAATCGAAACGTGGGAAGAAATTTCTCTTATTTCGTCTGCCCCTCTTCCGTCTGGCCTTTTTCCGTTTATAAGAGTCTCTGTCCTTATGTGTTTAAACAAAACTTTTTCAAGAGCCTTTGCTAGAATTTTCTTGTCAATTTCTGTATTTGGATCTTTAACTTTTTCCTGTTCGTAAATCTCGTCGACCACATCGTTTGAGTCCCCGCCAAATTCTTTTGAAAGTCTTGCTTCAATTAAAGATACTATTTCTTTTTTATAGTATTTATCCAAAAGCGCAACTGCTTCTAAAAGCTTTGTATCGGGCGTGACCTTTTCTTTTTCTTTGCCTTCTTTTTCTACAAATTTTTCAATCTCCTCGATTATTTTTTTGTTTTCACCTTGTGCTTTTTCGATTGCTTCCAAGGCAAATTCCTCAGCAACTTGCGACGCGCCTGCCTCAATCATTAGGGTTTTTTCTTTTGATTGAGTAACTACTAAATCAAGTTCCGAAAATTCAAGCTCTGCTCCGCCAGGGTTTACCAAAATTTCTTTATTTCCATTATCTTTAACAAGTCCTATTCTTACAGCAGATATCGGACCTCCCCATGGAATTGGTGAAAGAGAAAGAGCGAGTGACGTTGCAATAATCGATAAAACATCCGGCTCGTTTTCTCCATCAACCGACAAAACAGTAACCATAATTTGAACTTCTTTTTTGTATTCTTTTGGGAAAAGCGGTCTTATGGAGCGGTCTATAAGACGGGCTATAAGGATAGCGTCGTCTGTTGGTCTTCCTTCTCTTTTAACCCATCTTGATCCTTTTATTTTCCCCCCTGCGTAAAGTCTTTCTATATACTCAACAGTTAGAGGAAAATAATCAAGCTCAGTTTCCTTTCCTGCGACAACGGTCGCCAAAACCATAGTATCCCCAAGCCGTGCTAAAACGGATGAGGTCGCTTGAGGGGCTAGTTCTCCAATCTCCAAAATTAGAGGCTTGCCGCCTAATGTTGTGCGGATTTCTTTTTTTTGCATTTTCAATCTTTAAGGCCTACTCTTTCGGTGATTTTAGAGGAGCGTTTCCTGTCAACCTTCCCCAAAAAATTTATAAGCCTTCTTCTTTTTGCAATCATAGATAAAAGTCCTCGTCTTGAGTGTACATCATGAGCATGTTCTTTAAGATGCTCTGTAAGCCGGTCAATTCTTTTTGTCAGAAGAGCAATTTGGACTTCGGGCGAACCCGTATCTCCTTTTACTGTCTGGAATTCTTTGATTATGTCTTTCTTCTGCGAAGAACTAAGCGGCATATCGATGCATTCTTTCTTTTATCTTAATTAATCTACTGATTATAGCAGTTCCAAAATTCTTTTACAACTGTCATCTTTTATCAACCATATCTCATTTTTGAGACTTTCAATCACCTTGAAACTATTGGCGTGATATAAGTATCCCAGATAGGATTGCACTGATTGATCAAAGTTTTCTGAATTTATTTTTTCCTTAACTTTCTTAAATATTCTTCTTTTTGTTTTAGTTCTGGGTAAAATGTAATGGGGAAGAACAATATAGCCCAAAAAATCAATTCCCCAGTCAAACTTTCTAATTATTATTTTCTTCGGATGGAGTTTGAGTTTTAATCTGATCTTTAGATAATATACTAGTATATTAATATATTCACATAATTCATCTCTATTTTTAGATAGAATCAAAAAATCGTCCGCATAACGAATGTAATATTTGACTTTTAGCGTGTGCTTTATAAATTGATCTAGTTCATTCATATAGATATTTGCAAAGATTTGAGATGTTAAATTTCCAAGAGGAATGCCACAACTTTTTTCCACATGAAAACTTTCTATAACTTGGTTAAGAAGCCATAGAATGTCTTTATTATTAACTTTCTTTTCCAATAAATCTAATAAAATATTATGATCAACGCTTGCGAAGAATTTTTTGACATCAAGTTTTAAACCCCAGCATGTATTTGTATAATTCTTTGAAACTTTTCTTGTAAATTTCTTAAGCCTCAGAACTGCCTTATGAGTTCCCTTATTTAATCTGCAGGAATAAGAATCATATATAAAATCCTTATCAAATAACTCATAAAGATATTTGTATAAAAGATGATGGACTATTCTGTCAACAACAGAAGCTTTATGGATATGTCTTTGTTTTGGATCTTGAACATAGAATGAGTGATAATTTCCGTGACGATAAGTTTTATCTCTTAATTTCTGATGAAGGGTAAACAAGTTATCTTCAAGATTTCTCTCGAATATTTGAACATCAAGTCTTTTTCTTTTTCCCTTTTTAAATTCACTCCATGCTTGAAAGAGGTTTTCTATTGAGATAAGATCTAAATAAGTCATATAAATGATTACAGATAAAGAGATTCACACACACACACACACACACACTTATAGTTTAGACATTCCAATTTTTACCAAACTTTACGACTTTTACAAGAATTTAAGTCAGTTTCTAGTTCTCTTCCCCAAAAGTAGAAAATATACCCTTGGTCAAAAAATTGATAACTTAACTTTAGAAATCATTGAACTTGTTATAACTGCTAGCTATACGTCTCACGAGCAAAAATTGCTAATTCTGCGAAAAATCAGTATAAAAGTTGATCTCTTAAAAATACTTTTGAGACTTTCTTTTGAAACTAAATGTCTGGATAATAATAAATACCAACAATTAACTTCCCAATTAATTGAAATTGGAAAAATGCTTGGCGGTTGGATTAAAAATGCTAAAGAATGAGAAACTATCAGAGGACGAAAACCAAGATTGTCATTGCGATTGTCAGACCAATTGTGGTTGACATTAGCTAAACCACCATTGTCAGAGTTACCACCGTTGAGACGGTTGTCGTCCTCGAATAAGTGCTCGAATCCGTCTTATTTTTCACCGGAAATCTAAATTTTGTCTTTCCTGTATTTTATCGGTCGCCTTAGGCGACACTAAGATTTAAGCACGTAGTTTCCCTTTATTGGTTTTATTGGAGAATTACTCTTTTAATCTCTAGTAGAAACTAAAACTCCGAATTCTTTATCCAACAAAAGATTCGGTGACCCCGAAAAATTATTTCGGGATTCATTAACCTTATCAAAAATAATTTACAGAAATTAAACCAAGTTTTCAAGAGGCAAAAAATCCAAGAATTTCCAAGAATAAATTTTCCAAGGAATCAAGATTTAGAAGGGAAAACTACCAGAGGACGAAAACCAAGATCGTCATGGCGATCGTCAGACCAACTGCGGTGGACATTAGCAAGTCCACCGAGGCCAGAGCCACCACCGTCGAGACGGTGATCGTCCTCGAACTTATCATGGAGCCATTCCCACGTAGAAGTTTCACCCAAGTATGGATAATGAAGGTTTCCCAAAACATTAAATTCTATTTCCTTTGAAGATCTGACTTGAGTAGGATCTATTCCTAGAAGTTTTGCAATTTCAGGATAAACATATTGGTAAAGCTCATCTGATGAGACAGCAAAACGGGAATTTTGAGGAACATGCTTAACAAAATCGGGTACTTGAATTCTTCCATCTTTCCTTCCTCTTTCTAGTATTTGGGCAAAAGGATCATTTTCATACATTTGTGTCCCGTCGGTGTAATTTGGTTTTGGAGTCTTATCGAATAAAACCCATACTCCATCTAATTTCGGAGCATCTTCACCAATTCTTCCTTTTCTAATTTGTTCCCAATACCAGTTTTCCGGTTTTATTTTCCAGCCAGGATATTCATCTTCTTGTTTAAGTTCTACTCGCGGTAAAAAATGAGGATCAAAAACAGTAATTCCTTGCTCTTTTGCTCTTGTTAAAACATCACGCAGTTCAGAAGAAGGATTTGGAATACTAGTTTCACCAAAGAATCTCTTTCGTGCTACTTCTTCTGATGCAACTAGCTCTTCAGGTCTCGCTATTTGTAGGCGCTCTAATGTCATAGGTTTTGGATAATATCAAACTATGAGATACTTGTCAAGTTTTTAGAAATTGGTTGAGCCTTTGTAGACTTTTGGAGTAAGCCAATCCTCAGGAGGATTGTCTAGAGTTTGATCACTTGCCGGCTGTGAACTGGGTGCGGGTGAACTTTTAACCGGAGCCTGCGAACGGCTGAATGCGGTTGTTGCTCTTTCTCGTGTTTCAGATTCTCTTTTTGCTCCGTTTCTCATCAAAACTCCTGACATCTCAAAAGCAAGCGCCGACGTATTTGGATTTTGGAAATTATTTGTTGCCGAAAGTATTCCGTCCAAGAGATTTTGTGCAATATCAGAGCCCATTGGCAAATTCATAGATAAAAGCATATTTGCAATCTGTTCGGAAACTGAAGAAAGCTTTGTTGAAACCATTACTAAATCTCCAAATCCCTGATTTTCCGCCGATTTATCGATATTAACAACTGTCGTGTCCTTAAGAAGCTCGGGGTCAAATAATTTTCCCAAATCCGAAAGCCTTGGTGCTCCAATTATAAAAAGAAGGTCTGGCGCGCCTTGCGGTCGAGTGTACTTTACATCTTTTTGGTCAAAAGAGAAGCCTACTTCCCCAGCTTTTACAACAATATTTAAGAATCCTTCTTCTAAGGTATAAGAAACCTTTTCAATCTCTCCTTCTTTATAAGGAAAGGACACAACCAAATCGCCTGTTGTGCCTCCCAAATTAGTTTTGACTTTATCAATTCCCACCAAAGAAGAGAGCTCAACCAAAGGATTTTCTGGTGTTGCAATCGTTACAGCACGTCCCGAAGATACTAGCGAAAGATACAAAGATAAGGAAGCTGCCATTTGATCCAAATTTGAATCTTTTGGCGCTATAATACCAATATTTTTGCTTTTGCCTAAAAATTCGTTTAACCTACTAATAGTAGTATCCATAATTTAGCCTTGGGATATTACCATATCACCCACTCTAAAGTCAAATTCATTTGAAAGCAAAATACCAGCTTCTGTACCTTTCTCGGCTTTTGAAATTTGATCACTTCCTTGTCTTAAAGAAACAACTGTTCCCTCTCCAACCAAATTTTCATCCCTTTCAACTTTTACCCTGTCTCCTTTTGCAACCCGTCCCTCCAAAACCCCAATTCCCAAAATCTTTTTCTTATCAAATGGAAACGAGGCCAGGATTTTGGCCCTGCCCAGAATTTTTGTCTCTAAAGACAGCCTTTTTCCTTCCAAGAAATCCTCGATTTCGTCAATCATCTCGTAAATTAGGTTATAATTTCTAAGAAGAACTTTCTCCTCCTGCGCCATTTTTTCAACAATTTTTTTAAGTTTTACACCAAAGCTTAAAATTATAGCTCCTACTCCCTTTGCAAACAAAATATCAGACTGTTCCACGTGTCCTGTTTTTTGAGAAACGATCAAAACTTTATTCGCCACCAAACCTGAAATAGCCTCAAGCGAACCATGAGAATCGGCAACAAGAATAACTTTTAGCATATCAGAGACGGATGGCTGTCCACTTGCGGGTGAATTGAAAGCCGGAACAGATTGGCTTTGAGTGTCCACTGAACTTAATGGAAGGCTTTCACTTAGCGAGCGAGTTAATTTATGTTCGGCATCTAACGCTTGGCGAGCGTCATCACGCAACGTAGGCAGGCTTCCGGCTCTGTAAACCAAACTTCCTACAGCCGGTACTTTTTCAAATCCCAAAACTTCAACCGCGTCTCCAGCTTCTGCTTCTTTTACTTGCTCGCCTTTATCATTTATAATGTTTCTGACCCGGGCGGGTGTTTCATCCGAAAAAATTTCATCTCTAAGCGATAACTTTCCGCCTTTTATAACAACAGTTGCTTTTGGTCCGGTTCTTGAGGAAAGGTTTGATTCAATTACAACTCCTTTAAACTCTGGATCTTTGCTAATTGGGTGAAGATCCGAGACTAAAATAATCAAATCTAAAAGCTCTTTAATATTCTCTCCTGTTTTTGCCGAAACTTCGATAAGAGGCACGTCTCCGCCTTTTCCCTCAAGCATTACTTCCTCTTTCAGAAGCTGTCCTTTGATTTTTTCCACGTTTTTATCGGCCAAGTCAGACTTGGTAAGGACTACTATATATGGAATTTTTGATTCTTTTAGAATTTTTATGCTTTCTATTGTCTGAGGCATTACTCCGTCAACCGAAGAAACAACCAAAAGCCCGATATCTGCGACTTTTGTACCCCTGCCTCTCATCTTAATAAAAGCCTCGTGCCCAGGCGTATCTATAAAGGTTATTTTTCTTTTCTGATTTTCATGGACAACCTCAACCTGAGAAGCCCCTATTTTCTGGGTGATTCCTCCGTGCTCTCCTTTTGCTATGTTAGTTTTTCTGATTGCGTCCAAAAGTGAGGTTTTCCCGTGGTCAACGTGGCCCAGAACCGTGACTACGGGGATATTAGAGGTCGAATTGCTTGATAAATTTTTAACAGTCTTAGCCATAGTTTAGAAAACAAGTTTCCCATATTAGCTTTGAGTCTTGTCTTCGGGTTGAGTTTGGTTTTTATCCGTTGTTTCCCCAACTGGCCCTTCCTTATTTTCGGGTTGAACTTCTGTTGGAGGAGTGGTCAGTTGTCCACTTGCCGGTGAATTGAGAACCGACTGCTCTTCAGCTTTTGTTTTTTCATCTGGTTCCGCAAGTCGGGGCTCACTTAGCGAAGGCTGAGATTCTGCTTGAGGTTCGGCCGAACTAACCTGAGCGTCATCCGGCAACGTGGACGGCTGGCCGCTCTGACCTTGTGAATTTGATATCTTAACAGCCTCAGGCACTTTTTCCTCAGCTTCAACTAAAGCAGCTGTCTCTTCAATTGTTTTTTCTTTGACTTCGACAATTGGCTCTTTTGCCAGGGTTTTATCTTCCTCAATTTCGATTCTGTAGCCTGTAAGTTTCGAAGCCAATCTTACATTTTGGCCGTCTTTTCCAATTGCCAAAGAAAGCTCTTCCGGAGCAACCTTAACAACGGCTGTTTTTTTATCTTCATTTATTTCAACCGTTAAATTTTTTGCAGGAGAAAGAGCATTTGCGACATATTGCTTTTGGTTATCGTTCCACTGAATAATGTCTATTTTCTCCAAACCCCCAAACTCTGCAATAATTGCCTGAACTCTTACTCCCTTTTGTCCGACACAACTCCCAACAGGATCAATTCCAGACTGATTAGAATAAACAGCGACTTTGCTCCTGTTTCCTGCTTCCCTAATTATTTCTTTTACCTCAACTGCTCCTTGGGAAACTTCGGGAACTTCGCGCTTAAAAAGCCCTACCAAAAGCCCGCTGTGGGCCCTTGAGACTATTATTTCCTCTCCTTTAATGCCTTCTTGAATCGCAACTAAATAAACAACAATTCGTTGATTAAGATGATATCTTTCGTTTGGAATTTGCTCGTTTGGAGGCATTATTCCTTCGGTCTTTCCAATGTCTACAATAATGTTTGGCCCTGCAAAGCGAAGAATCATGCCATTAACAATTGAGCCTATTCTTGCTCTGTAATCTGTGAGAATTACTTCTTTCTCTTTTTCCCTAATTTTCTGCAAAATTACCTGTTTTGCGGTTTGGGCTGCTATTCTTCCAAATCCAGGAGGAGTTACATCCTTATCTTTATGCAAAATTTTAGCTTCACCCGTATTTTGGTCAAGCTGGGCAATAAACTCTTCGGTCTCAACCTCCGGATGATCTTTTTTATAGGCAGCCAGAATCGCGTTTTTAACCGCGTCAAGAACAATCGAAGGGTCGATCCCGCGCTCTGTTGAGACCTGGTTTAAAGCTAATGCAAATTCTGATCTTTGTATCGCCGGCATAGTTGAGGTAGTATAGCAGAATTCTAAGGGAGCTTCAATTGATTATTTTGTCTGGGGTTTATTCCTCGAAAATAGAGAGCCAATGCGTTCTGCTGCTGAAAAGGTTCCAACCACAACCGTGTCAGCAACATTGCTATCTAATACTAGATCGATAATCAATTTTGCCTTTTTAACAAAGTTTTGATCTTTACCTGCTACCCTTCTTTCCATGTTTGTAGGATTATAACAAATTTGAGGAGTTTTTACAGTCGAAAAGCTTTAAAACCCCTCTTTTTTGCCTTTTGGGCATTCGAAAATACGGACTAATTTCTAATAAAAAGGGGTTCCTCAATCTTACAGATGCATACAAAAGTTACAAACTTTCCTATAACAAAGAAGAGGAAAAGAAACACCTACAAACTATGTTTCTTAAGCCTCCACTATTCCAAGAGATATTGGAGAAATATAGAAATGTTCCCCTACCGATCGAGATTTTAGAAAAAGCTCTAATTAAGGAGTTTGGGGTCCCAGAAAAACATGCAAGTAGAACAACCACTTATTTCATTAATGGAGCAAGATTGGTTGGACTGTTAACTGAAAGCAACAGATTTGCTTCTGTCGAAGGTACCGAATCTACTCCAGAAAGCGAAGCTCAGAAAACATCATCTATGCCTATTCCAGAACTCCCAACTAAGGGGTATTCAGTACAAATTGTAGGGCCTGATATTGATACTAAGCTTAATATTTTAGAACAATCAGATTTTACAATATTAAATGCCATTCTCGATAAAATTAAAAACAAGTTGGGGCTTGAAAAGAGAGATACGAGCGAGGGGTAGAGCGAAGGTTCAGTTCCTTCCGATTTCCTCGGTTGGGAATTTATACTCCAGTGTAAGTTCTATTACAGGTTCGAATCCTG
>Ga0105164_10002518_pt1 | contig 11304 bp, 10 predicted proteins | sample VDWuncwatermetaG_FD_89674 | JGI IMG/M metagenome (GOLD analysis project Ga0105164, IMG submission 89674) | Wastewater microbial communities from Netherlands to study Microbial Dark Matter (Phase II) - VDW unchlorinated drinking water | ecosystem: Environmental > Aquatic > Freshwater > Drinking...
CGGGCTTTCCGCTTCAATCTTTTCTAAAAAGAAAAGGATTTACGCTACAATCCCTAACGCAGCATTAACATTAAAGATTGAAGAGTTCATAAAACAGGAGTAATTGATTAAAAAATGGACGGTAAACTCATCATATTTTCAGCACCATCAGGAGCAGGTAAAACCACTATTGTGCATCACTTACTGGAAGAGTTCCCGCAATTAGAATTTTCTGTTTCGGCTTGCAGCCGTCCAATGCGTAAAGGCGAAACGCATGGTGTGGACTATTATTTCTTTTCCCTGGAAGAATTCAAACAAAAAATTTCCGATAACGATTTTATTGAATGGGAAGAAGTTTATAAAGATAATTTTTACGGCACCTTAAAAGTTGAAATTGAACGCATCTGGAAAAAAGGAATGCACGTAATTTTTGATGTGGATGTGGTAGGTGGATTAAATTTAAAGAATCAGTTTGGCGATCTGGCCCTTGCCGTTTTTGTGATGCCCCCTTCCATTAAGCACCTCGAAATGCGTTTAAGATCGAGAGATACAGAGACCGATGAAAGTATAGCACGCAGGATTGGTAAAGCTGAAAATGAATTAAAAACAGCTGATCTGTTCGACAAAATAATACTGAATGATAAGTTAGAAAATGCTTTTGAAGAAGCGGAGAAAATTGTTTCTGAGTTTTTAAAATAATTTCCGATCCCTTCAAAATAAAAAGAACACAGATGACGCAGATTATTTTATAGTTTAATATGATTTTAAAAATCATATTAAATCATAAACTTATTGTTAAAACAAATAAAAATCATTTTTTTCTTAATCAATCTGCGATATCTGCGGGGAACAATGAATTCGCAATAGCTTACAAAAATTTTTATGGGAAAACTCCTTACAATAGATATACATACACACATCCTTCCTGAGAACATTCCTAACTGGAAAGAAAAGTTTGGTTATGGCGGATTTGTTAAGTTACAACATCACAAGCCTTGTTGCGCAAACATGATCCTGGACGATGGAAAATTTTTTCGTGAAATAGAGGATAATTGCTGGAGTGCTGAAAAACGGATCAAAGAATGTGATCATCATCATGTGGATGTTCAGGTGCTTTCCACTGTTCCTGTAATGTTTAATTACTGGACAAAACCCGAAGACTGCCTTGAACTATCCATATTTCTGAACGATCATATTGCAGACATTGTTAAGCGTTTTCCAAAACGATTTATTGGCTTGGGAACTATACCAATGCAAGCCCCTGAACTGGCGATAAAAGAATTGGAACGTTGCAAAAAAATAGGTTTGGCCGGTGTTCAGATCGGATCCCATGTGAATGACTGGAACCTGAATGATCCTAATTTATTTCCAATTTTTCAAGCCTGTGAAAAGCTTGGAATGGCTGTTTTTGTGCACCCCTGGGATATGATGGGACAAGAAAAAATGCAGCGGTACTGGTTACCCTGGCTAGTAGGTATGCCAGCTGAAACCTCTTTAGCAATTTGCTCCATGATATTTGGCGGAGTATTTGAACGGTTACCAAATTTGCGTGTTGCATTTGCGCATGGTGGAGGCTCGTTCCCTTCAACCATAGGCCGTATAGAGCACGGTTATAATTGCCGTCCCGACCTGGTTGCAATAGATAATCCTGTAAATCCAAGAGCTTATCTTGGTAAATTTTGGTTGGATAGCTTAGTGCACGACAAAGCAATGCTTGATTATGTTGTGGAATTAGTTGGTGCAAATCGAATTGCCATGGGCAGCGATTACCCTTTCCCGTTGGGCGAAACAGAGCCGGGTGCATTAATTAAAGGAACAGCATACGATGAGAATGTGAAAGAATCACTGCTCAGCGGTTCTGCTTTAGAATGGCTTAATTTAAAGCGTGAAATGTTTGTGTAAATTTTAAGTTCTAAAGAGAAAAAATTCAAAATTCAAAAGTCAAAAAAACACTGTGTTTTCTTGACTTTTGACTTTTAATTTTAAACTTTTAACTTGCTTTCTCGTCTCCCTTCTAATATTTTAAGGAATGAACGTGTCCTGATCTCCTCCATTGTTAGACCGGTTGCGGTTACATCTTCTACTGAAATAGCACCACAGTTCATAGCTCTCAAAAAATAATTTAGCAGGCCTTGTCCTGTAGCGGCATCATCAAAAACGTCATCGGTTAATGTGGCTCTTGCAGCCTTTTCAACAAAGGCTTTTAAACGTTTAGCTGCATCCTCGTAACTTTCTAAAAAGAAAGAATATACAGCCGCATAACGCATAGGGAATTGAGCCGGATTAAGATCCCAACCCTGGTATAAGCCTTTCCATAATGAATAACGGGTATGGTCATAAGCCTTTTTCCAGTTATGGAAAACTACAGCTTTATTTTCTGCAAGTTGTTCAGGTGTAAGATTAGCTCCTCTATTAGGGCCTATCGGCATTACATTGGTAGCTCCATCAGAAAGCCAGATCCCTGTTGCCCCTAAAGACACCTTCATAAAATGGTGTGCAAAATCACAAACAGCATGTCCCATATCCTGGTATTTAGCGGTGATGTTGCATGCCGCAGTATAATCATACGTGCCAAAAGCTGTTGCGATCATTCTTCCTTTACTGGCTTCTAAAAACGACCTCAATGGATTTTTTCCGTCTTTGTCAATTACCGCCTGTGTGGTTTCCACCATCATTTCCATTTTAAGCGCACCGCTTTCAATTTTTGTGTTGGCTTCAATGGTTTCAAACATTTTGATCAATGCTGCTATCTGTTCAGGGATGGTTACTTTGGGCAACATCACCACAAAATTATCCGGAAGTTTTCCGTTCGTTTCTTCAGATAATGTAGTAAGAAAAATATCAAGAGTTCTGGAACCACGCTCTTTCATATCCTCTGTAAAAGGTTTGATCCTGATTCCAATAAATGGCGATAAAGAATTCGCTTTCATTCCTTTTGCCACCTCTTTTGCAGCCTGCACAGCTGTTGCATCTTCTTCTTCCCAGGAACGGTTACCAAATCCGTCTTCAAAATCAATTCTAAAATCTTCAAGGGCCTCTGTTTTAAGCTTGTCAATCACTTTATTGTAGGTTGTGTAAGATAACCATGCTGTTTCCTTTTTACGCTCAATTTCAGAGCTATTATCCATTTTCTTGGTCAAAAGTTCTATTCCCTTCGCATCAGAAGGCAGTGAAGCGTGACCGGGCAATTCAATCGCTTTTGCAAACTCCACAAAATTCGGAGCATTATTCAAAAGTGTATTAAGGGCTGCCTGCCCCATTTTTTCTGCTGAATCGGCAGAGAATAGATCAGCTCCACCATAAACGGTATGAACAGGTTGCCTGTCGGGCTTGTCGCCAGGATAGATTTTTTGAAAGGCTTTATTCGCTTGTCCTAATTCGTTCAGGATGGATTCTTTTTCGTTTTGTGGTATTGATAGTTTCATGAATTCAATTTGAAAATTTAATAATTTGAAAATTAATTTACTCCTTTTTAATCAGCACATCAGCACATTGTTAAATTGCCAAATTATTTTCAGCTCCCTCTGTAAGTTGAATATCCAAAAGGGTTCAGCAGTAATGGCACATGATAATGTGAATCATCCGATAATTCAAAAGCAATGGTAACTGATGGATAAAAGCCTTTAACGCCCAATGTTTTAAAATACGAAGCGGTATCAAAGATCAGCCGGTAGGTTCCTATGTTTAATTTTATTTCAGAAGAAAGTAAATTTGGAAGCCGTCCATCCGAATTGGTTTTGCCCTCTCCCATTTGCAGCCATTTATTATCTGTTGTTTGCTGTTCTAAAACAATAGAAACGCCTTGAGCAGGCTTACCTAAAGTGGTATCTAAAATATGGGTGGTTATCTGGCTCATTCTATTAATTTATTTAGTCGGATATGTGTGATCTTATTTTGTTCGTTCATTGCAATATTAATTTCTGTTGCAGCATCATTCACTAAACGCGCTTTAAGCATTGTCAACATTTCATCAGCAGTTTTTCCTGTTGCACAAACGATAAAGATAAATCCGAATTTTTTTTCATACGCAATGTTACCGTGGGCAAGCTCCGTAAGTGTTTTATGAGTTGCCGCATCCACACCAGACTGCTCTCCGGAGGCCCACTCTTTAGTTGAAGCAAACTTTTTTTCAAGACTTTTCAGATCCCCTATTTTAGGGTGATGCGAAAATGCCTCCAAGACCTCTTCTTCATCACAAGTGATCCAGTTCATATCAGACAACCTTAAAAGATCTTCCTTGCTTTTAAAAGGTCTGAAATCGGTAAGGTTTTGAGCCCATGGTGTGCAACCACAACATTTAAATAATTCTTCGAACGCTTTTTCTTTACTTAATTTATTTAATTCTTCGATGGTCATAGTTTATTTATTTATAAAACCAAATAAACGCAAACGACTGATTCCCCCATCAGGAAAGATGTTCAAACGAACATGTGTAAACGCACCGGCATTTGAAATCTCTGTTTCAAAATAATGTTCATGGTCTGCTTGTAATTTCATCTTTGGTAAAACTTCTGTCCATTTTAAATCAGGAGAACCTAAATCAATCCCCCTGGCCCCCTTTGAAAGGGGGAATAAATTTGTATCCTCTAAATTTATTCCTTCGATAGAACAGGTATCAGGATAATTACCTTTAAAATGGCAGGTATCCACCAATATTTTTTTGATATCTCCTTTGTGTGCAAGTTTTACAATCACCCAATCACGGTTATTGGGTGTTCTGTTACGCTTGGTTTCCCATCCGTCTCCCATGTTAGCACCCCTGCCCGGCATAATTAAATTATCCATGTGGCTAAAAAACATATCATTACACAAAACAGATTTTGCACCATTCACTGCAGAAGCCAGATCAACCAATTCATCCTGTTTTATGCTATCCCAGTTTTTATATACTTCGCCATATACTTTTAAACGGGCAACTCCACCATCAGGATAAATATTCAATCGTAGATGTGTCCAGATCTTATCGTTTGCGATCTCAAAAAAATTCTGACTCCCCGGATTTAAAGGTGATTTGGATACTATTTCAACCCATGCCGCTTTTTCGGATTGTAATAATTCAGCAGAAGGATCACCTGCTATATTGCAAGCCTCAATAGATGCGAAAGGCGGGTGATTGCCTAAAAAAAAGTTGGTGTCTATGTCCAAACCACTAATAATACCTGATGCTCCAAGTTTAATGATACACCAATCATACCCGGGAGTTCTTTTCCTGCGCGACTCCCAGCCATCCATCCATTTTCCTCTGTCGGTATATTTATCGGTGATAAAAATGCCTCTTCCCGGTTTTAATAAGTTTTCTTTTTCCGCAAAAAAATCATCGCTACATACAAGTGCTTTACCACCGAGGCGTTCGGAAGCAAGGTCAATTAAAGATGTGAATTTCGGTTGTTGTATTTTGGTAATTTCCATTTTACTTTTAAAATAATTTTATTTTTTTTAATAATTCTTCAACCAATGATCTTAAAGATGCAATAAAAAAAACGGTTTCGTACTTTGTTTATTTTAACCCTAACAGGTTTTGAAAACCTGTCAGGGGCTTTTATACCTGAAACAGGGATTGCCTGTTTTTGTTCTACCCCAGCTGGGGTCGTAGATCATAATAATCTCAATTCTATAAACGTATGATGCCTCTGGCATTACAGCCTTTGTTTTAAAATCAATTTGTTTTAAACCCTTGTTTCCCTGTTAATATTTCGAAATACAATTTAAAATCGCCTTTAAGCGACATCCAGGGATATTTGAATGTTGCAGGTTTGTTTTTTTCAATAAAAAAATGACCTATCCAGGCAAATAAGTAGGCCGAAACAACACCCATAAGAACAAACCAGGCATTTTGTTGAATGATGGCAGTAATCGCAAGCAGAAAAAAAAGACTGGTGCCAACAAAATGCGTTACACGTGTACCTGTGTGGCGGTGTTGGTCAAGATAATAAGGGTAAAATTCCTCAAAAGTGGTATATTCTTTTTCAGCCATGATACTTAAATATTAGTGTGTTTTTAATAAAATTTTTCCCTGTGGTAAAGATATAAAATTTCCGTTTTCATACACTTTTTTACCACTCACATAAGTTTGTTTAACAACCCCAAAAAGTTCTTCGTCTATGTAAGGACTTATTTTATGACGGTATTGAATATCCTCCTTTTTTACAGTAAATTTTTGTTCCGGATCCCAAACAACGATATCAGCATCATAACCTTTTTTAATTTGTCCTTTGGTAGCTCCATAGCCAATAAATTGAGCTATAGCAGAACTCATCAGCGTAGCGATTTCGTTAATATTAAGTCCCCTTTTTTTTGCTGCGGTCCAAATGATCGGCAACGAAAACTGTATAGAAGCAATACCTCCCCAGGCCTCTTTTAAATTACCGGACTCCACTTTTTTTAATTCCGGAGTAGCGGGAGAATGGTCAGTAACAATAAAATCAATGGTTCCATCTTTTATTGCATCCCAAAGTTTTTCATTGTTTTCTCTTTCGCGGATAGGTGGTGCACATTTAAAAAGTGTGTTCCCATCGGGAATTTCTTCGGCACAAAAATAGAGGTATTGAGGACAGGTTTCCACTGTTAATGGCAAGCCTTTTGCTTTTGCAATTTTTATTTGTTCAACGCTGTTAGCAGAAGATAAATGTACAATATGAACCTTACAATTATATTCTTCACACAAGCCGATCATTAACTCAACAGCTTTGTCTTCCCATATTTTGGGACGGGAATCAAGGTATGCCTGATAGTTGGTTGGATTTTTTTCAAACAAAGAAATACCCAGATGCATTTCATCAAGTTCGGCATGAGCCAACAAGGGAATTTTGTATTTTGCAATGATCTGCATTCCCGTTTTAAGATCGGAAACAGTAACGTTTGGGAAATCATCAATGCCGGAATGTGTTAAAAATGCTTTGATACCCAACACGCCTGCCTGAATCAACTCTTCCAACTGATCAAGATTATCCGGGACAATACCTCCCCAGAATCCACAATTACAGTATAGTTTACCTTCTGTTGATCGTATTTTTTCCTGGAGAGCTTTCGCTGATGTGGTTACAGGGCTTGCATTTAAAGGCATATCCACCAGGGTAGTAATTCCTCCGGCAATAGCAGCTTTAGTGATGGTTTCAAAACCCTCCCACTCTGTTCTTCCGGGTTCGTTGACATGAACATGAGAATCGATGATGCCGGGCATTACAACAAAATCGCCTACGTCCTCGATAGGAAAATCGGAAGAATTTATTTTACCAATAACAATTTCTGAAATTATTCCATCCTTAATTAAAAGGGTGGCGTCCTGAAAGCCTGATCCGGTAAGAACTCTTGTGCTATGTAAACCAAAATCGGGTAATAAATTTTTCATGCAGTAAACAATTTTAACAAATGTATTAAACTTGTTTATATATTTAGGCATTAAATCAATTTGAAAATTTGAAAATGAGCAAATTTGAAAATGGACTTATTTATTTATCAAATCAAATTTGAAAATGACCGTATTTAATCATCAGATTAACCTTACCGATTTCTTTTTTATTGCTATTCCTGTTGCAATTATCTTACTTATTTTATTGGCGCTGAAGCTTGCAATTAATGCTTTAGAAAAGGAAAACAAGGAAAGCCAGGGAAACAATTTACCCGGCATCTCAGAAAAAACAAAAAGCAAAGTAGAAGATCTGAAAGAAATAAAATCAGTATTGTTTTACATCTCGCTCATCATTACATTTTTTTATGTTTCTTATGTTTTTGTAAAAGGAACCACCCTGGAATCGCATGTGGTGGAATGGTTTAATTTAATTGTAAGGTGGGCGCATGTGGTTTTTGGTATAGCATGGATAGGGGCTTCGTTTTATTTTAATTTTCTGGAAAACAGCTTGAACAGGACCAAGGGCTTAAGAGAGGGAATAGCCGGTAATTTATGGGCTGTTCATGGAGGAGGATTTTATTATCTTGAAAAATACAAAACGGCTCCCCCTGAAATCCCTAAAGATCTTCACTGGTTTAAATACGAAGCCTATTTCACCTGGCTATCAGGATTTATGTTACTGGTAATTGTTTATTATTTGGATGCAAAAGTTTATCTTATTGATCCTTCTGTTCTTGATATTTCTGCAAGTACGGGCATTATGATCGGCATAGGTTCACTCATTATAGGCTGGTTAGTATATGACCTTTTATGCAAATCTCCGCTTTCTAAAAAACCTCTTATTTTCGGATTCATTTTGTTCTTATTTATTTCCGGAGCAGCCTGGTTTTTCGCCCATGTTTTTAGCAGTCGTGCAGCATACATACATGTAGGTGCAATCATTGGGACGTTCATGGTGGGGAATGTGTTCAGGGTGATCATCCCATCTCAAAAAGCAATGGTAAGCGCTGCCAAGGAAGGTAAATTGGTTGACCCTACTTTAGGAAAAAAAGCTCTTTTACGATCTTTGCATAATAATTATTTTACGCTGCCTGTTATTTTTATAATGATCAGTAACCACTTTCCGAGCACTTATGGAAGTTCTTTTAACTGGATCGTTTTAATTGGTTTGTCGCTAACAAGTGTATTTGTTAAACATTATTTAAACCTGATAGAAAAAGGAGAAAAGGCGGTTTGGATACTTCCTGTTGCTGTTACAGGAATGATTGCACTTGCCATTGTTACGGCTCCTAAAACAAGATCAGTTTGTAAAGAAGATGCCCCTGCTAGCTTTGCTGAAGTAAATGATATTATTACAAAAAGATGTGTTCAATGTCATTCATCAAATCCAACAGATGATGTTCTGAAAGTTGCTCCTAACGCAATTACATTTGACGACCCTAAGGATATTATAAAGTTTTCAGAACGAATTTTAGCCAGAGCGGTAACCACTAAAACAATGCCTCAGGCCAACAAAACACACATGACGCAAGAGGAAAGAGATGTGATTCAGTGCTGGATAGAGCAGGGTGCTAAGGAGAAATAAAATACTCCCGCGATATTTACTTTAAAGCAGTTTTGCGTTCTCTGTTTTTTTTTCAATCTCATACCCTACATCGGGCTTCAGGTCCTTTCCCTGAGCAGCTGCCACAGCCAATTCATCACAGCGATTATTTTCCTTATTGGTATGGTGACCTTTCACCCAAATAAACTTTACTTTATGTTTTCTGTAAACATTTAAAAAACGTACCCACAGATCGGAGTTTTTTTTCTCCTTAAAGTTTTTTTTCTCCCAACCAAAAACCCATTTTTTTTCAACAGAATCCACCACATATTTCGAATCAGAATAGACTGTAACAGCAGTATCTTCCTTTTTTAAAGCTTCCAGTGCAGCGATCACACCCAATAACTCCATCCGATTATTGGTAGTTAAACGAAAGCCCTCCGAAAGTTCTTTTCGTAATGTTCCGAATATCAAAATTGCACCGTAACCACCCGGACCAGGGTTTCCACGAGATGCACCATCACTGTAGATTGTAATCATAAGTTTTAAAAAAATTTACATTAGTATTTTAGATAAAAGATGTTTTAATCTCCTGTCTATTTTTAATGTTGACATTACGTATCGGATGTTTTGTTTTAGAAGCTGCAACAATAGCTTTTTGAACCAGGATTATCGTTGAAAAAATGGTTTAGCAGTGTTTTTGAAGTGCACTAATTTTTTCTAAGAATAATGACGAAAAGTGCTCTGGACTTCGTTATTTAATTGTTCCTCCGGAAGAATTCGGAGCAAGGAAAAAATCTTTTTCGAAATGTTTTGATTCCGTTAAGCCAAGTGTAATAACAGTTCCTGCATCACCTGCGAAATTGGGCATTTGTGCTTTCATATAAAGTTCAACGCCTTCTTTAAGATTATAAAAATAGGTTCCTGCGGCATCTGTAGTTATAGCAAATGGTTCCCAGTCGCTACGGATGTCTTTAAAGGTAATAGTAGCATTGGGTATCACTTCATTGGTTTCGGAATTATAAACCGTACCACGAACATCGTATACGTTTTGCTCTTTTGTAACAGAATAAATTTTATAGCACGAGCCACTTGTACATGATTTGCATTCTTTACGATCAGTGGTAACAAAGCCGTTTTGCTGACTTGCATCCAGCACAAAATAGGTGTCATCATTACTTGAATTAATTGGTTGTCCTAAATTTTTTGGTAAGGACCATATCGAATCACTCGTATTAAATGAAGATTTCAAAACATCCAGGCCACCAAATCCGGGATGCCCGTCAGAGCTGAAATACATGGTAGATGTACCTATATGATAAAAAGGGCTTGTTTCATCCTCTGCTGTATTGAAAAGCGGTCCCATATTAATTGGTTCTCCGTAAGTTCTGCCATCTTCGTCAATAGCCTCGTACCAGATATCCATTTTTCCAGACCCTCCCGGGCGGTTGGAAGAATAATAAATAATAGAACCATCCGGTGAAACTGAAGGATCCATGCTTTTATAACCGTCAAGATTTACCTTGTCGTTCATTTTTTGTGCAATTAACCACTCTCCATTAAAAAATCTTGAAAAGTAGATAGCGCATTCATTTTTATTTGTAGTGGACCATCTTGTAAAAAAGAATCTTGTACCATCAGCTGTTAAAAATCCTGAGCCTTCATTCTGAGCGGTGTTTATTGGGCCCGGCACGATTTTCAAATTTGACCAAACGTTTTCTGTTTTGCTGAGTGTGTAAATATCACTTGTATATTTTGTTTTTTGTTTTTTAGGATCAGCAACGGTATCTCTTGCAGAACTAAAGTGTATCGTGTTTTCATCACCATAATAATTAACAGCAAAACTGGAGGTACCGGTGTTAAAAACCGAGTCGCGTTCAGTAACAGTAACGCCCTTTTGCACACTGTTTGGATCTATTGCTAAATAGCAACCTGTAATTTTAAGCTTGGCCAGCTTAATCATATTTGTATCTTTTTTTTCTGTTGCAGTGCTTAATGTAGTTTCAAACTGAAGGTTTGCAGCAGGATATTTTTTGTTTTTCATCAATGCATCACCATAATAATAGCTTTCAAAAGGATACGCTTTTGAGCTGTTTTTCACCGATAACTGATACCAGGTCTCCGCATTTTGGTAATCATGGTTCAAACGATAAGATTCGGCAATTTGATGAACCACATACTGATCGCTTGTACTTGCAACCTCTACTGTTTTAACAGAGTCTGTTTCTCCTGAAAGACTGTCTTTTGTTTTGTTTTGTGGAGCGATCGCAATTGTTATATTAAAGATCTTAAAGCCTGTGGAAGCGGTATCCTGCTTTTTTTTAGGAACATAAGGTTTTACTGCATAAGGATGAGTAATATCGAAAGGAGTGCTCTTATCAATAACTTTAATATAAAAGCTGGCAGCGTTAGTATAATCACCATTCTTAAATGC
>Ga0105164_10002520_pt1 | contig 11300 bp, 7 predicted proteins | sample VDWuncwatermetaG_FD_89674 | JGI IMG/M metagenome (GOLD analysis project Ga0105164, IMG submission 89674) | Wastewater microbial communities from Netherlands to study Microbial Dark Matter (Phase II) - VDW unchlorinated drinking water | ecosystem: Environmental > Aquatic > Freshwater > Drinking...
GTGCTGGCGTGGATGTAAGTGTTTTTAATGCGCTGGTCGATGTGTTGATATTCGCGATTTTTATTGTTGTCGTTTTCATTGGCTTGATTAGCGTTGTACGGCGGATTGCCGATCACGACGCTAATTTTTTTACTGTTCTGACGTTTGATGCGCACTACGTTTTCTTCACTCACACCGCCAAAAATATCGCCCGTTGTACCCGTCGCGGCAGTGTGCAAGCCGACGTTATCCAGCGTATCGACAAAACACAAATTGGGAAATTCTTCGTATTGCCCGCTCATCGCGGCATAGGTGGCTTCGATGTTTAGGTTAGCAACGTAATAGGGAAGAATGGCGACTTCGTTGGCGTGCAGCTCGTGCAGATATTTGTGTTTGAGCTTGGCAGGCTGGCCGCGAAAATGTTCCAACAATTCGCAAATAAACGTGCCAGTACCCGTGGCGGGATCGAGAATTTCTACATCTTTGTCGATGAGGTTTTTGCCGAAGTGTTGCTCGGTCAGCCAGTCCGCGCCGTCTATCATAAAGCGCACGATTTCATTCGGCGTATAGACCACGCCTAAGCGGTCGGCGGCCTTGGCGTTATAGACTTTGTAAAAATTTTCGTAGATAACTTTGAGAAAAGTTTGCTTCTCGCCGTGGCTGCTGATTTGCGCAGCGGCGGCGCGTATCGCGGCGTAATAAGTTTCTAAACCTTTGAGTGTTTGCTTTTTCAAACTGCCAGTAAAAAATTCGTTTTCCAATGCGTAAAGTTCGCGCGCCACATTGTTGTGCTGGTGAAAATCGCTGTCGTCAAACACCTTGGCAAAAATCTCTTCGGTGAGAATGTGCTGGATTAACATCTCGCGCACATCCGCATCGGACAAATTCGGATTGATGGCTTCTTGCGCATGAGCGAGGAATTTTTTTTCGGCTTTGCGGAAATTTTTATTGCTGTCGTGTTGCAGCGCGATCATCTCGCGCAAGGCTTGCAACACGGCGGGTAAATCGGTTTTGAATTGCTCAACGGCGGTGCGAAAACCTGCAATTTCAGGACGCTCAAAACTAAAAAACAACTTCAATAATTGCGCCAAAGCGTGCGTGTCGGTCATGTCGCAACGCAACACCTCGTTACGGTTTTGCCACAATACGGCGGTTACATCATCGGAAAAAATAATGTTGTCTTGCGGATAACCTTTTTTGAATTTTTTGACGACCTCTTCATCGAGCTTGTCATCCGCGTCTTTGGCTTCCCAATAACCCAGCGGCATACGCAATTCATGCAGCAGCACACCATCGAGCATGATGTTGGTTTTGGTCGCGGTCTTGAGCGGATATTCGGCAATAAAAACCAATGCCTGCTGCTTACCCCACGCCTTGAGCAAATCCTTAAATGCTTCGCGCACGATGGTTTCGCGGCTGCTGCCACTGATTTTTTTTATCAAATCGAGTTGCTTCAAGTAGTCGTTGATTAGCAGTTGGCTCATATTAAAAATATCATCCTCGGTGCAAGTTAGGTGGCGCAAATTTATTCGCAACTATGAAGCAGTACGGCGCATCACTTCTTCAATTTCCTTAACTGTTTTCGGCGCGGCGAGTGTCAAAATTTCGTTGCCGTTTTGCGTAACCAGCACATCGTCTTCGATGCGGATGCCGATATTCCACAAGGCTTTGGGCACGTTGTCGGCGGGGCGGATGTAGCAGCCGGGTTCGACGGTTAGCACCATGCCGCTTTGCAGCGCGCGCCAGTCGTCACCGATTTTGTAATCGCCCACATCATGCACGTCTAGCCCTAACCAATGCCCAGTGCGGTGCATGTAAAACTGTTTGTAGCTGCCGCCCTCCAGCACGCCATCGACCGTGCCGTGACAGAGTTTTAAGTCGATAAAACCTTGTGCCAAAACACGCAGCGCGGCTTCGTGTGGGGCGTTCCAATGTTGTCCAATTTTTGCGGAATGGATGGCGGCGGTTTGCGCGGCGAGGACTAACTCATACACATCTTTTTGCGCAGCGGAAAATTTGCCGTTGACGGGATAAGTGCGTGTGATGTCGGACGCGTAACCTTGAAATTCGCAGCCCGCATCTATCAGCAATAAATCGCCATCATGGAGTGTTGCGTTGTTCTCGACGTAGTGCAGCGTGCAAGCATTCGCGCCGCCCGCGACGATGCTGGTATAAGCGGCATCGCGCGCGCCGTGACGACAAAATTCGTGCAGTAATTCGGCTTCAACTTGATATTCAAATTGCCCTGCGCGAGTGAATTGCATGGCGCGTTGATGTGCGCCACACGAGATAGCGGCGGCGCGGCGCATCAGGCTTAGTTCGTGTTCGTCTTTGAGCAAACGCTGCTCGTTAATCAGTGTGCGGATGTCGAATAATTGGTCGGGTGCGCGCACGCCGCTGCGGGATTTTTCTTGTACCGCCGCGCGTAATTTCAAGATGCGCGCATCCCACGCGGCATCTGCGCCTAGCGGATACAACAAAGCGGCTTGATTGCTCATCAGCTCAACTAATTTTTCGTCTAATTGCGCAATCGCAAAAGCGGCATCGAAACCGAATTGTTCACGCGCGCCGTCAGGTCCAGCGCGATGCCCGTCCCAAATTTCGCGCTCTAAATTTTTTTCGCGGCAGAACAAAATGCTTTGCGGTTTATCGCCCGCAATCAGTACCAGCACCGCTTCGGGCTCGGCAAATCCCGTTAAATAATAAAAGCTGCTATCAAAGCGATAAGCGTAATGCGCATCGCCGTTGCGCAGCATTTCGGGCGAGGTTGGAATGATAGCGATGCCTTGCTGCATCTTATTTAACAAGGCTTGGCGGCGGTTTGCGTAAATTTTATTCATGGTGTAATTGTTCATCCAGTTCGGTTAAGCGTTGCGGTGTGCCGACATCGACCCAGCGTCCGCGATGATGTTCACCGCTGACTTTTCCCTGTGCGATTTGCTCGCGTAATAACGGCGCGAGCGGGGCTTTTGTGCCAGCAGCGATGTTGGCAAATAGCGTGGGGTGGTAAAGGCCGATGCCTGAAAAAGTTAAAGTTTCAACCCCCCTAGCCCCCCTTATCAGGGGGGGATTTTGAGCCTCACCTGATAAGGGGAGGTTGGGAGGGGTTGGCAGTGCGATACGCTCGTCGATCAAAGCGAAATCACCATTCAGGTGCTGCGGCGGATTGTTGACCAACACTAAATGCGCTAAGTCTTGCTGCGCCTGCATTTGCGCGGCACGGATGTGCAGTTGGGAAAAGTCGTAGTCGCAAAAAACATCGCCATTAACCACCGCGAAACTCTCTTCGCCTAGTAACGACAGCGCATTCGCAATGCCGCCCGCTGTTTCTAGCGCGGCGGTTTCGCGTGAGTATTGGATGTGCGCGCCCCACGTTTTTCCATCGCCTAATGCCGCTTCAATTTGCGCGCCAAGATGCGCGTGATTGATCACCAGCTCGGTGATGCCCGCTGCAACCAAGCGTTCGATATGCCACACGATGAGCGGCTTGCCGCCCACTTGCAGCAAGGGTTTCGGCGTGTGGTCGGTGAGCGGTCTCATGCGTTCGCCGCGACCTGCCGCAAGTATCATTGCGCGCATAAAATAAAGGCCTTTCTCGTTTGCTCTTTCTCCCACTGGCGCAGCGAGGGGGATTTGGATAGGGGGATGGTTTGAATGAATGATTAAACCGAAAAATCCGCATGTTTAATCTGCGGTTCGAGCTCGTCCAAAATGTTGAGCAAGGGCTTTAAGTCGATGTAGCGCACACAGGCGCGGCGTAAATAATCCATCACCAGCGGCATATCTTTTACATAGCCAGTTTTGCCGTCGCGTATCGCTAGGCGCGCAAAAATGCCCAGCACTTTGATGTGGCGTTGCGCGCCCATCATCTCGTAGTCGCGATAAAACTCGCCGAAATCAGCATGAACAGGTAAGCCCGCTGCGCGCGCGCGCTCCCAATATGTAATCAGCCAGTCCATTACGTCGGCTTCTTCCCAACGGATGTACGCGTCTTTGAACAAGGACGCGAGGTCGTAAGTAATCGGCCCGAACACGGCATCTTGAAAATCAATCACGCCAGGATTCGGTTCGGTGAGCATCAAGTTGCGCGAATGAAAATCGCGATGCACATACACCATCGGCTGGGCTAAATTATTTTTGACGATGCGCGCAAACACTTCTTCCAGCTTATTTTGCTGATGCGTGGTCAGCGTGACACCCAAATGTTGCGCGATGTACCAGTCGGGAAATAAATTCAGCTCGCGGCGCAATAAGGCTTCGTCGTAAGGCGGTAAATTTTTCGCATCCGACGCGAGCTGAATTTTAATCAGCGCGTCGGTGGCGGCGGCGTACAGCGGCTTCGCCGTGTTGGCATTCAAAGCCTGTAAATAAGTGGTGTTGCCTAAGTCGGATAGCAGCAAAAAACCTTGCGCTAAATCTTGTGCGTAAACATGCGGCACATGCGCGCCCGCCGCCTCGAATAATTTGCCAACCTGCAAAAATGGGCGGCAATCTTCATGTTCAGGCGGTGCGTCCATGACGATGCGCGTCGTGCCATCGGCAAACGTGGCGCGAAAATAACGGCGAAAACTGGCATCAGCGGAGGCGGGCGTGAGGGTGAAAGTTTGCTCAGGGAACAGACCTTGTAGCCAAGTAGTGAGGTGTTGTTGACGTTGCATCGTGGCAGGCTCGTAGTTAATGATAAAATCATCAAATTTTATCACCTAGCAAGGTCTATAAATTGAAATCTCGTCGCAATACTGCGTTGCTCATAAAAAATTACTCCTCACATAGTGGTTCTATGCGTCGTCGCAATTTTTTATTCGCGCCTTGTCTTGCTTAGATATTTCAAGTTATAGGATTTCTCCCTAGTTTATAAATCCCGCACCGAATGCGTTTATCCCCCTCCATATTATTCATTGTGTTATTCGCCAGTGCCTCCGCTTACGCGGTGATGCCAGGTACGACCAGCCGCGCCGCGCCGAAAAAAGCCGCCGACCCGCTCGCGCCGACTGAAATCGAAGCGGATAGCTTGACGGGACAAAAAGGCAAGTCGTTGCAGGCGACGGGTAACGCGATTTTGCAACAAGGCGGACAAACGATACGCGCCGACAGGCTGGATTATCAGCAAGATAGTGGCGAGTTACAGGCGGATGGTGGTGTTGTCGTAGAAGAAGACGGCAATCGCATGACTGGGCCGCGTTTGCAATACAACCTGGAAAGTCAACGCGGTGAGCTGACTCAGCCTGAATTTTATTTCACTGAAAATAATGCACGCGGCAGTGCAAAGCAAATGCACATCGTCGATAAGCAGCACTACAACTTAGACGGCGCGACCTACACCACCTGCCCTGCGGGCAACAACGATTGGCTGTTGCGCATGGGTAATTTAGAGCTGGATAAAGTCGAGCAGCTCGGCACCGCAACCCATGCTTATGTGCAGTTCAAAGGCGTGCCGTTTATCTATACGCCGTGGATGGATTTTCCGCTGACCGATGCGCGCAAGTCGGGATTTTTATCGCCTGATTTTGGCAGCACGGTGAAAAATGGCGCGGAGCTGACGCTGCCCTACTATGTGAATATCGCGCCCAATTACGATGCCACGCTGGCGCCGCGCTATATCCAAAAACGCGGCACGCAATTTAATAATGAGCTACGTTATTTGGGCACTAGCTATAACGGCGAAATTCATGCCGACACTTTGCAAGGCGACCAAGTCAGCAGAATCAATCGCAGCCGTTTTTCAATTCGCCATGCGCAAGCCATCGACAATTCCTTTAGTGCCAATTTGAATTTCAATCGCGTTGCCGATGATGCGTATTTTCGCGACCTAGGCTCGGCGGTGGCAACGACTGCGCAAGTCAACTTATTGCAAGACGCAAGTCTTAATTATTTGTCACCCGATTGGACGGCGGTGGCGCGCGCGCAACGCTACCAAACCCTGCAAGATCCGCTCGCGCCGATTGCTGTGCCGTATGCGCGTTTGCCGCAAGTCACCGCGACTACACAGCGCAACTGGCACGACCTCAACGTCTCGCTCAACAATGAATTTGTTGCGTTCAAACATCCCACTTTGGTCGGCGGTAATCGTTTGGTGATGTATCCGCAGGCGAGCTATCCCTTGGTCAGCGAACCCGCGTTTTATGTCACACCTAAAGTAGGTTTGCACACCAGCCAATATGTGTTGAACACCAATAACACCAACGCTTTGCCGAATGCGACGCGCAGCGTGCCGATTGTCAGTTTGGATAGCGGCATCGCGTTTGAGCGCGAGACCAAAGTGCTTGCCGATGACTACATTCAAACCTTAGAGCCACGCGCGTTTTATGTGTATATCCCGTATCGCAAACAAGATTTATTGCCTAACTTTGATTCAGCACAAGCGGACTTTAATTTCTCGCAAATTTTTACCGAGAACCGTTTTTTTGGGAATGACCGTATCGGCGATGCCAATCAACTAACCTTGGCGACTAGCACGCGCATCATCAATCAAAGCAGTGGCGCAGAGCGTCTCAAAGTCACGCTGGCAGAGCGATTTAGCGCGATTACCCCGCAAGTGAATTTAGTCACCCCCGCCAATACCAGCACCGCCAAATCGGATGTGTTAATGGCGGTATCGAGTCAAGCATCGCGGCAATGGCATTTCGATAGCGAGTTTCAATACAACCCGAATCAAGCCAATATCCAACGCTACAACGTCGGCGCACGTTATCGCCCAGAGCCAGGTAAAACCTTAAATGTGGGCTATCGTTTTTTGCGTAATACCACGCGCATGATTGATGTTTCGACGCAGTGGCCGTTGGCGAGCAAATGGTATGCGGTGGGTCGCTGGAATTATTCCTATCAAGATTCGCGCTTGTTAGATTCGCTAGCGGGGCTTGAGTATAATCAGGACTGCTGGACGCTACGCTTGGTGGCGCAACACTTCACCACCGCTCTGCAACAAACCAATACCGGATTTTTTGTACAACTCGAACTCAACGACTTTTTACAAGTCGGCTCCGATCCGTTAGCGGTGTTGCGCAAAAGCGTGCCCGGCTACAGCAAATTAAATGATCGCAACTCCGCCACTCGTCCTTAACCGAAAGCCTCTATGCGCCTAATTTCTCTTTGTTTACTTGCCAGTGTCTGGCTGATTCCTGCGGCGTTTGCCAACGATGCCGCCCCTGCGGAAAAATTAGATGCAGTGGTCGCGGTGGTGAATAGCGATGTGATTACGCGCTTAGAGTTAGACGAAAAACTGCGCAGCACGATTAAGCAATTAAACAAACAAGGCACACCGTTACCCGATGCACTGGTGTTAGAAAAGCAATTATTGGAACGCATGATTATCGACTTGCTGCAATTGCAATACGCCAAAGAAACTGGCGTGCGCGTGGACGAAGGGCAGCTGGATTTATCCATCAATCGCATCGTGGAGCAAAATAATCTAGCAGGTGTATCCGAGCTGCGCAGCCGTCTAAAAGACGATGGAATTGACTTTGATACCTATCGCAATGAGATGCGTAATGAAATGCTTTACACCCGTTTGCGCGAACGCGAAGTGGAAAGCAAGTTAATTATTAGCGACAGTGATGTCGATAACTACTTAGCCAATCAAGCTAAGCAGGGCGGGGCAAAAACTGAGTTTCATCTGGCACATATTTTGGTGGTGATTCCTGAACAAGCCAGTGCCGACAAAATCAAAGTCAGTCGCGCACGCGCCGAATTAGCCTACAAACAATTACAAGACGGTGCTGATTTTGCCCAAGTTGCAGCGGGCAGCTCGGATGCCAAAGACGCGCTCAAAGGTGGCGATTTAGGCTGGCGCGGCAGCGATCGTTTGCCGCCTAGTTTTGCTGAGGCATTGCAAAAATTAACCGCAGGGCAGCACACGCCGATTTTGCAAAGTCCGAATGGCTTTCATATTTTGAAGTTGGTCGCGACGCGTTCGGGCAACGCGCCCGTGGTGATTACGCAAACCCACGCGCGTCATATTTTGATTAAGACTAGCCAAATCGTGCCCGAAGCCGAGGCAAAAAAACGCATCATGGAAATCAAGCAACGCATCGCCGCAGGTGCAGACTTTGCCGAGCAAGCCAAGAAGTATTCCGAAGACGGTAGCGCGCAAGCGGGCGGTGATTTGGATTGGTTATCGCCTGGACAAACCGTCAGCGAATTTGAAGAAGCGATGAACAAATTGGCGGTGCAACAAATCGGCGCAGTACAAAGCCAATTCGGTTGGCATTTGATTCAAGTCTTGGAGCGACGTGACACAGATGTCAGCGTGCAACAAAAACGCCAACAAGCGCGCATCGCGATTGGCACGTTCAAATCCGACGAGCAATATCAAGATTGGTTGCGCCAATTACGCGACCGCGCTTTTGTCGATTACCCGCAATAAATCCATGTCACCATTAGTCATCACCTGCGGCGAACCTGCTGGCATCGGCCCTGATTTATGCGTGCAACTCGCCGCACAAGGTCATCATTTATTGTGCATCGCCGATAAATTTTTACTGCAACAGCGCGCACAACAGTTGGGCTTAGGCGTGCAGATTTGCGAAGTCGCGAATGGCGACACGCCGCGCATTGCAACGCCCCATTCCGTCCTACACGTCATCCATATTCCGCTCGCCGCGCCTGCGGTTGCGGGGGTGTTAAACGCCGCCAACAGCGACTACGTTTTGGCCACGCTACGTCGTGCGCTGCAAGGCTGTGTGGCAGGCGAATTTTCAGGCATGGTCACCGCGCCCGTACACAAGGGCATCATCAATGATGCGGGCATCGCCTTCACTGGACACACCGAATTTTTAGCCGAGCAAACGGCTACGCCCTTGGTGGTGATGATGCTAGTGGGCGGCGGAATGCGCGTGGCATTAGCCACCACGCATTTGCCTTTGCGCGAGGTTGCCGATGCGATTACGCAGCCCTTATTAGAAAAAGTATTACGGATATTGCAGCGCGATTTGCAGCAACGTTTTGGCATTGCGCGCCCCCATATTTTGGTGGCGGGGCTCAATCCACATGCAGGCGAAGGCGGCTATTTGGGACGCGAAGAAATCGACGTGATGATTCCCGTGCTGGATAAATTGCGCGCCGCAGGCATGAATGTCAGCGCGCCATTACCTGCCGACACGCTGTTTACCCCATACAAATTAGTGCAATGCGACGCAGTTCTTACCATGTATCACGACCAAGGATTGCCCGTGTTAAAGCACGCGAGTTTTGGTGCGGGGGTCAACATCACACTGGGCTTGCCGATTATTCGTACCTCGGTCGATCACGGCACCGCATTAGATTTAGCCGGCACAGGCAAAGCCGATTGCGGCAGCTTGTTGCAGGCGATTGCAGTGGCTCAAGAAATGGCAAGTTACTTGGTGCAATAATTATTTTTTCAACAGATTAAACAGCGATAACACAAAATTTCGTGGCAGTTCTAATCTGTGGCAGATAGGGGTTAAGTGAGTCATAAAGCTAAAAAAATGTTCGGTCAGAATTTTCTGGTCGATCAATCCATCATCGCCGACATCGTGGCGTGCATCCGTCCTCAGGCTGCCGACAATATGGTCGAAATCGGGCCTGGTTTAGGCGCGCTGACGCGTCCCTTGCTCAAGCAACTCAATCATTTGCATGTGGTGGAAATCGATCGCGACATCATCGCGCGCCTGCACAACGATTACCCGCAAGAACACGAAAAAACCAAGCTGATTATTCATGCGGGCGACGCGCTGGCGTTTGATTTTGCCACCTTGGACACGCCGCTGCGCATCGTCGGCAATCTGCCTTACAACATTTCCACGCCGTTGTTATTTCACTTCACGCGCTTTAGCGCGCGCATCACCGACATGCACTTTATGTTGCAAAACGAAGTGGTCGAACGCATGGTTGCCGCTCATTCCACGCCTGCATATGGAAGGCTTTCGGTGATGTTGCAATATCGTTTTGTGATGGAAAAATTGCTCGACGTGCCACCCGAATCATTCCGTCCCGCACCTAAAGTTGACTCCGCCATCGTGCGCATGATTCCCTTGCCTGCCGAACAAATTTTGGTGCGCAATGAAAAATTATTTGCCGCAATTGTCAGCATGGCATTTGGGCAGCGGCGCAAAACTTTGCGTAATACTTTGCGCCAAATTTTGCAAGAAGCAGACTTCGCCGCGCTGGACATTAACCCGCAACTACGCGCCGAAAATTTGAGTGTCACCGACTTTATTCACATCGCGAATTATTGTGATTTACACGGCAAAACCACTCTCCCCGCTGCCGCAGAAGTGCTTTAAGCCAGCTCATGCAACGCTGCTTCTATGCGGCTACATAAAGTCTTGAGGATTTTGATGCGGGCGAAATTTTTGTCGTTAGCTTCAACGATAGTCCAAGGCGCAATTTCGGTGCTGGTTCTATCCACCATGTCGCACACCGCCGCTTGATAATCGTCCCAGCGTTCGCGATTGCGCCAATCATCGGCGGTGATTTTGAAGCGTTTGAAACCGATTTTTTCGCGTTCCTGAAAGCGGCGTAATTGCTCATCGGGCGTGACGGTTAGCCAAAATTTAATCACCAGCGCGTGGTTGTCGATGAGCTGTTCTTCAAAGTCGTTGATCTCGTTGTAAGCGCGCATCCAATCGGCTTGCGAGCAAAACTTTTCCACACGTTCTACCAGCACGCGACCATACCAAGAACGATCAAAAATCGCGAAGCGTCCCGTGCGCGGAACGTGTCGCCAGAACCGCCACAAATAGGGCTGGGCGCGCTCTTCTTCAGTGGGCGCAGCAATCGGCACGGTGCGGTAATGACGCGCATCGAGCGCGCCAGTGATGCGGCGAATGGCACCCCCTTTGCCTGCCGCATCCGAACCTTCAAATACTGCGATGACAGAAAGTTTAGCGAAGCGCGCATCGCGTGTGAGCAGATTTAATTTGCCCTGATATTTTTCTAATTGCGCCGCAAATTTTTTATCGCTCAGAGCCTGCGTCATATCGAGCTTGTCGAATAAATCCAGTGCGTCGATGGCGACGCTAAGTGGCGCGGCAGCAATGGCGACAGGCTTAACATTTTTGTTTAAGCGTTGTTGCAACGCCGCCAAAATAATTTTCCCTGCGGTCAAGCTGCGATAGCGCGCGTCCTCACCTTCAATCACCCGCCAAGGCGCGTGTTCATTGCTGGTGGCGAGTAGCGTGTGTTCAGAAACCTTGCGGAATTTATCGTAGCGTTGGTAATTTTTCCAGTCTGGAACGGTCACGCGCCACTGTGTTTTAGGATTTTTTTCTAGCGATTTTAAGCGTTGCTGTTGCGCGTCTTTGGACAAATGAAACCATAGCTTGATGATGAGTGCGCCCTCGTTGCTCAACATTGTTTCAAAA
>Ga0105164_10002521_pt1 | contig 11299 bp, 9 predicted proteins | sample VDWuncwatermetaG_FD_89674 | JGI IMG/M metagenome (GOLD analysis project Ga0105164, IMG submission 89674) | Wastewater microbial communities from Netherlands to study Microbial Dark Matter (Phase II) - VDW unchlorinated drinking water | ecosystem: Environmental > Aquatic > Freshwater > Drinking...
AAAAAACTGGAGGTCGCCGCCCGTTATTCCATGGTTGACCCTAACAAAGATGTCTCGAATGACATTCAGAAGGAATATACCGGGGGTGTAAACTATTACTTCCGGAGACATCGTTCGAAAATACAGGCAGATTTTGGCCAATATGTTACCTCAGAAGGTAACATGCCAGATAAAAAGGAACACAGGATTAGACTACAGTATCAAATTATATTTTAGGGGAGATACCCCAAATCCACTTTTTTAAGGAGGGCACAAACCGAATGGTAATTGCCTTTGATTCAGAAGAGGCAACCAAAGAAATAGAACGACCGTTATTCCAAAAGCAAGTCAAATTTCACAATAGTCTGAGTAAGATTTTATAAAACTATTTGCCATTTTGGGAACTTTTTCTTATAAGAGGATGTTTACTCCACTCTAGATAAAGAAGTTTAATGGGGTTCTTACTGTAGTACAAGGCTAAAGAGAATATTGCAGGGGAGGAAGCCTGAACAGATAAGCCGAGCAAGGCGATCAGAAAGTGAGAGAGTCAAAAATGAAAAGCAGATCAATTCGTATCGTTGCCGTTATCGTCGGTATCGCAGTCGTCATTGGAGTGACCCTCCTGATCAGGGCGAGACTTACCCCTGTCCATTCCAAGACGGTATTGGGAACTGCGGAACGCAAAATTTCTGTTCAGGTGATAAAACCGATTATACAAGATATCGATATAAAGCTTCGATATCCGGTCAATATTCAGGCAATCTACCAAGCCAACATCCTTCCGACAGCCCTTAGCGGCTATCTGACAGAAGTTAATGTTGACAAGGGGGACTATGTGGAGAAAGGTCAGCGCCTGGCATCGATTGATCCTACAGAAGAGGAGGAGAAAGTAAAGCAGGTTGAAGAGGCGTGCCGTCAAGCGGAAGCCAGTTATAAAAATGCAGAACTAACCCTAAAGCGATATCAGGAGATGCGGAAAAAGGATTTTATTTCCCAGCAAGATGCCGACAATGCAGAACTTTCCTTCGAGGTCGCAAAAACTAACTGGGAGAGGGCCAAGGCCGATCTTCGCGCGCACAAAGTCCATCTGGAATATTCCACGCTGGAGGCGCCGTTTTCTGGCTATATCACCATGCGCTACCTGGATCCTGGGGCCATGGTAACGCCAACGAGTACACCGCCAATTTTAACCTTGATGAAGATTGACGAACTCAGGGTTCAGGTAAATATTGTAGAGCAGGATATTCACTATATTCGTCTTCACCAAAAAGCAGAGTTTTCTGTGGATTCCTTTCCCGGACGGGTTTTTCAAGGAGAAGTGAATCGTTTTGCTCATGCAGTTGACCCCCTTTCACGAACACTCTTGGTCGAGATCGATATTCTCAATTCCGATCTTGCCCTAAAACCGGGCATGTATGGACGTCTTAACCTGATTGTTGACAAACACCCCAAAGGCATTCTCCTCCCTGCTGAGGCAATACTCTCCCAAGAGAGTGGTTCTTCGGTTTTTACGGTAGAAGAGGGAAGAGTGAAGCGGGTCTCTATCACCACGGGATATGATGACGGTAATTTTTTGGAGGTAACCCAGGGGCTAGCTGGTAATGAAAGTGTCATCATCTCTGGCCAAGACCTGGTAACGGATGGCACAATGGTAGAAGAGACCTTGGTTACCCCTCATTTGCAGGCAGACCATTTATAGGTGATCTATGTTTTTGACGAAAGCTTCTCTTAAGAATCCAATTGCAATTTTCTTTTTTTCAGTTGCTATGATCCTGCTTGGCACCGTTTCTCTCAAAAAACTTCCTATAGACCTCTTTCCCAATATCAATGTGCCAGTCATAATGGTTGGAACTCTTTATCCCGGAGCAAGCCCTTCCGATGTCGAACGGGCTGTGAGCTATATTATTGAGCGGTCGGTTAGCGGGGTTAGCAACCTTGACTATGTTGCATCGACAAATAAATTGGGACTCTCTATCGTTCGGGTCTGGTTTAAATGGGGAACCGATATCAATGCGGCGGAGCTTGAGGTTTCTCAGATGGTTCAATCGGTGATGAAAAATCTCCCGCAGGGAATTTTTCCGCCCTTTATCGTTAAGTTTGATACTTCCAATATTCCTATTTGTTCCATTACCCTCGAAGGAAAAGGATATGATGAGAAGTTTCTCTACGACCTTGCATTCAACACCATTGAACCCCAGCTTGAATCTCTCCAGGGGGTTTCAGCGGCGAGCGTAAAAGGTGGAAAGATCCGCGAGATCGACGTCGAACTAAATCCAAATTTGATGCGTGAACGAGGAATCTCTGTGTTGGATGTGGAGAGGGCAGTATCAAATGCTAATTTAATTTTTCAATCAGGCGATATTAGGATTGGCAAGATTGATTATAACATCATGACCAATAGCCAGGTTCCTTCCATTAAACAATTGTCAGATGTAGTAATCAAAGTGGCAAATAACAATCCCATTCGGATAAAGGATATTGGACGGGTAGTTGATGGTCATCAGATTCAGCTCAATGTTTCCCGAATCAACGGTAAGCGCGGCGTCTATCTTGATGTTTACCGTCAGCCAGGGACTAACACCCTTGAAGTCGTGAATAACCTTAAGAACGCAATTCACGACCTCAATGGTGTACCGCCCGGAGTAAAGGTTGGTGTTACTTTTGACACGTCAATTTATATCCGAAAGGCAATTGAAAGTTTAAAGAACGAGGCCTTTCAGGGCGCCATCCTTACCTTTATAGTTATTCTTCTCTTCCTTGGGAGCATGAAGGAGACCCTCTTTGCAGCGGTATCTATCCCCCTTTCAGTCTTTGTGGCGTTTATTTTCCTTTATTTTACTGGCCAGACGTTGAATACGTTCACCCTTGGAGGATTAACCCTTGCCATTGGGCGGCTTATTGACGATGCAATCGTCGTCTTAGAGTGTATCCATAAACACCTGCAGAGGGGGGAGTCTCCTTTACAGGCTGCCTTGTCCGGGACTCAGGAGGTTGGACTGCCGGTTCTTTCGGCAACCATAACTTTTATGATTGTCTTCTTGCCGGTCGTTTTTATCACTGGGGTTGCTCGGTATACTTTTATGCCGTTGGCCCTCACTGCGTCGGCTGCTATGGGGGCATCCTACCTTGTTTCAATGACCGTGATTCCTGCCTTGTCACAGCGTTTTCTCCATGCGGAGAGTTTGACAGACACACAAACAGGGCAGACATATACAATTACAATCGAACATGGTATATCCACAAAGCCAACGCTTATCCATAAACAAAAGCGACCCAACATCCTGAAGCGGATTTTGAACGCAACACAGCGGTTCTTGAATTATATCGAGGACCGATACGAAAAGGGTATTGGCTGGGCGCTTCGACATAGAATTTCTCTCCTGGTCGGGGTAATCGTCCTCTTTGCCCTTTCCCTTGGTCTTCTAAAATTCATTGGGACGGAGTTTTTCCCGGAGGCCGATGAGGCACAATTCCGTATCATTGTTCGAAACCGGATTGGTACCCGGCTTGAAGAAACAGAGAAGGTCATCGAGAAGGTTGAGAAAATTATTCGGGAAACAATCCCCAAAGAACAAATCGTAACCCTTCTTTCCAATATGGGAGCTGCAAGAGCAGGTCGAGCTGCTTTTTATAGCACGAATACAGGACCGCATTCTGGATATGTTCAGGTCTATCTGGTTCAACCCGATCATCGGGATAAAAGCACGTTGCAATATGTCGACCTCCTTCGGCCTAAAATACAGCAAGCGCTTCCTGGGATACTTGTCTCCTTCGATACCGGTGGAGTAGTCAAAAAAATCTTAAACTTTGGATACAACGCCCCGATTGATGTGGAACTGAGCGGCTATAGTTTTGCAGATGCCGCTAAGACAGCCAAAGAGATAGCGGTATCTATGAAAAAAGTTCCTGGACTATCTGATATCATGATCAGCCGCGAGGAAAACTATCCAGAGATAGACGTCAACGTTGATCGGCAAAAGGCAGCCCTTTTGGGGATTTCCGAAAGGGATGTTGCCCACGCCGTTCTTTCTTCGTTTTTTGGAAACATTTCAGGAGCTTCAATATTCACCGATCCGGCTACTGGGAATGAATATTACGTGGTGACCCGTTTGCAGAAACCATTCCGGAGCAATCTGGAGGATTTACAAAATAACGTCTTTTTCATCAATCAAGGCCAACCAGTTTTCTTGAAAACGGTTGCTAACATTCAAAGGAATTCGGGACCTGTTCAAATCGACCGAAGGAGGTTGCAGCGGGTGATTGATCTGACAGCCAATCCGTCTGGCCGCGATCTCGGTTCGATTGGAAAGGATCTCAAAAATCAGCTTCAGGATATTAAACTACCCAATGGCTTTCACCTCGCCTACCGTGGGCAGATGGAGGAACAAGAACAGACCTTCAAAAGCCTCTTCTTTGCAATGGGGCTGGCGATAATCCTCATTTACATGATTTTGGGATCGCAGTTCCGCTCTTTCATTCATCCATTGATCGTGCTGTTCACCGTTCCGATGGGATTGATTGGCGTTTTTCTCATCCTCTTTTTGACCAAGACTACCCTGTCGACTACCTCCCTGATGGGGGTAATTATGCTTGTAGGAATCGCAGTCAGCAATGGAGTGCTCTTAATCGATTATGCCAACGTTCTCCAGCGACAAGGGATTGCTCCTTCCGAAGCAATTACTCGCGCTGGGAAGGTCAGGCTCAGACCAATATTAATGACTTCCCTGGCGACCATTTTTGGCCTTATTCCCCTGGCCCTGGGGCTGGAAGTGGGGAGCGAGGCGAACGCGCCTCTCGCTCGAACAGTGGTGGGAGGGCTTGGGGTCTCAACTTTATTAACCCTCTTTCTGATTCCTGTCCTTTACTCGCTTGTGGAGGAGCGATTCAGAAAACGCACTGCTTCTTTCGGCGCTCAACGTGCCGAAGTGATAAACCACGGGACTATTTTGGAGAAGTGAGGAACACGATGAAGCATTTCATTAATAATTTAAAAGTCAATATATCAATTTCTCTTTCAGTCCTGTTATCCAGTCAGGTGGCTTTTGCCGTGGAGACCTCTAAGCCAACCCAACAGTTATCTCAAGTGGAGGCTGCCAAGAAGTCACCCACACCAGCTCGGAAGCATAAGCAGGAATTACTTACCAAGAAACCGCCTAAGCTGACCTTGCAACAGGCTATTGACACCGCTCTTCAGAACCTCCCCCAGATTCGGGCTGCGCAAGCGGGTCTCCATGCGGCTGAAGCGGGTGTGAAAGAAACCAGGTCCTCATACTACCCCGATATTCATCTTCTAGCTGAAGATCTGGAGGGGACCAATAACCAGGCTCGATCAAGCTATCTTGCTCTTCCAGGCATCCCAAGAACAGGTCAGCCCGGCAATAGTTCCGATCTTTCTAACAATTTTTTGGGTGGGTTTGTTTTGAATCAAACCCTTTATGATTTTGGCCGAAGATCCTCTCAGCTTAAGACCAGTAAGTCAGAAGCCCGGGCGGCCACGTATGGTTTGGAGATATCACGACAGGATGCAATTTTCAATGTAAAGCAGGCATATTTCACCCTCCTGGCTACCCGGCGACTCATCAGCGCTAATCAGGCATCGGTAACTATGCTCAAGCAGATTTTGGAAATGGCAGAGAAGGGGTACGAGGTTGGCCTTCGTCCCAAGATTGATGTCTCCACGGCAAAGACCAATCTGATCGATGTGCAGACTACGCTGATCCGTTCTTTTGGCCAATTGAAAAATGCAAAAGCCGCTCTTAACCATGCTATGGGATTGGAGTCCCCGTTCGCCTATGAAGTAGACGATATCCTAGGACATGAGGAGGTGAAAGGGGTTTTGAAGAATTTTCAAGAAATGGCCTATAGGGAACGGCCCGACCTTAAGGAAATGTTAGCCAAAGAAGAGGGAGCGAGAAGCGAGGTAGATACTGCGAAAAGCAACAACTATCCTTTAGTAATCGGTAGTACTAGTGTAAACGGTCGTGGGTCTGATGAGTTTACATCAGTATCCAACTGGGATGCCGCGGTAATCCTTGACGTGCCACTCAACTGGTACAAGGTCCGTCACCAGGTGGCAAAAGCAAAGGCTCAATTGGCAAAAACAAGCGAGCAGACTCAAGCGACCCGGCTGCAGATTGCTCTTGAGGTGGAAGAAACCTACAACGATATGCTTTCTAACAAGGAGCGTATTCTCTCCGCTAAACAGAATCTTGAACAAGCCAAGGAGCGGTTGGAAATTGCAGAGGGACGCTACAAGTCTGGTGTTGGCAATATCATCGAAGTAACCGATGCACAAACCTTCTTGGCCAATGCTGAGATGGGGTATATCCAGGCCCTTTATGATTACAACAGGGCGGTTGCACAGTTGGAACGGGCTGTCGGCAAGCCTTTGGCAATGTAATCCAAACAATTAAATTTGGTTTTGTTTAAACTGTCTTTTCCCTTCCGCATCCGTATCCTTCCGAATTATCCAGAGAAGTATCTTAAAAATTCTGTCTGCCATCACTGATGGTTGGGTAGCTACAACTCCCATTGAGATAGAATCTTTCCTATTAACCACGTAACCACACTTTTTCACATTTACCACTGAGATATTTGAATCCAGCCATCCAGCCGCCACAACTTGAAACTTAACACAAAATTAATAATTCCTTAATACTGCCTTAAAATTTAAAGGTTATTATTCTTTCGTAATTTAGATGATTAAAACATGCAATCTCCGGTAAGGCCGGCCGGACCCCGTGCGGGAGAGATGCTTTCCTCCCTCTCCCGCATTTTTCAAATTATAGCAGGTAAAAGGATGGAACTTATAACCACCCCTCATTCCCCTCCTTCACAAGGAGGGGATAAAGTGGAGGTAAAAAACTTGCTAAAAGAGGAAGTTTTTAGTGGGTAATACTATAAACGGAGGTAAACAATGAAACGTATTGATACTACAATCAAAAAAGTAAAAGACGGCGGGATTATCATAGAAGAGGACACATGGCCACAGTCTGCCTTTGTTTTGATAGGTGGCAAAGCCAAGGTGTTCAAAAACGTTGATGACAGGCACGTGTTAATTGGCAGTTTAAGCAAAGGGGATATCTTTGGAGAAATGGGCTTCCTTGAGGATATCCATAGTAACGTGTCGGTAGTTGCGGATGGAGACGTGATAGCGGAAATAATTTCAAGGGATACCTTTTTAGAATTTTTTGATAAGTTTCCCCGGAACGGGCAAAATAGGCTACACTCAATAATTAGCAATCTCACACTATGTATGGACAGCATCAACGGTGTGTAACGTTTTAAACATCTGCAACAAAAAATGGAGGTGGATAATGGAACGGATTTGCTCAAGAATCAAAAAAATAAAAGATGGCGAGGCTATCATCGAAGAAGATACATGGCCATATTATGCCTATATTCTGAAAGACGGCGAGGCCAAGGTGTTGAAAAACGTCGATAGCAGGCAGGTGTTAATTGGTACGTTAACCAAAGGGGATATATTTGGAGAAATGGCATTTCTTGGGAAGGAGAAGAGAGTTGCTTCTGTAATTGCGAACGGTGACGTGATAGTGGAAATGATTGCAAGGGATACCTTTTTAGAGCTTTTTGATAAATTGCCTCCGAACGTGCGAACCAGGCTGCACACAATGGTTAGTAATCTCGCGAACATCACCGAGATTTATAGCCGTTTGGTGGTTCTGTTCCAAAATATCCAGAATACCGGAACGAAAATGATTGATGCAAAAACCTTTGAAATAGGAATCGGAAAGATGCCAGAGATTATACGCCGTGTGGTCATTGAGACGGAGAGGCGCCACAGTGCAGCAGTCGAAAGACTCCACAACCTGTAACTTAAAACTTAACACAAAATTAATAATTCCTTAATACTGCTTTAATATTCAAAATTTATGATATTGCGTAGTCGCATGATTTACTTTTTAAAGTTGCATGATTCACTTTTTAGGAAAGGAGGGTTTAAAGATGCGTAATAAATGGTGTAAATATGTTTTAATGTCAGCAGTGGTGTTGTGCGGCACATACGCAGGTGGTATGTTGCATGAGGTGTTTGCCCGGCAGGCGGAAGAAACCGAGGAGGTATCCGGAAGCGATCGGGATTATTTACAATGGCAATTAAAACAGATGGAAGAGTCGATGCAAAAACAGCAGGAACAGATACAGGCATTGAAAAACCGTGTCGGAGAAGTTAGCGAAAGAGTTTACACAGGGAGCGATGCAGTACCGGCAGCAGATGTAGCAAATAAGGATCTCGGTAAGATTGTGGACGCCCTCAAAGGTTTCAAAATCGGAGGTCTCTGGTACCTCTCTTATCAGAACGGAGATACAGGAAACACAACTGGCGGCGACAGCTATAACGCTGTTAATGTTAAACGTGGTTATTTAACGGTTGAAAAGGAATTTTTTCCATGGTTCAGCGCTAGGATTACCAGTGATGTAACGACCGTAAAGGATCCGGCAAGCAATCTTGACGGCTCTCTGGCTCTAAGGATCAAGTACCTCTACGCTCTATTTAAGGCTCCGGATATGGCGTTCCTGACCAAGCCCAATGTTGAAGTTGGTGTCGTCCATAACCCATGGTTTGACTTTGAAGAGAAACTGAATTACTACCGTTTGCAGGATACGATGTTCATCGAAAGAAACGGCATTTTAAATTCAGCAGATCAAGGTTTAACATTTACTACCCTCTTAGGCGGGTTAGTGGATGAGAAATATCAGAAGGAAGTGAACGCCGCATATCCCGGACGCTACGGGAGCATTCAGGCGGGAATATATAATGGCGGCGGATACGAGGCGAGCGAGAAAAACAGCAACAAAGTCCTGGAAGCAAGAGTAACAGTCAGGCCTTTACCTGATATTATCCCGGGACTTCAGCTCACATATTTCGGAATAACAGGAAAAGGAAATACCGCACAGGGACCTGCATGGGATGCTAATCTCGCATTTGCAAGCTTTGAACACAAATACGTTGTTTTGACTGGTCAATATTTTTGGGGCAAGGGGAATCAAAAAGGAACCGATGAAAACGACAAGAGAGGATATTCATTCTTTACCGAGCTGAAACCACATAAAAAATTCAGCGTCATCAGCCGCTTCGACCACTTCGACCCCAACACAAATGTAAGCAACGACGAGAATAACAGATACCTTGCAGGTGTAGCCTATCATATAGATAGGCAGCATAATAACATGATTCTTCTTGATTATGATACCGTGCATTATGAGCAGTCGGGAAAATCAGACGATAAGAGAGTACAGCTAACTTGGCAGGTCGCTTTTTAATAGGATACATTTAATGTATCAAATTGTATTCTAGGGGAGGTAATTGGGAGTATGAGAAGGGCTAATAAAAGGATTATGAAATTCATTTTAACAATGGGGATTGTCGGTCTGGCATTTTGTGCCACTTCACAGATAGCAAGATCTCAGGAGGAACCTTCAAAAGCCGAGTTGCAAAAGAAAAGTCAATACCACGAGGTTAAGAAAGACGGAAGGCTGTATGTATTTACTTCGTCAGCACGAAAAGCAGATTTTGAGAAATCGGGGGAACTCGGCAAAGGTATTATTAAAATAGGCTACGGACCGCATGGAGAAACAGTGGTCTTTGATTCAGAAGATGCTGTGATTGAGTATGAATCCCGTCTTGTGAAGGAAATACTAGGAAAGGCCGATATTAAGGCCTATCGGGAGTTTAAAATTAATGAAAGACTCTATGTCTTTACCTCACCCACGCGGAAGGCAGATTTTGAGAAATCAGGAGAATGTGGCAAGGCGATTATTAAGATAGGATACGGGGTGAATGGTGAAACAGTGGTCTTTGATTCGGATGAGGCTGTAAGGGAATACGATAAACGTCACGTCAAAAAATAAGTCGACTTCCATAATTAATTTGAGTAATATAGCGTTGTAGTTGATAAAATTTAGGGAGGAAAAATATTATGGTAAAAAGAGCATGGCTGTTGATGGCGATTTTTAACTTTAGTCTGGCTAGCACAACTATCGCCAGCGAAGCGGTCAGGGTTGATGCGGATATAAAACCCTATGTCAAGGTCGGGGGTGTTTCAGGAAACCTGAATAGCATCGGTTCCGATACCATGAACAACCTCATGACTTACTGGGCAGAGGGGTTTAACAAGTTATACTCCAATGTAAAGATTCAGATAGAAGGCAAAGGCTCTACGACTGCACCACCCGCTCTCATTTCAGGAACAGCCCAGATTGGCCCCATGAGCAGGGCAATGAAGCCTACAGAAATTGATGCCTTTGAAAAGAAATATGGCTATAAACCCACAGCAATAAAGACAGCTCTGGATGCCCTGGCAGTGTATGTAAATAAGGATAATCCTCTCAAGGGTCTAAGTATGCCCCAGGTTGATGCCATTTTTTCAAAGACCCGGAAGGGTGGGTACAAAACGGATATTAATACATGGGATCAGATCGGTTTAACAGGAGAATGGACAAAAAGACAAATAAGTCTCTATGGCCGTAATTCTGCCTCGGGTACCTATGGTTTCTTCAAAGAACATGCACTCTTTAAGGGAGATTACAGGAACGAGGTAAAGGAACAGCCGGGTTCAGCCTCGGTAGTGCAAGGTGTAACTGAAGACCGGTATGCTATAGGGTATAGTGGTATTGGGTATAAAACGTCTGGTGTGCGTGCCATACCACTCTCCTTTAAGGAAGGAGAATCTTATAAAGAGGCTGAAATGAAAAATGTAATGAACGGTTCTTACCCACTGGCACGGTTTCTTTATATCTATATTAATAAAAAACCTGGTCAGCCCCTCGACCCTTTGGTCTGGGAGTTTGTGAGATTTATCCTGAGCAAAGAGGGTCAGGAGGTAGTAATAAAAGACGGATTTTTGCCTTTACCAGTATCGGTTGTCGAGGAGGAACTTAAGAAAATAGAATAATACATGAGAAGTTTGAAGAGAAGAAAGTTTGCAGACAGGGCCGCCCACTGGGTAATTACACTCGGTGGAGCGGCCACAGTTTTTGTTATACTCGTCTTTTTTTTATTCATCTTCTTAGAGGTTTATCCGCTGCTGAAAGGCGCTAAGGTAGTAAAGGAAAACGCCCTCCCGCTTCATGGTAAGGCAGTTTCTATCGGAGTAGACGAGCGGCAAGAAATTGTCTACTCCGTTTATAAAGACGGCGATATAGAGTTTATTTCGTTGTCAAATGGTCATATCTTTAAAAGACATCATATAACAGGACTTAACGGCTCTGCCATAGCGTCAATTGATAACGATAATAATCACCTTGTCTTGGGTACTAATAACGGAAGCATTTTAAAGATTTCTATCGACTTTTCTGAGTC
>Ga0105164_10002522_pt1 | contig 11295 bp, 11 predicted proteins | sample VDWuncwatermetaG_FD_89674 | JGI IMG/M metagenome (GOLD analysis project Ga0105164, IMG submission 89674) | Wastewater microbial communities from Netherlands to study Microbial Dark Matter (Phase II) - VDW unchlorinated drinking water | ecosystem: Environmental > Aquatic > Freshwater > Drinking...
GACTGGAAGGGCCCAATCTACCCGCCCAAGCTAAAGAAACAAGACATGCTCCCCTACTACGAGAAGGAACTGGGGTTCAAGTGCCTGGAGATAAATTCCACCTACTACACCCTGCCCTCCCCCAAGAGCATGGAGGGGATGGCAAAAAAGACCTCGGAGGATTTTGAGTTCACGGTGAAGGCCTTTAAGGGCATGACACACGAGATATGGGATAATCCGCCTGATAAGGCAGTAGGGGCACGTTGCAACGTGCCCCTACTGGACAATAGAGACGTATTTGAGAAATTCAATTTCTCCATGAAACCCCTAAAGGAGGGAGGAAGACTCCGTTGTATCCTGGCCCAGTTTCCCCCCTGGTTCCATCCGTCAAAGGAGAACCTTGATTACCTGAGGGCCTTTAAAGACAGGACGGCCGACATGCCGGTAGTGGTAGAGTTCAGAAACCAGGCCTGGCATAAGGACTCCACCCTGACGTTCCTCAAGGAGGAAGGACTGGGGTACTGCGTGGTAGACGAACCCAGGCTCCCTGGACTCATGCCCTTTAACCCCAAAGCCACCTCACCCATCGGGTATTTCCGCCTCCACGGCAGAAACCCCAACTGGTTCAACGTGCCTGCCTCGGTAAGATATGATTATCTTTATAGTGAGGGGGAACTCCAGGAGTTCCTCCTCCCCATACAGGAGGTTGCCGGGTGTACCGGGACCACGTTCGTCTTCTTTAACAACTGCCACGGGGGTTCTGCCGTCAAGAATGCGATGCGGCTAAGGGATATGCTCCAGTTAAGATTTAAAGAGCAGATGTGATTGACGCATCTTCAGGGGATATGCTAATATTTTCTAGATGTGGAAGGAATATTTGAAAGATGCAGGGGCAGGTTTGAAACCTGCCCCTACGAGGGGGAAGATAGGTTACCTCTCCATCCACGTCCCTGAGGAGATAATCCTTGGGGCAGGGAGACTCCCCTACCGTCTCCTCGGAAGGGGAAAACCCGTTAAGCGGGCCACTGCCTATCTGCCCAAGACCTTTGACCCCTCCGTGCTGGACAGCCTGGAGGGGGCCATAGAGGGGGAATACGGCTTCCTGGAAGGCGTGATAGTGGCCAACGTCAGCGATGCCCACCGCAGGCTGTACGATGCCTGGAGGGTGGCATGGGCCACTCCCGACCGCGGCACGCCTAAAAACGTCTTTTTCCTGGACGTCCCTAAAGGGGCGGACGCACTAAGGGTCAAGACCTTCTCCCTTGCCCTCTCTGCCTTGATGAGAGAGATGGAGACGGCCCTGGACGTAAGAATATCTCCAGAGGGTCTAAGGGAGGCCATAGGACTATGTAATGAGACAAGGGTATTATTGCAACGGCTGGCCTGGTTGAGGAGGCAGGAAAAACCACCCCTCACGGGACATGACTTCTTTGACGTGGTATCCTGGGCCCAAAGGAATGACAAATCCTACGTGAACCAGACGCTTAGACTAATCCTCCAGGAACTGGAGACGGCCCGGGGCAATGGCGCCGTGGGACCAAGACTTATGCTCACGGGGAGCCCCCTGGGTTCACCAGAACTAATATCACTCATAGAAAGGTTAGGGGCCCAGGTGGTCTGTGAAGACCTGTGCACCGGGATGCAGTATTTCTCCAACCTTGTTGAAGATGACAGTCCAGAGCCACTCAACGCCCTCGCCAGGAGATACCTGGACATCCCCACTGCCAGGATGGCGAATACCAGGGCCCGCTGGGAATACCTCCATAAGCTGGCCGAGGAGTACGACGTAGACGGAGTCATCTATTTTACCCTGAAGTTTGATGACATCTACCTCTTTGAGTATCCCTTTATAAGGAACAAGTTCCAGAAGGCAGGCTATCCCGTCCTGCTGATAGAGGCGGAAAACTTTCTGACCAACACAGGCCAGATAGAGACACGGGTGCAGGCCTTCACGGAGATGTTAGCCTAATAATGACCACAAATAAAAAAATTGTCGTAGCCGCAGCCTTCAGGTTGCGACTCCCCTCTATCAAGAGGGGTAGGGGGTGTGTTGGAACGCAGGCTAAAGCCTGCGGCTACCGCTTTCGCATAGGTTAATTATGACCATCGTAGAAGACCAGAGAAAAAGGCAGAGGGAGTTTTTTACCCTACAGTTCCAGAAACGCCTCAAGAGGCCCCGTGGTTATTCGCCACTAAAGAGTTCCCAGGCGAGAGAGAGGGCCATGTTCCGCCTCCTGCTGGAGAGCTTCAGGGAGGGCTCAAGCGTGGTGTGGAAGAGCACCTTTGTCCCCTCCGAGATAATATACTCCCTCGGGGCCATCCCCCTTTACGTTGAGAGCTTCAGCGCAGTGGCCTCAGCCGTAGACATATGCTCACCGATGCTGGACGCCTCAGAGAGATGCGGTTACTCCAGGGACTCCTGTACTTTTTTACGGGCCGTCCTGGGGGCCTCACACAAGGACATACTCCCCAGGCCGGATGCCCTGGTGTCCACCTCTTATTACTGCGACGGCGACCCCAAGATATTTGACATCTTTGCCGAAGAGTACAAGAAACCCCATTTCTACCTCCACGTACCCTATGCAGCAGAGGCAGGGTGGGCGGTAGAGTCCCTGGCCGAACAGCTTGAGGAGGTTACCATTGAACTGGCTAAAGTCATGGGAAAGCCATTTAACAAGGAACGGCTCTCAGAGATTATCCAGAGCTCCAACGAGGCCAGGAGATACCTCCTCAAGGCCAACGAGCTGAGGAGGCACGTCCCCTCTCCCATGCTCGGCTGTGAGGCCATAGACTACATTGCCTCCATCACCCAGCTCTGGGGATCCCCTGAGCTGGTGAGGATCTCAAGACTATTCTGCGAAGAACTGGAGGAAAGGATAGAGAAAGGCGTTGCGGCCGTGGAGCCAGAGCAGTTCCGCCTACTGTGGTGCCACCTCAGGCCTTATTACAACGACGAGGTATTCAATTACCTGGAGGGCCACCACAAGGCAGTAGTGGCCTTTGAGAGCGTAAACCTGATTACCTGGAAGGAGATGGACCCCGAAAAGCCTTTCAGGAGCCTGGCAGAAAAACTACTGGCCAACCCCGCCATAGGCCCGTACGAACGCATGACCAGGGAGGTAGCCAAAATGGTAAAGGACTACCAGATAGATGGTATTATATGGATGTCCCCCTGGGGCTGTCGTCACTTCAACAGCATGGCCCAACTGGTTAAAGATGGCCTGCGCAGGGAGATGGACGTGCCTTTTTATATACTTGACCTGGAGTGTATTGATAAGAGAAACTATTCAAAGGAGCAGGTGCGTACCAGGCTGGATGCGTTCATTGAGGTACTGGCTGGAAAGAGGGGGTAGCCGCAGACTTTAGTATGCGCAACCTTCAGGTGGGGCTATTTCTGGAAATTTTTCTATTGACTGAACGCAGGCTAAAGCCTGCGGCTACACTTAGGACATAAACGAGAAATCTACCTGTAAGGTTAATAAATGGAGAACAAGATGTACACCGCAGGTATAGACATAGGCTCGGTCTCCACTGAGGTAGTAATACTGGGCAAGGAAGGGGTTAAGGGTTACTCAGTACTGGACTCTCAGGTGGATATAGAAAAGACGACCGAGGAGGCCCTGGATATAGCCCTGGATATGGCCCGCCTCGGGAGGAAGGATGTGGCCTACTCGGTGGCGACAGGCTACGGTAGGAATAACGTCCACTACGCCAATAAGCAGGTTACCGAGATAACCTGTCATGCCTTGGGTGCACATTACCTGTTCCCCAATACCAGGACTATCATAGACATTGGCGGACAGGATAGTAAGGCCGTTGCCCTTACGACCGACGGACCCAGCGGGCCCAGGGTGGTAGACTTCTGCATGAACGACAAGTGTGCGGCAGGTACGGGCCGTTTCCTTGAGGTCATGGCCAGGGTGCTGGACGTGGACATAAAAGAGATGGGACCCCTCTCCCAAAAGTCCACCAGGGAGATAAACATCTCCAGCATGTGCACCGTCTTTGCCGAATCCGAGGTCATCTCCCTCATCCACCAGAAACACAATAAAGAGGACATCATCAGCGGCCTGCACACGGCCATAGCCCACAAGGTACTGAGTCTGGTACAGAGGCTGGATATTAGAGAAGAAGTGACCCTTACCGGCGGGGTGATGAAGAACGTGGGGGTAGTTGAGAAACTTCAGCAGGAGCTATCCCCCAGGAAGGTCAACCTCCCAGAGGAGCCTCAGATAGTCGGGGCCATAGGGGCGGCACTCCTGGCCAGGAAATATGTCCACTCATAGTCTTGGGACCTTGTCCCATCAAAGCCAGTCCGCGGGGTTTTCCTAAACGTTTATGACTAAATGACAAGGCAGTGTCTGAACTCAGTAGGGGCGACCCAGCGGGTCGCCCTTACAAAACGGTCTAATTCCTTGACGCTATAAGGAATCCTGTATATAATAAGATGATTAAACCCCCTGGATAAATTCAATGTGGGATTATACTGATAAAGTAAAAGACTACTTCCTTCACCCAAGGAACGTAGGTGAAATAAAGGATGCCGATGCCATAGGCGAAGTGGGCGCCATTGCCTGCGGGGATGCCCTGAGACTCTACCTCAAACTGGACAAGAAGAACGGCAACCGCATTGCAGACGCCAAGTTCAAGACCTTTGGATGCGGTAGCGCCATAGCCTCTGCCAGTGCCCTTACAGAGATGGTCATGGGTAAGACCCTGGAAGAGGCCGAAAAGATAACTAACCAGGACATTGCCGATTTTCTAGGGGGCCTGCCGCCAGAAAAGATGCATTGCTCGGTTATGGGTAAAGAGGCCCTGGAGTCCGCCATCGCCAACTACAGGGGCTACAAGGCAGCCCCCACAGAAGAGGGGGTCATCGTATGCAAGTGCTTCGGCGTAACGGACGTAAAGATAGAAAGAGTGGTCAGGGAAAACAGGCTTACTACCGTTGAGCAAGTTACCAATTATTGTAAGGCGGGGGGTGGATGCAAGTCCTGCCATCCAGACATCCAGGGGATTATTGATAAGATATGGGAGAAAGAGGTAAGACCCGCAGCCGTCCCCACCAAACCCAGGAAGATGAGCAACCTCCGCAAGATGCAGTTGATACAAGAGACCATAGAGCGGGACATACGTCCGGTGCTCATGATGGATGGAGGGGATATGGATTTGATAGACGTGGACGGTAATACAGTCTACGTCTCCTTCAGGGGGAGCTGTGCTGAATGCGCAGGCTCCAGGGTGACGCTTAAATCCACGGTGGAGGCAAAACTCAGGGAGTTTGTGACGGAGGAACTGGTCGTAGAAGAAGTTAATCAAGGCGGTAGCACCGCCTAGCGTCTAAAATGAAAAGATTAGTATACGTTGACAATAATGCCACTACCAGAGTTGCCCCAGAAGCACTTGAGGCCATGTTGCCGTATTTCACCGAACTCTACGGCAACCCCTCCAGTATGCACACGTTTGGGGGCCAGCTCCAAAAAAAGATAAACCAGGCCAGGGAACAGGTGGCGAACCTCATTGGGGCATCTCCTCAGGAGATAATCTTCACAAGCGGCGGGACTGAAAGCGATAATGCCGCTATCCGCGGCACCCTGGAGGCCAACCCTGACAAGAAACACATCATCACTACCCGTGTGGAGCACCCTGCCGTACTGAACCTCTGCCAGTACCTGGCCCAAAATGGCTACGAGGTCACCGAGTTGGGTGTGGACAGCCAGGGGCTTCTAGACCTGGATGAACTGCATGGGGCTATCAGGGATGACACCGTCTTAATTACCATCATGTATGCCAACAACGAGACGGGCGTACTCTTCCCCGTAGAGGAGATAGGCCAGATAGCGAGAGAAAAAGGCATCACCTTCCACTGCGACGCAGTCCAGGCGGCGGGGAAGCTCCCCCTGGACATGGATAAGAGTACTATGGACATGATCTCTCTATCCGGGCACAAGCTTCATGCCCCGAAGGGGGTAGGGGCCTTATACATAAGAAAAGGGGTCAGGTTCAAACCCTTTATGCTGGGAGGCCACCACGAGAATAACCGCAGGGCGGGCACTGAAAACGTCCCCTCTATAATAGGACTTGGTATGGCCTGTGAGCTGGCCAGGAAACATCTCCCTGAGGAGCAGACAAAGGTAAGGAAACTCCGGGATAAACTGGAGAACCAGACCTTATACCAAATGCTCAACTCCAGGCTGAACGGACATAATATCCTCCGCCTGCCCAATACCACCAACATCAGTTTTGAATACGTAGAAGGAGAGGCCATCCTGCTATTACTAAACGAGGTGGGTATCTGCGCCTCCTCTGGTTCCGCCTGCACCTCTGGTAGCCTGGAGCCCTCACACGTACTCAGGGCCATGGGTGTGCCCTTCACGGCGGCCCACGGCTCCATCCGTTTCAGCCTCAGCCGCTACAGCACGGAGGAAGAGGTTGACTACATAGTTGAACACATACCACCCGTCATACGCAAACTAAAAGAAATCTCTCCATACGGCGCCGAGATAGAAGAGTTAGAACTTAAGGCCGCTGCAAGGAAATAACCCGAGGAAATAACCAATGAACGCCGAACTCCTTGTCTTTACCCAAGAGTGTTGTCCCAAATGTGTGGAAGCAAAGAAGAAACTGGAACAGGCAGGTCTGCCCTATAAAGAGATAAATATAGATACGGTAGAGGGACGGGCAGAGTTCGCCCTGCACATCTCCAAGGTCAATACCACCCCTGCCTTCTATGCAGACTGGCAGGAATATTCCAGGGTGGAGGACGTAATCAAGGCCTTGACTAAGAGCTAGAGTCATACGTGCGCCCCGCCTCAGGCGGATTGGACCTGCCTCGCACGTCCTGTAGATAAAGGCAGGGTTCTTTCAATTTCTAATAATGTCTTCACTTAGAGGAGGGAAGATGAAAAGGACGTTGCTTGTGGGAGTTTTCCTTTTGGGTGTTGTCTTTGGTTTTGTGACAGAAAGTAAGGCAGATGTGAACCCTGACCAAGTCTATGGTATGCTCTGCGCCCTCTGCCACGGTGCAGATGGACAACCCACTAAACAAGGGAAGCAGTTTGGTTCCCCTGATTTTACAGACGCCAACTGGCAAAAGTCCAAGACTGACGAACAACTGTTACAGTCTATGACCAAGGGAACGGATAACCCCAACTACAGGCCAATAAAGGACATGATTGAGGAGCTGTTGGGGGTAAGTGTAGACGTGAGCATTTTTGTACCCAAGGTGAGGAATTTTGGGCCTAAGTAACGAAATCCCCCCCCTCCCCCCTTTGAAGAGGGGGGAGGAGGGTAGGGGCAGACCTATGTGTCTGCCCATGTAGCTTTATGTTTAACCTGCTAAGAGAGCTATTCCTGCCCGAAAAGCCCCTCCCGGAGGAACCAGACGTTAAACGCAGACAGTTCTTCAGGGAGGTCTTCCACTCTGCTACCGACCTGGTAAAGGAACTGGCCAAGGAGACGGTGGGCACCAGAAAATACCTCAGGCCCCCCGGGGCGGTAGAGGAATTGACGTTTAACACCCTCTGTACCCGCTGTGATGAGTGTATAAAGGTCTGTCCCCACATGGCCATCAGGGGCGCAGGACCCGACATGGGCCTGGCCCTGGGTTCCCCCATCATCGTCCCCAGAGAAAAACCCTGTTACCTCTGTGAGGATTTCCCCTGCATAAAGGCATGTAAGGAGGGCGCCCTGCTAATGCCAGCAAAGAGGGAAGAGGTAAGGATGGGCCTGGCCACCTTAGACAAAGAGAAATGTATTGCGGGAGGCTTCATCAACTGCCAGTCCTGCGTCATCGCCTGCCCCATCGTAGGGGCGATAGAGATGATAGAGGGTAGACCTGTCATCCACGAAGAACTCTGCACCGGCTGTGGTCTCTGCGAAAACACCTGCCTGACGGTGAATAATGCCTGTGCGATAAGGGTTAGGCCTTTATAACTGCCCATCTTTCCCTCTACCCCCCTAAAGGTCTCTTAGTCAAATAATACAAATTCCTCAAATTTGTCTCTTTTTTTCTTATTACATTTTATATGAGCCAGCTGAGCGTTGTTTTCTTTAGTTCTTCCGCCTTTTGCCCAAGGCTCAATGTGATCTAATGTAGAATCTTTATATTTTCTAATTTCTTTCTGACAAATCTGACAAATATTATTATATTCTCTCCAGAACTTTTGTTTGAGGCTTTTTTCAAAAAATCTATTTTTATCCAATTCTTTTGCATTTTTCTTCAAAATATTCTTTAAACTACCTGCTCTTTTTTCTCTCGCAGCCTTCTGTCTAATGGCTCCTAATACACTTTCCTTATATTCTTCCGGTTGATTTTCAATAAAATCCAATAGAGCTTTTTTAAGCTTCTTTGTATTACTAAGAATGTAATACTTAGGAATGAGCATAGCTACCGCCAAAAATAAGCTTATGAAATGAGTCCTCTTGCTATATGCAGAGGATTCTAAATCTTCCCTTGAGAATATTTCCTTTATGTTGATAAGAACCTTTTTAAATTTTGATTTGATTGTCGAGCATTGCTTATTTGGTATATTTTTACGTTTGGTTAAAAATGCCTCTAGCTCTCTTTTGCCACCGCCTTCTACTGCCCCCTTTTCTAGGCAATTGCATAGGTCAATTATGTCATCCAGAGGAAGCATTCTTTTTATATTTTCTTCAGCGTAAATAGTAGCTACGTATGAGCTCCTCAGTTTGTCATAATCTTTTTCATCATAATCCCTATAATCCCTCTTCTTAGGAAATCCACAAATTTCTTCGTAAATTTCTTTTATCATTTTTAGAATCTTTGTCCCAAAATAAGCATTATTCCATACTTCAATGTTAGTAAGTTTAATCCCAGTCCTATTCAATCTTTCAAATAGGAAATTGATATCGCCTTGTTTAAAATCGACCAGGTAATGCCCATCTAGTTTATAATTCGTAATTCTTTTTTGCGTTTCACTATCGAGGTCTCTAAAATAACATTGCCTTCTCCCTACTTTAATAGGGAATTTATTGGTTAAGAATCCGTGAATAGCTTTTAATCTTTGCTGTCCATCTACTACATAGTGAATGCTTACATCTCTTTTCTGAACGTATTCTTGTGTTAAGTAGAATTTAGGTATTGGCAGTTGCTTATATATAGAATCAATCAATAATTGTTCATCTTTCAGTTTCCATATATACCCCCTTTGCCATTCTGGATCAGGTACTAATTCGCCTCTGTCCATCTTGCCTTTTACGTCGAACACAAATGATTCCCAGGGATGATATGATACCATCTCAACACCTCCTTATCTTAACTACCTCCACGCAATTTTTTTATTCTTGCCAATGCCCACTAGCATCATAATAGTCTGTGGCTAAATATACAGGAAGCTACTGTCAAAGTCACCCCTTTTTACCATATATCACCTCCTCAATTGGTCCCCATAATTTTTCGTAAGTTTTATCCTGGACACGCATGGGATTCTCCCTATCAAATTGCCATTGCAGAGGATTATTTATAATGTATTCACGGATGCGGTTCAATTCATCTTCATTTCTAATGACATGCTCGTAATAATTTCGTTGCCAAACGGGTCTGCCTGCTACACCTTGCATTCCGTTGAGACGTTTGGTAACGGCAGATTTGAAACCACGGACGATTGCCCCAATGGTCTGTGATGGCGACCTGAACACGCTGGTTGTAGGGGCGTATTGCAATACGCCCCTACCATCATTGATAACTGAAATAATTCCATGAAAATGGTTAGGCATCACAACAAACATGTCCAATTTTACATTATCCCTGACATTTGTAGTCCTTGTCCATTCATTCTTAACAATACACCCATATTCATTCAGTATCATTTCACCATCTAAAACATCTCCAAAAATACGCTTTTTGTTTTGTGAACAAATTGTTACAAAATATGCCCCTGGCTGTGAATAATCATATCCTTTCAGACGAATAGAGCGACGCTTAAATATCTTTTTAAAACCTTCCATAAGCCTACCATCCCTCTTCCTGACGTCTTCATTGCCTACCGTTTATGCATTATTTGCGCTTCAGCCAACTCTTGGCCTTTGCCTTGATACCGTCAAGCTTCTGTGCCATTGCCGGGTATCGCTCCCTGACTTTGGTGAGCAGTCTCCCCGCCCATGTGTATTCGTGGGAAAGCAGATAAAGCCCGATAAGGAGGCAGAGAATTCCCTGAAGGAAGGGCAGAAAGAGACCTGCTATGCCCAGGAGAATGAAAATCCACCCAGCGACCAATACAAGGATACGCTTAATGCTGGCGTTCATTATTCCTCTGGCCTCTGGACAGACCCAAAGGGCTGTTACGCACCTATCCTACCCACCCTTCTTCCTCAGCATCTCAACGAAGGCCTCTAGCCTGGTCCTTAGCTGTCCGTCTATCCCACCCGGACGGTCGCATTCCAGCGTCAGGATGGGTACCCCCAGTGTCCTTCTGAAGATGGTGTCGTACATGTTGCGGTAGCAAAAACTCTGGACGTAGTGGATTAGGCCCCGGATTCCACGCCTCTTTATCTCGTGCCTTATGTCCTCTACCCTGCCCTGGGTATCATAAGGATAGGTGTACAGCAGATATTGCTCTAATAAGGTACTTGTTGGATAAGGCATACTGAACTGCCTCTGTATCTCGTTAAAGACCACACGGACGCCCAGTTCTTCAAGGAAGCCGTACAGACCTCCGCATATCGGAGGCACACCGATGAAGCCTATTCTCATTCCACCAGGTAATGGCCCCCTCTCCCTCACCTCCTCCAGGAAGGCCCTGGCCTTCTCCTCAAAGAGGGGTGGGTTGCCCATCATATCACTGGTGGAGACGTTCCAGATGTGATTCTCCTCCCCTGTAACCTTACCCTCCTGCCAGGTGAGGCGGTCTATCTCGTGCACTAGAGACCTGATGCGGTCAAATTCTTTCTTGACCTTCTCGGCCTCATGGAGTCCGCCTGAGCCTGCCCTTTGATCCGCCTCGGGTGGAGAAGAGGCGGACTGCCCGCCCAATGCAGAGACCAGACCGTTAAGGGACTTTAGTAAAAGCTCCTCCTGTTCTGCCCTGGGCGGATGAGGATATTTGAATGGTATGACCTCCACACCCTCCGAGGCCAGCACCTCCATCAGGGCAAAGGTATTACTACAATCGCCTTCCGCTACCCCTATCACCTTCTTCATCCCCAATTTCTTGACTGAAGAATAGATGCCCTTTATCCAGGCGCAGTTATTCCTGGGCAGGCCCGAGGTCTCGGCCCTCTCCACAAGGTGTGTCGGGTCTTCATCTGTAATGAATATGTTATTCAAATCCACGGGTATGTACCCTGCGGCAAAGA
>Ga0105164_10002523_pt1 | contig 11295 bp, 8 predicted proteins | sample VDWuncwatermetaG_FD_89674 | JGI IMG/M metagenome (GOLD analysis project Ga0105164, IMG submission 89674) | Wastewater microbial communities from Netherlands to study Microbial Dark Matter (Phase II) - VDW unchlorinated drinking water | ecosystem: Environmental > Aquatic > Freshwater > Drinking...
GTCCCACTATCCTGTACCCGTGGAGTGAATGGGAGAGCTCCAGCCGTTGTCGGCGTGCCGCTGATCACCCCGGTTGAAGCATTCAGCGACAATCCTGCCGGCAAGGTCCCGGAACTGATGCTCCACGACTTGGCACCGGTGCCCCCGGTTGCCGCCAAGGTCGTGTTGTAGGCTGTGCCTACAGTCCCAAGGGGAAGCACCGTAGTCGTGATCGCCAGCGCCTGGACATTCGGTGCTGTCACCGTGAGGGTCAACTCCTTCGTCGCCGTCCCACCTGCGGAATCAGTCACCCTGACGGTGATCGTCGTGGTGGCAGCCGCCGTCGGTGTCCCCGAAATCACACCAGCTGGATTCAGGGATAAGCCATCCGGTAAGGGATTCGACCCGGTATTGAGGCTCCACACATAGCCAGGGACTCCACCGGACGGCACCAGGGTCTGGTTGTAGGCCACCCCAATGGTCCCGTTCGGAAGTGCCGTCGTCGTGATCGTCAGCTGACCCGGCTGCTTCACGAGGCAGTTGGGAAGCGTGATATCCGTTGCCGATGGCCCAACATTCACCGTGTTTGAGATCGCTACAAAGTTGAACGTCTGTCGATCGAATTCGAAGAGCCCGAGCTTCGCCCGGCTACTCTTGCGCATGGCCACCGAGAAGGTCCCATCCGCGGCCGTCACATCGACGGCTGTCCCGGTGTAATCAAGCCCCTCCGTCTGCACAAGGGCATTGGCCACTGGTTGCCCATTCGCGTCCTTCACGCACCCGTTCACCACAATACTGTCGAGCACCAGATCGGCATTCCAATAGGTGACCCGGGTCACAGGTCCTTCATAGTATCGATTTGCGCCGCTCCCTTGCAGCGTGGCCGTGCCGTCCTCACGCCAGACCCCGGCCGTGTCGTCAAAGAACCACAAGGGCATCGTGGCCGGTGGATTCGGAGACTGGGTTCTGAGCGGAATACGAATGGTCGCCGTGGTGCCTGGCGCCAGCGTGTAGCGAGCTCCGGCGCTGTCGCGAACATCGACTTGCATGGCGCCGCCACTTTCCAGTGGTTGCACCGAGCCGCCGTCGGCTGCAATGCCATTGAACCCTCCCGGCATCACCCGGGGCCCCTCGGCCGGATTGATCGGCGTCAAGGACACGTTCACCGACCCAGCCGGTGCTCCTCCAGCGACCGGCACCAAGCCATTGGCCGGAATTATCACGCGAGCCGGTGAATTGGGCACGGACACGGTCCCACCCGATGTCACAGAGATCGTCTCGGTAACCCCGATCGGCACGAGCTTGACCCCCAGCGTGGTAGTCTGGCTTGATAAGACGCGCGCGACGGGGAAGGCCTCGGCGAATCCGCTTGCTTCCACACGCACAACCGAGCGATCTCCCACAGGAGCCGACACCGTAAACTTGCCATCCGCCGCAGTCGTTGCGGACCCCGTCTCCGTCTTCACCGCAGCCCCACTCACCGGCGCATCGTTGGCCAATGAGACGACTTGCCCCGTCACAGTGCCCACCGGTTGCACAACCGGCGCACTGCTATTCTCAGCGCCACCACACCCGGCCAACCGTAAGCAGAGCATGATGAGCATGGCAATACCACCCCATCGTTGTCGTCCATTTAGGAATCTTGTCATCCACATTTCCATCCCATCCTCCTTGTAGTTCTGTGCACATCCCTGTGCGATTCACTCCATGCCGCTTACCATCTCCGTTCGACATCGCTTTATAATGGAGTGCCTTTGCGCCATCTCCATCCGTCCAAGCAATCAACGGAGCGCTCTATCATGGCCTACCCTTCAGCAAATCCAAGGCCATGATCTGCACGACAGCAAATCATCAAAAAAGAATCCTGTAATCAATTACTTAAAGCGTTCATGGGGAATCTTTCCCAGAAACTGAACCTCCAGTCGCTGCGGGGAATTTTATAAGCCTCCCGGCATCCTGCGGGGAAAGGTCCTCGGCTCACTCCGTGGAGAAGACGACCGTACTGACGAAGAGGCTCTCCAACTAGCGTGCTAGTAGATGATCGAAAAAAGATGAGAGAAGACTGGAGACGAGGAAAGAGAAGATTGATCGTGTACTAGCTTCAACTGGCGGCTCCTTGAACCGTCTGGCCCGTTTGCTTTGGACAGATCCACTGTCAGTGCGTGATGCCTATCGCCCTGAGCGCCGACTTTAGAACCGGCGAGGTCGTCGGCTCGACAAAAAACGATCGGAACGAACGGTGGACCAACTCGGTATGGCACTGATGATCGACATGGAATAAATCGGCTACCCTCTTGCGATCCTCTTCGCCATACCCCATCCGCACCGCACGGCGTTCCACCTCTTCTGAGCGTTCGGGAAGCGCAATCGGATACCCGCTTCATTGTTCCTGGGCTTATTTCCATGGTCGTCTCACAAGAGTGCCCGCTTCGTACAATGTTTCCACGAGCGTCGGACCAGGAGACACTTGGAGCCCCGTGTGACTGTGCCTGTGGTGAGGATAAATGGGCAGGCCTCGCGACCGTTGTGCCACACCTGCCCCAAGTCGTCATAAGCACCGTCAATCTCACTGAAGTCGTGAGCAAACTTGCAGACGCTGCTCAGAACCTTGTCCCGCAAAGCCCCGCTCTCCTGGCGCGAACAGGCTCACCGGAGTCAACCGTAGAAGCAATGTGGGTTATTTAGGGGCGACAGCCACTCCATGGACTTGCGTGCAGACGCGTACATACACGATGAAGTTCTGGGAGTATGTGTCGGCAGATACCTTCACAAGCGCTGTGGCGCCTGGTGCCTTTTTCAAGGCCTCAGCGATGGCATCTTTGGTCTCGTTTCCATCGCTGATCGGAATGAGTCCCAGAATATAACCCACGCAATCTTCACCCGTAACTGCTCCGATTTCCCGGTACGAACCGGGAGTCAATGGTTCCGTTGAAGGGGCAGCACCACCTGAAATGTGCCCGCAGCCGCCAAGAATACCGATCAGTGGTAGTGCGGCGATCCATAGTTTGCGCATCTTTTCCATCCTTTTATTTAAGATTTGGTAGCAGTACAAGCACGCAAATAATTACTTTGCATACCTTCACATTGCGGCGGCAATGTAGCCCCCCAAGGAGATCTTGTCAATACACATGTAAATGAAATCAGGCGGCGACCTCCTCGTGGGCGATAGGAGTCTGCTTCCCACCATCGACATAGCGGGAGCCGCATGGCCGGCCAGCAGCAGCGGTGGCATGAGCTTGACATAGCCTTATAGGTACTTCTTTAGAAGGCCAGGGCTATTACAAGCGCTTTAAAGATTCCTGCTGCGCCGAAGACGATTCTTTGCTGCTACCGCATTAGCCTAAGGACAGCATGAAAGATGTGAGAAGATTCAGGCCGTGAGAAAAATGAGAGGAATTGATCATGCACCACCTTCGTATGACGGGCATGGTCGATCGAGAATCGCTTGAGGGCTCCTGTGCGATCCTGTGCACCGTACCCCATCCGGACCGCACAACGCTCCAACTCTTCTGAGCGTTCGGGCAGCGCATGGGTCTGGAGATCATCGACCATCTGCAACTTATGCTCAACATCGCGTAAGAAGAGATACGCGGCGGCCAGCGCATCGCGGTCTTCGGTCGAGAGCAGTTTTTTCTTGGCCAGCCGGCTTAGCGAACCGAGCGTGCTCCGATCCAGAAGCGCCGGCACCTTACGCCCGGCCAGGACTTGAACAGTCTGCACGAAAAACTCGATCTCTCGAATCCCCCCGATCCCCAGTTTTACGTTGCGCTGTGCGTGACCACGGTTCGACATTTTGGCATCGATCATGTCCTTGACGGCGCGGACATCTTCCACGATCGCCAACGCCTTCGTGCGATCCATGGTGCTCCCTGCCCCCAACACAAACGGCTTCACCAACTTGAGAAACGCCTGTCCGACATCATGGGATCCGGCAATCGGCCACGCTTTGAGCAACGCCAACCGCTCCCAGACCTGTCCGCGTATCGTATAATATTTCTGATACTCCTCCAGCGAGCGAGCCAACTGGCCAACAGAACCCTCGGCCCGCAACCGCAGATCGACCCGAAAGACGTAACCTTCCTTGCTGGGTTCGACCAACACCCTAGTGAGCTCACGGGCGAGAATCTCAAAATATTCTTCATTGGAAATGCCGACGCCGGCTGGGATAGCGGCACGCCTCCCTCTCGGCGCTCTGGTCTCTCCATCGTGGGACTCATAGAGATAGATCAGATCCACATCGGAACTGTAATTCAATTCATGTCCGCCAAGCTTACCCATCCCGATGACCGTAAACTTGGTCTCCACCCACCGTCGCTGCCGATTCTGATGCATGGGAATGCCATATTGCTGACGGAGATCGGCATCGACAACCTCGTAGGCCGCATGAATCAGGAGGCAAGCCAAATCCGACAACGAGCTGGTCGTTTCCGGGACCGTCGAGAGGCGGAGGAGATCCCGCACACCGATCCGTAACATTTCTCGCCGCTGGAACCGGCGCAGCGCATCCAGCTTCGATTCTTTGGAGGTGAGATGCCCGATGCTTGCGTACAGCGCGCGCTCCATACCCTTCCGCGTCGGAGGTCGTGCGAGGACATCCTCCTCAGCCAGCCAGTACACCACGGTGGGATCTCGAATGAGCGTAAAGGTCAAGGCATCGCTGTTGCCGAAGATCACACAGAGAAGATCGAGCATGCGCGGCGACGTGCGCAGATAGTCGAGAAATGAGGTGCGGGAGACACTCTCCAACATGCGCTCCCAGTGGTTCAGCGCCTGATCGGGATCGGCCGTCCGTGAAATGGATTCCATCATCATCGGCAGAATGTCGGCCAGCCGCCGTCGTTGGATGGGGTCACCGGCCATGGCATCGAGATTACGGTCCGCTTGATTGGGATCACGCAGGCCATAGGCAGACAAAATCACCCGGATCCCCTCAGCATTTCGCTTCTCCTCCAGCAGGATAGGCGTGGGATCTGGCTTATCGGAACGACCTTCAGCCCACGATGGAAAAGGCGACGAGTGGGGTGTGGGAATTCTTCGAGGCATGGAGCGGCATTATACTCAGGGGTTCCTCTACGCACAATGAAACCATTCGGGTATACTAACGTCCATGTCCACTGACGCTCCCGATCGTACCGCGCTGCTCAGCACAGTCCGTCCCCTGTGTCCTGATATTGCGCCCGAGATCCTACATGATTTTTCCAGCCGCATGGACCCAGAATATTTCCGGAAATTCGAACCCCCGACGATTGCCGCTCATATCCGCTCGACGGCTCAGCTCACCCCGGAACGCCCCTGCGCAATTGCCTTTACCGAGCTGCACGATACACGATTTGAGGTCACGATCGTGGCCTATGATTACTTCTCTGAATTCGCCACGATTTGCGGCCTGCTCTCTGCATTCGGCCTGAATATCGAAGAAGGAGATATTTATACGTTTGGCGAACAAGCGGCTGTGCCGCTCGCTCGCACAAGTTGGGCAGGATACGGACCGCGCGCCCGCACCACGGGCAGTCCAGGGCTGACCAGAAAAAAAATCGTCGATGTGTTCCGTGTGCTGCCGGTACCAGGAATGGAATTGGGCGACATTCAACAGAAACACCTGGCGGATGCGCTCCACTTAGTAATCAGATTGCTCGATAAAGGACAATTTACGGAGGCCCGCTGTGCAGTGAATCGACGGCTGGTCGAACAGCTCGGCAAGCGCCGTGCATCTTTTGGTGGTCTGCTCCATCCGGTGCAGATCACATTCGACAACAGCCAATCTCCCACCGACACGGTCATGGATATCCGGTCGGACGATACCCCAGCTTTTCTGTACGCCTTCGCCAACGCCCTGGCCATGCGCAACGTGTACATTTCCAAAGCACAGTTCGACGTCGAGGAAGGGAAGATTCACGATCGCTTCTATGTCCGCAACCGTCATGGCCAGAAGCTGACTGACACGACCGATCAGCAGCAGCTGCGCCTGACGGCCGTGCTCATCAAACAATTCACCCATGCCCTGACCTGGGCTCCTGACCCAACCAAAGCCTTGGAGGCCTTTGACCAGTTTCTTGACCTGACGGTGCAGCAAGCGAAAGGGAAAGCCCAGCAAGAAGCCTTGGCGTTTCTCAGCGACAAGAAAACGTTTCCCCTGCTCGCTCGTCTGCTCGGGGCCAGCGATTTTCTCTGGGAAGACTTTCTGCGCCGTCAACACAGCAACCTGCTGCCGCTCCTCCAAGATTATCGCGATGCGCCTCTCATAACCCCAAAAGCGACGCTTCGCAAGGAACTCGATCGCCTGGTAAATAAAGCCAAAACCGACGAGGACCGAAAGACCGCGCTGAATAGTTTCAAGGACCGTGAACTGTTCCGCATTGATATGAAGCACATCGTCGAGCCAGACACGGCGCTGCCTGATTTTTCAGCTGCATTGACCCAACTAGCCGAAGTTATCCTCGATCGGAGCTTGAAAGACTGCCAAGCCAAGCTGAATGCGGTGCATGGCCCGCCACGCTTGGCCAATAAAAAACCCTGTCCCTTCACCGTACTTGGCTTGGGCAAGTTTGGTGGCAAGGAACTGGGCTACGCGTCTGATATTGAAGTGATGTTCGTCTATGGGGACGCCGGTCGCACCGCTGGGAAACAGCCGATCGAGAACAGTGAATACTTTGAGCGGTTGGGGGCCGAACTGTTGCAGTGGATCGAGGCCAAGCAGGAAGGCATCTTTCACCTCGACGTGCGTCTCCGCCCTCACGGCGGAAAAGGCTCTTTGACCAATCCCTTTGACGAGATCACCAAGTACTACAGTGCCAGCGGCCTCGCTGCGCCATTCGAACGCCAGTCATTGATTAAGCTGCGGCATGTAGCGGGCGATGCGGCCCTTGGCAAGCGCGTCGAGGCCCATCGCGATAGCTACGTTTATAGCGGGAAACCCTGGAATATCCCCGATGCCCTCGCCTTGCGCCGACAGCAACTCAAGCAGCTGGTGGAGCGCGACACCGTCAACTTGAAGCATAGCCCCGGTGGTATCGTCGATATCGAGTATGCCATGCAGTACCTTCAAATCATGCATGGCCATCGGCTCCCTGTCCTGCGCACCCCCAACACCATGCAGGCGCTGGCGACCCTCGTCGATTGTGGCCTTGTCACGAGGCAAGACGGCGAGATTCTCCGCAAGGCCTACTTCTTTATCCGCATGCTCATCGACGGCCTACGCATGGTCCGCGGCAACGCTAAAGATCGGGTCCTTCCACCAACTGACTCCGACGAATTCATCTTCCTCGCCCGCCGGGTTGGCTACACAACAGATGACTGGCAGGCCGGCGCACGCCATCTACAAACGGATATCGGGCAGCATATGAAACTCACCAAAGAGTTCTTCGAACGAACATTCGGACGTCTGTAGCCTAATTAGTGGGATGAGCAGGGGGGTTCGGACCGGATTGTGGACAGACACAGCGTTGCGATGCGGTAATGCTTGCCACGCCGTCAGCCATTACCGCGTCATCAAACAACCTGACGCCTTTTACTCAACCCTTCCCGCGCGATAACCCAGGAAAGAGGAAGAGGGAAATATTGACAGCCTCGTCCAGCTCAGCGCAAGGTAGCTTGGAGCCAGTGTTGCTCCACGCTCTGGCATTCGATCGACGGCTTACTATCGTGATTCATCGACTGCGTACAGGGGCGGAGGACAGACAGGGACATAGTATGGTGAACGATGCACTGATCCCGTTTCGGGCCGGATGGCTTTTGAGTCTGATGGTCGCAATCGTGGTCTTGACCATTTGTGACAGTGCAGCACGACAACTCAACAGGCCAACGGAAATATCGCCTGTCATCCAGACGAAGGGTTGGCAAATGCACACCGACCATACCTATGGCTTTGCCATCGAATATCCTAAGGGGTACGTGATCCTCAAGGAAGTCACCCTCCCAATACCCACACAGCCGTCGGCGGTCCAGCGCGTACGCTTTCAACGAAAGCACATCGCAGCCGGCCAGTTTGCGGATCTTGAACCGCCCGTGTTGACCATCCAGGTATTCCCGCGACCGTCAGGACGCTCACTGCGTGAGTGGCTCGACTCATTCGGCCTGCTGCCTCCCGGCAGCGAGATTGCTGCCGTTCAACTGCCAGGGGCACACGAAGGACTGAGAGTTGCACTCCGGCAGCAACTTGCGCCCAACGAGTTCCTCTATTTCGCAACCGACCAGTACATGTACGGCCTCATCCCCTTTGGTCCCGAGGGCGAGAAAATGCTGACGTCGTTTCGCCTGACCAGAACGCCCTGATCGCACGGAATACGCCCTCGTCAGCGAAGCACGACGACATTCCCCGAGCAGGCGATGGAAACAGTCATCCTCCTTCATCCTCGTATCGCCCAGAGGATTACCGTACAGAGGAAAGCGAGGGTAAGGTCGGTATCCGCTCGCATGCAATCGAAGCGAGCGGTTCACACGAAGCTTGGCATGTCCTGCTTCTCTTCTTCACTTGCTGCGGGCTTGTTCGGTGAAATGCGCGGCTTGACACGCTGGGGTGAAAGGGTGGCGGGTGCGACAATCGCACCCGCCACTGTTATCTATAGGATTTTAGCTGCAGTTGCCGGCCCTCTGAGCACAGACCAGATTCAGCAACGAAAGGAACCGGCTGTCAGGGATGGGGCTGCCCTGGACCTTCGGATCCAGCGAGACGTACCCATAGGAAGTCACCCCGACAACCTGATTCAAGCCGGTCGTCAATCCACCCACGCCCTGAATACCAAAGTTTTGCACCCACGGACCGCCGCTCGAGCCGCCTCGGGCATTCGAACCATATTCGACGTTGTTGGGACTGACCGCCCGAAAGCTTTGCGACGTCACCTGCTGCATTTTCTGGCAGCTATCGAGGTTACACGGATAGCCGAGCTTCGTCGTGTGGTTGGGAATAAGGCGGGAGGTCGCGTACCCCAAGAACCCCGTGATGCTACCGATTCTCACGCCAGACCTATCGTTCATTTCGAACATCCCGAAATCCACTGCATTGGGGACCACGCCACCACCCGTGGCCCACGTGGAGGTCGTGGCCACATAACGGGGTGTAAAAGTTCCCAGAGGCGCAGCCCCATCTCTGAATGCCGGAATGAACAGGAAGTTACGATGAAATCCTGCAGTTCCGCCGCTCCCACGATGGACACAGTGCCCTGCTGTGAGCACGACCCTGTGCCGAAGCACCGAGGCGGAGCAGACCTTATTAATTCCTGTAGTATTTTCAGTGAAGAACAGTTTGCCGACCGTCCGATTTGGATAGATAGTCTCTAAGGCTGGCTGGTTAACCCGTGCGCTGGTGAAGTGGGCCCCAAAGGACCCCACCGCTTGCGCCTCGACCCCCCCAGCTTCGGACTGAATCTGGACCTGCGCTGGGTCGTAGAGACGCACAGCCGAATCCGCACTGGCCGTGGCGGTAGGACGTTTCCCCGGGAGAGAGACTGACACCCCATCCCCCTGCGCAGTTGCCTCAGCAGCCACCGCTCGCTCATTCAGCAGAGGCAGCATCGGCTTCGCGTTCGTGAGCCGCTCCGGCGTCCAATATGCCAGAGTCGATGCCGCCTGCACTTCCGTCGTCTGTTTGCTGACCTGAAATCCAAGCGACGCGCCCGTGCTGACTGCTGCGCTGAGCCGTGTCTCCGTGCTGTCCTGTGCCTCCGTGTTGCTGCTCTGCATACACACGACTGCCAGCACAGCCGGCATGATCGTGACAAGTGCGTTTCGCGTTCTCATAAACAATCCTCCTCGGTTATTGAGATTGTACCTGGCCCACTGATCCCGTCACTCCCTGTCGAGTAACGCGCATGCCCACGCGCCATTGGAAGCAACTCATCCTTTCGATATCAGGCGCGGGCTATTCCGTCCATTGCGATCGAGCAACTCATCTGCTCACTCTCTTCAGACTGGTCGTTCATGACGAGTCCCGCCACGGCCAGCCGCTCTCAACACCCACAACATCTTAGCTACGAATGTCCGCGGGGCCTGCGCCCCACGCGCGTCATTCGTTCCGCTCGCCGGATCTTTCCTCTTGCTCAGGTTCATCTTCCAACTGCTCCATTGCATGCGCGACATCCCAGTTGTGTCGCTCGTTGTTTGCGTCTTCTTCGAGGCTCGCGTCGTCGGTCGGGTCTTCGAGCACCACGACTGATACGGGCAGTCCCTCCTGCGTCCACACATTCATCAATGGAAGAACACCAGGCTGCTCCGAAACATCCACCGACGGTTGGGTCCGGTCGGACAGGAGTGCGCGATCAGGTCGGGGCGCTGGATCTTTTTTCTGATCAGAGACCGACTCACGAGAAGAGGCGAGCGTCACGTCGCTCGGCGTCGGCTTGGTGGGATCGTTGCGAGATGATGGGCTATCCTGTGGCACGGAAGGCACCGTGGACACCCCCCTCAGATCCGTACGTGCATCCACGCTCGGCGCAGGGTCGGATGGCGCCGGCCCACAGGCGGACAGCCACATGAGAAGCACCGAACTCAGTAACCATCCCAGGAACGGAGACTGCGCCGGTTGGCAAGACCGCAATGCACCCATCCCTCTAGACCTTTCTAGTTGCATGGCGTGACGCCATGACGAAGTGGACCGATTTATAGTGCCGACTCGCTGGCAAGTCAATGCCTAACACTTAGGTATACGCACCTATGTACGTATTACTCATGTCAGCATTTTACGGTACCATTCTTGCGTCGTGCGGACCAGCGCTCAGTGTTACCTTCGGGCTGTTGGGAACCCCGCTCCTTACCAACAGTTCTTCCGCGCGCTGGGACAAGCGGTCTTCAGGGAAGGCACTCGGCTGAATAAACAATGTGGACTAATAGAGATATAGCGTCGTTGAGAAACTGCTCTGGTCGGTCCAGTAAGCGGCTGTGGTTTCACACTCTATCAACGGTCCTCGCTCCACTTTCTTTCTACTTCCTACACAATCGTTCGGTCCTTCCCTCAACACTTTCCCAACCTTACACTCAGAGGCGAAGTATCCAAAGACCACCAGGGCGCTCTTCGCGGACATGCCGCAGCTCCCGACTCACTTCGACTTCCCCTCTACCCACTGGAAACCTATTTGGTCGACCAACCTGATTGAGTCGACGTTTGCCACAGTGAAGCTGCGGACAGGGGTGACCAAGGGGCGGCTCATACACTGCCGGGCTGACGATGGCGTTCAAACTGGAGGCCGTGCAGAACACGTGGTGCGGCTCGATGCGCACGACCTGCTCTACTCGTCCGTGCAGATGTCGTCTTCAAGAAGGATCAGTTTGTGGAACGAACGAGAGGACAACCAAACAGGAACTCGGGAGGATCGGACTTGATCA
>Ga0105164_10002524_pt1 | contig 11292 bp, 11 predicted proteins | sample VDWuncwatermetaG_FD_89674 | JGI IMG/M metagenome (GOLD analysis project Ga0105164, IMG submission 89674) | Wastewater microbial communities from Netherlands to study Microbial Dark Matter (Phase II) - VDW unchlorinated drinking water | ecosystem: Environmental > Aquatic > Freshwater > Drinking...
AGCAGCAGGAAGCGTTCGCGGCACTCGCCAAGGAACAGGCCGTCCTCAATCGCGCGGCAGACCGGATGGAATTCGTCATCGGGGACGCATTCTATTGGCTTGAGGCCGCCGCCGCGCGCGGCGACCGGTTCGACTGGGTGCTCCTGGACCCGCCGTCGCTGGCCAAGAGCAAGACTGACCTGTCGAAGGCCAGGCGTGCGCTCCATCACCTGCTCGTGAATGGACTGAAGCTCTTGTCGCCGGGCGGGACGTTCGTCTTGAGCGTGTGCACCTACCACCTGCTCGGACTGACGGAGGAAATCCTGCGGATTGCGGCGGAGGAGTGCGGGCTGCGCCTGTCCGTGCGCGCGGTCACCCGGCAAGCCGCGGATCATCCCTGGATTCTGCAGATGCCGATGACCCGCTACCTGATGACCTGGATCGTGCAGGAAGAACGGGCGGGGTCGTGCTAGGTGCCGGCGAGGCGGTGTTTGATCGTGGTGCCTCGCACGAGGTAATAGACATCCTCGGCGATGTTCGTGGCGTGATCGGCGACCCGCTCAAGATGGCGGGCGATGAGGATGAGATCCACGGCGCGCGCAATCGTCTGAGGATCCCGGGTCATGTAGGCCAGCAGCTCCTGGTAGACCCGATCATTCAGTTGATCCACCTCATCATCCCGCCGACAGACCGCTCGGGCTAATTCCGCATCTCGGTTCACAAAGGCATCCAGCGCGTCCTTGAGCATCTGCTGGCCTAACACCGCCATCTTCGGAATATCGATGAGCGGCTTCAGCAGCGGCTCCTTCAGAAGGTCCAGCGTCCGCTCGCTGATATTGACCGCCTGGTCGCCGACCCGCTCCAGATCGTTCACGATCTTAAAGACCATCGCGACGAATCGAAGGTCCCTGGCTTCCGGCTGGTAGCGGGCGAGCAAGCCGAGGCAGGTGTCCTCAATCTCCACTTCCAACTGATTGAGGGCCGCGTCGTCGCGCATGACCTCCTGCGCCATCGCGGCCTGGCGGTCCACGAGCGCTTTCACGGCTTTCCCGATTGTCTGCTCGGCGATCCCCGCCATCGCGAGGAGCCGCTCCTTGAGTTGCTTCAGCTCTTCATCGAATCGGCGCTCCATCATCCTCCCCCTCGTTCAGGATCCGCTGGGGCGGAGCCTGATCCCTCTGTTGTAGCACCGCTCGCCGATCGGCGCAACCGACTTGCCATGCGACACATTACCCGAACCGGCCTGTGATGTACGCTTCGGTCCGTGGATCGCTCGGATTGGTGAAGATCCGAGTGGTGGGCCCGAACTCCACGAGCTCGCCAAGCAACAAAAAACCGGTGGCATCCGAGACGCGCGCGGCCTGCTGCATGTTGTGGGTCACAATGACAATCGTGTAGCGTTCCTTCAGGCTGTGCATCAGCGCTTCAACTTTTTCTGTGGCCACCGGGTCGAGCGCCGAACACGGCTCATCCATGAGCAAGACTTCCGGCTGGACCGCGAGCAGACGCGCGATGCACAGGCGCTGCTGTTGTTCGAGTGAGAGGGTGAGTGCTGAGCGGCGCAACCGATCCTTGACCTCCTCCCACAACGCGACGGCCTGGAGGCTGCGCTCGACCACCTCCGCGATGCCCTCGCCGCTGGCCAATCGATGAATGCGCAGGCCGAAGGCGATATTTTCAAACACCGAGAGGGGGAATGGATTCGGCCGCTGGAAGACCATCCCCACCCGCTTGCGCAACGTGATCAGCGGAAGAGACGGCGAGGTAATGTCTGCTTGATCCAGCAGGATGCGGCCTGTGACCCGCGCAGATTCCACCAGCTCGTTCATGCGATTGAAGCACCGCAGCAGCGACGATTTCCCGCAACCGGATGGCCCGATCATGGCGGTCACGCGTCGCGGCTCAATGGCAATCGAGATGCCTTTGAGCGCATGAAACTCGCCGTAAAACAGATCGAGCTGCTCGGCCATGAGCTTCGCCGACTCCGCCGCGCGAACCGCGACGGCGGACTTATCCGAATCGGCCTGTGACGTAGTCATTCGTCCGACGGTCTTGCGGCGCGGTGAATATCGCATGCGTCTTGCCGAGCTCGATGAGTTCGCCCATAAGGAAAAACGCCACGCGGTCGCTCACCCGAGCCGCTTGCTTGGTGTTATTGGTGACGAGCACGAGCGTGTACTGGGCCCTGAGCTGCAGCATGGTTTCTTCCACTTTGGCCGTGGAGATCGGGTCCAGCCCGGAACACGGTTCATCAAAGAGGATGACTTCCGGTTCCATGGCCAACGTTCGCGCGATGCACAGGCGCTGCTGCTGGCCTCCGGAGAGCTTCATCGCTGATTGGCGCAATCGGTCTTTGACTTCGTCCCAGAGCGAAGCGGCTTGCAGACTGTGCTCGACCAGTTCATTCAACCGCTGAGGGCGACACTCGCCCCGCAACCGCGGCCCATAGGTCAGATTGTCATAGATGGAGATCGGCAGCGGCAGCGGCAGCGCAAAGACAATCCCCACCCGACGACGGACCTGCTGGCTGTCCAGATCGCGATAGAGATCCTTGCCATCCATCGTGATGGTGCCGGTGTATCGAAACGCCGGGTTGGTGTCATTCATGCGATTGAGGCTGCGCAAGAACGACGTTTTGCCGCTGCTCGAGGGTCCGATCACCCCAAGAATCTCTCGCGGGGTAATGTCGAGCGTAATGGACTTCAGCGCGCGGACGGCTCCATACCAGACCGACCAGTCCCGCATGGCCAGCTTCACTCCATCGAACGCCGCGGTCACCATTGACGCCGACGACGGAAATGAATCCGCAGCATGACGGCGAGCCCGTTGAGCGACAACACCAGCAGCAGCAGCACCAGCGCCGTGCCATAGCGCTGGGTCGCTGGGATGTTGGGAATCTGCGTCGAGATCACGTAGAGGTGGTACGGCAGGGCCATCGCCTGGTCAAACAGGGAATGCGGTAATCGCGGGAGATAAAACGCCGCCACCGTAAAGAGGATGGGCGCGGTCTCTCCGGCCGCCCGGCTGATGCCGAGAATGGTTCCCGTCATGATCCCCGGAACCGCAAACGGCAAGACGGCATGACGAATCGTCTGCCAGCGGCTCGCTCCAAGGGAGAGGCTGACTTCACGAAACGACTTCGGAACACTGCGCAGCGCTTCTTCGGAAGCCGTGATGATGACCGGCAGGATCATGATCGCCAACGTGAGCGCCCCGGAGAGGAGCGAGGTTCCAAATCGGCAGAAGATGACAAACAACCCGAACCCGAACAGCCCGTAGACGACGGATGGCACACCCGATAAATTGACGATCGCCAGCCGGATGAGGCGGGTCAGCCAGTTGTCCACGGCATACTCGGTTAAATAAATCGCAGCCCCCAGACCCATCGGCAGCGCGAGCAGCACCGTCAGCCCAACCAGCTCCAGCGTTCCCACGATGGCGGGAAAGATGCCGCCCGAGCGCATCCCGCCGGAGGGCATGGTGGTCAAGAATGACCAGGACAGCGCCTCGAATCCTCGCACGACGATAAACCCGATCACCGCCACGGCGGCGATGGCCACAACGCAGGTCGCGAGGAACAACAGCGAAAAGGCCGCGCGCTGGGTCCACAGCGCCCGGCGCCACCCCCCCACCTGTCTGATCGCCTTCGGCGAGCCGCGAAGCGGCGGTTCGCCGGAAGCGAACGCAGACAGGTGGGGGGGCCAAAATGGGTCGGGCATTCAGCACCTCACGTGCGCTCTCGATGCAGGAACAAATCTGCGATCAGATTGATCACAAACGAAATGGCAAAGAGGACGATGCCGATGGCGAACAAGGCGAAATAGTGATCGGATCCCCGCACGGTCTCCCCCATTTCAGCGGCGATGGTCGCCGTCATGGTCCGAACCGGCTGAAGGAACGATCGTGGGATCACGGCGGCGTTACCCGTCACCATCATGACCGCCATGGTCTCCCCAATCACGCGGCCGATCCCGAGCATCACCGCCGCGACGATCCCGGAGCCAGCCGCACGAAGCAGAACCCGGCTCATCATCTGCCAACGCGTAGCACCCAACGCCAGGGCCGCCTCTCGATAGCCTCTCGGCAATGCCGTGAGGGCGTCTTCGGTAATGCTGACAATCGTCGGCATCGCCATGAACGCCAGAGTAATCGAACCGGTCAAGGCGGTCAGACCGGTCGGAAGATGAAAGGCGTGCTTGATGCCTGGAGCCAGCACGGTGATTCCGATAAACCCCAATACCACGCTGGGGATGGCAGCCAGGAGTTCCACCCCGGTCTTCAGTGTTTCTTTCACCCATCCCTTCGCGATTTCGGAGATGAACAAGGCGCTGGCGATGCCAAGCGGGACGGACAGCATGACCGCACCGGCCGTCACCCAGCATGATCCGAGGATGAGCGACAGGATCCCGAACTGAGGGGGCTCTGAAATGGGATACCACCGTTGCCCGCCCAAGAATTCGGCTGCCGATACCGCGCGGAAGAGCGCCAACCCCTCTTTGAGAAGGAAGCAGAAGATGAGCACCACGAGGGCGATCGAGGAAATCCCGCACAGCAGGATCCCCCACTCGATCATCCGCTCGCGAACCCGGGACCAGGACATCCTCACTGCGAGCCTCCTGCGACGGGAACGAAATCAATGCGCCGCACGATCTGTTGTCCCTCGGACGAAAGGATAAAATCCAGAAACGCTTTCGTGAGTCCTTGGGGAACCCCGCGCGAATAGAGCAAGAGCGGCCGCGAAATCGGGTAGAGCCCGGAGCGAACGGATTCTTCTGACGGGGCTAAGTACGGCCCGTCTGCGGTTTTGGCGATCGCCACCACCGCGTTCTTGGGATTCAGGTAACCCATCCCGTAATAGCCGATGGCTGTCGGGTTGGCGGCCACTTCATCGGCAATGGCCTGCGAGGACGGAAGCAGCAGCGCATCCGGAGCGAACTCTCTCGTATGTCCATCGGCTGTCTTCCCGAGGACATGCTCCTTGAAATAGACGTGCGTCCCGGAATTGACCTCGCGCGAGAGCAGCACCACGGCGGCGTCTTTGCCACCGAGTTCGCGCCAGTTACGGATCTTGCCGGTGAAGAGGTCCGAGAGCTGTCCCACGGTCGACCGCTTAACCGGGTTGTCCGGGTGGACAACGACCGCCAGTCCGTCGAGTGCCACCGTCCACTCCTGCGGCTCGCCTTTCTGCGCCTTGGCCAAGCCGATCTCCTTGGCGGTCATTTTCCTCGAGACGGCGGCCAGATCACACGTGCCGGAAATCAGCGCGGCGATCCCGGTCCCGGATCCGCCGCCGGTCACCGCCACCGTGACCTTGGGATGGTTGGCCATGAAGGCTTCGGCCCACGCTTGGCAGAGGTTCACCATCGTGTCCGATCCTTTGATCTGCAAGGATCCTTGTAATGCCTCGGCCGATACGGAGCCGCTCAGGCCCACGGCCATCGACAGCATCAGCGCCCACTTCACCCACGTTCCGCTCATTCTGCGCTCCTCCTTCAATCAGAATTTCGTAATCCAGTCCGTTTGGAAACGATCTTCATGATTTTTGGTGCCGGTCACTTCTTTCGCCGAGGAGTATTTCAGGCCGACCATCGAATTTTTCAGCACGGCAAGCCGAACCCACCAGACGTTGCCGAGATGGTTGGTCCCGCCCCCGCCGAAGTCCGAATCGGTGAAGGCGCCGAACGTCGCATCCGGCTCCACGCGCTCGAAGTAGTAGCCGGCCTCCCAACCGTCCTTGAGCGAGAACGGCGTCTTGGCCTTGCCAGCCCTGAGGCCGAGCTGAAATCCACCGTTATTGTCTCGGCTCGAAGTATTGTGCACCCAATCCGTGAAGAGGCCGGCTGGAACCCCATTGAACTGGGTCGCCAGCTCCAGACTCGGATTGAGCAAATTGAGATCACGAATGCCCGAGGTATTTCCCTTGTACCCGCCAGCCATGGTGATGGCCGTCGACTCGGATAGAGGATTCGTGACGTTTTTATAGTCATAATAGGCAAGGGCCGCGGTGAACTTCAGTTGACCCAGCGCCTCACGGCTATCACCTTTAAACGGCTGGATGGAGCCGCCGCTCTGGATGGACCAGAGGCTTGCCGCCTCAGAGATATCCGTCTGGAGCGAGAAGAGGCCGCTGTTGAGGAACAGGCTTGCCGGCCCGATGTGTTTCGCCAGATGGATCGCCGCGCCGTCAAAGGCCAGGTCGTCGTCCCACACGAGCGGCCCGACGGTCCAGAATGGATTCGGGATCATGCCCCCGGTCAACTTGGCCTCATTGAGACCGGGTAGTTCGGGCGCATACTCGACATAGGCTTGGTCCAGCAGAAACGGCTTCTTATTGAACGACGTATTGAAGCTTTGGTTGGTTGACACCGGGTCATTCGGGTTGCCTGTCGTGGCACTGATGCTGCCGGTGACTAACCGGGCCGACGCCTTGAGCTGGTCGGTCACCTTCCCTTCGAACCCATAGCGAAAGCGGATGCGCTGGCGGTTGACGTCGGCGCCGGAACCGGTGCGGTTGCGATATTCATTCCGCAGCCGAATATCGCCGCCCCATTTCCAATTGGAGGAGGAATCTGGAAGCGCCTTTTTGGCCACTTCGGAAATTTTCTTCTCGAACCCTTTATCGTTTTCAGACTGCTGGGGAGAGTTCATTTCCTTGCGGATTTCCTGCGCGTCGCTCACCGTGAGAATCCCCTTCTCCACCAGCTTGTTCAACAGCACATCCGTTTCACTGGCCCACGCCGCCCCGGGCAGGCAGCTGGCGACCAAGAGCCCCACGAGGACCCGTTGTCTCCATGACATCACATTCCCTCCTGTAATCATGTCTTCACCCCCTGTTGTGTAACGGCAAGTCTACAGCGAGCGTGTCAGGATAGTATGAGGATAATGTAAGAAGTGTGTAAGGCTTGGAAGGAAGAATGCCGACTGGAGATCACCCAACATTCTCCGGGCGGGTGACGCCGGAGGGGGAGTGTCGCGGGCCGGCGCCTGCGGCAGCCGGCACTTCCTCGGCGAGTCGCCTCGGTCGCAGGACCCGCCCCATGGTGTTGGGAGAGCTTCTAGGAGGCGAGCGGAATCGTGAAGGAGAACCGGGAGCCCTGATTCACGCGGCTTTCAACCGAGACGGTCCCGCCGTGGGCCTCCACGATGTGCTTGACGATGGAGAGCCCCAGGCCGGTGCCGCCGAGCTCGCGCGACCGCGCCTTGTCCACTCGGTAGAAGCGCTCGAAGAGGCGCGGGACGTCTTGATCCGGAATCCCAATCCCCGTATCCGCCACCGTCACCGTGGCCCAGGGACCAGTGGAGGCCGCGGAAAGCGTGACGCGACCCCCTGTCGTGTTGTACTTGATCGCGTTGTCGGCCAAGTTGAAGAGGATTTGCTGCAATCGATCCGGATCCGCCCGCACGGCGAACCCATCCGGGAACTCCAACGCCACCGCGATTCCCCGCGATGTGATGGACGGCTTCAGCGAAGCCACGACGGACTCCGCGAGCGGCCTCAGCTCCACCAGCGCAAGCTTAAGCGGCATCGCCTTCGACTCGATCTGGGAGAGCGCTAAGAGATCCTCGATGAGCCGGGAGAGTCTGGCCGCTTCCTCATCAATCATGCCGACAAACTGGCGGTTCTTGGACTGGTCCTCCAAGGCGCCGCCGGTCAGGAGCGTTTCGGTCAGGCTTCGGATGGCGGTCAGCGGGCTTTTGAGTTCGTGCGAGACGTTCGCGACAAACTCCTTCCTCAACTGCTCGTACCAGTGCGATTCGGTCACGTCCTGAATCACGAGGACGGCAGAGGGTCCCTCCAAGCCGCCCGCCACTAACACATCGGCGGGCGGGCGCTGACGCCGTAGTAGCGGGCCGCCCGCCTGGCAGGGCACGCCGTGGAGCCGCAGGATCCGCTCTTTGGGCTGGAACAGCAGGATGTCCTTCATGCTTCGCCGATGCTGCTGGAGGGCCGCGCGCACCAGCTCCTGCATGTCGGGATGCCGCATGACCTCTTCCGCATGCCGTCCCATCGCCCGATCCCTCGCCGTGCCCAACAGCACGGCGGCGGCCGGATTCATCAGGACGATGCGTCCCTGCGGATCGAGGGCCACGACGCCTTCCGCCATGCTCTCGAGAATAGCGGTCGCCTGATTGCGCTGGACCGTCAGCTCGCCGATGCGCGAGCGCAGCGCTTCCGCCATCGCGCCCAAGGACCGGGCCAGCGCATTCACTTCCCGGACCGGGACAGGCGGCACGGCTTGGGTCAACTCGCCTCGAGCGTACGCCTGGGCCGCCTGCGTCAGCCGCCTGAGCGAACGAATGATCCGCCGAGTCCACCAGAGGCCGAGTGCTGCGGCGCACAGGAATCCGATCAACCAGCTTCCCAGATGCATGGGCTCACTCATCCATCGCCAACCGGTAGCCGGCGCTCTTGACTGTCACGATCCGTTTGGCCGGGCCTTTGAGTTTCTTGCGGAGCTGGCTGATGTGGAGATCCACGGTCCGCGTTTCAATTTCGAGAGAGCGCTCGTAGCCCCAGACCTTGTCGAGCAGGATCTCGCGGGTCAAGACCCGCCCCTTTGCATCCACGAGTGCTCGCAACAGCTCGAATTCCTTGGGTGTCAGCTCCACCGGCTTGCCATTCAGCGTCACGACGTGCTTGCCCCAGTCAACCTGCAGCGCCTCAAACTGGAAGTAGTCCGGAGTTGGCGGCTCCTGCGTCCGCCTGAGCATCGCTTTAATTCTTGCGACCAGCTCCCGCGGGCTGAAGGGCTTCGTCAGGTAGTCATCCGCCCCGATCTCCAATCCCAGCACCTTGTCGGTTTCCTCCGACTTGACGGTCACCATGATGATGGGAATGTGCTTGGTCTTGTCGCCCTGCTTGAGGAGCCGGCAGACCTCCAGACCGTCCGATCCCGGCAGCATCCAGTCCAGCAGGATAAGATCCGGCGGCTCGCGGCGCGCCAGCTCCAGGGCTTTCGTCCCGTCGTAGGCAACGGCGGTCCGGAACCCCTCGCGCTCCAGGTTGTACTTCACCGCTTCAACGATGCTTTTCTCATCGTCCACGATCAGAATCTTGGCTTTCGTCGTCATGGGCAGGTTATTGCGAGACGCGCCGCACGATGAGCGGTTTGATCCACCACGAGAGACCGCTCAGCAGCAGCGTGACCAAATAGGAGCACAGAAGAAACAGCAAGGTGACCGTCAAGCCGACCTGCGGATCGACGCCGTGCTGGGCCAGCATCCCGATGATGGCGGCGTCCTTGGAACCAAATCCCACCACGGAAATCGGAACCGCCCGCGCGACGATCCGGCTCAACGCCATGATTTGCGCCACCAGCGGCAGGGGCAGCACGATCCCCAGGGCGCGCAGAACCATCGCCAGCTGCAGAAAGAGCAGGCTGAAGGCGGCGAGGGAGGCGAGGAACGGCCCCGCCAGTTTCACGGAGAGGAGGTGCCGGAAACCGAACCAGAACTCGGTCATATCAATCTGCCAGGGGGACAGCTTTTCCCATTTGCGCGCCAAGCGCCTGATGGAGACGATCCACACGGCGATGCCGGCGGACAGGACCAGGATCAGCGCCGCGCTCATGAGCAAGATGCCCTGCATCTCGGCCTTGAGCGGAATCCGCAGCAGCAGCTGGACGCCCCAGGCGCCGAAGCCGACCAGCACGATCCAGTGCAGCGCCTTGCGCATCACGACGCTGGAGAGCGCGTAGCCGAAGGTGATGCCGGTATTCACCGAGATGTAACCGGCCGCAAGAAATTCTCCGACGTGCCCCGGCGTGACCATGCCGAGGTACTGGCTGGAGAGGAAGCTCTGGAGCGTTTTAGGATAGGGATGGCGGATCCGCTGAATCGTCAACAGTTGCTGCCAGATAAAGGCATCCAGCAAGAGTTGGCAGATCGTCAGCGCCATGCAGAACCCGAGCCAGCGCAGGTCAATGTGAGCCAACCGAACTTCCTGCGCCTTGGGCAACCGTAAGAGGATGATCAGGAAGGCCGCGATGCCGAGGAACCGAAGCCAAAAGACCAAGGAGCCCCGGACCGCCTTGCGGGACTGCAGCGTTGGAGGAACGAACGAATACGCGGAACCCTGCGCAGCCATGACGACCTCAGACTAACAAAACACGGCGACCCTTGCAAGGGTCGCCGTGTTCAAGAACCACGAGATAGATCACTGGGCCGTTGAAGAAGCGGGTTGTTGCTGTGAAGCTGCAGGAGCAGTCGCCGGCTCAACTGGAGCCGCGCTGGACGCTGCGGGGGCTGCCGCTGATGCTGCAGAAGCGGGAACCGCTGCCGCAGGTGTCGTAGCAGCCGGAGCAACCGGCATCGGCATTGCAACCGCGGGCTGAGCCGCTACCGCAGCAGGAACAGCCGAAGCCTTGGCCTTGACCACTGATGGAGCCGAAGCCGCGAGCTGAACTGACACCGCGTGGCGCTTGGCCGTGTTGACGTCGAAATTGTATTCCACGTCCACCGACGATCCGGCCGAGAGACTGGAGAGCGGAACCGTTTGCTCGCCCTGCGCGATCTTGGTTTGCGACGTCACGTAAATCGGCGTCTCAAACCCGTACCGATCCTTCACCTTCAGGAGGCTCGCCGATGGATCGGTCGCGTCCACCGAGACAACCTCTCCCTTAATGAGCAGAACCGGAAGAGGCTTGCTGACCGCCTCCTCGGCTGCGAAGGCCGCCATGGGCAGGCCGCACGCGAGCACAAACCCGACCACGAAGTTGGCATATGTTGACCGCATGACTTGAACTCACCTCCTTACCACTCGTTGGATAATTCGGCAGGATAACAACGACGCTCGATTGAGCGGTGGCCTAGTATAACACCTGCGTCGGGCTTGTCAACTCCGCTAGGCTCACCTTGATCAATTCCGAATCAATTTCCGGAAGTGCCTGGAGCCAACCTGCAGCACCCCGGAAGCCTCAGCGACTGAAACGAATGGCTGCCGGATCGGCTTGCCATTCAGCTTGACACCACCCTGCTTGAGCAGGCGGCGCGCCTCGTTCTTCGTCTTGGCCAGCCCTTCGGCGACGAGCAGCTCAACTAGATCCAGAGCCTCCCCGCTCACGCGGACGGTCGCCATCTCACTGGGAGCTTCCCGACGGGAGAAGACTTTAGAAAATTCATCCTGGGCAGCCTGAGCGGCCTGAGCGCCGTGGTACATCTCCACGATTTCAACCGCCAGCTCCGCCTTCACATCGCGCGGGTTGACCGCCTTCGCCTTCAATTGCTGCTCCAGTTGAGCAATCCGATCGGCCGGCGCATCGGTCAGCAGCGTGAAATACTTGATGATGAGCGAATCCGGGATGGACATGAGCT
>Ga0105164_10002525_pt1 | contig 11290 bp, 10 predicted proteins | sample VDWuncwatermetaG_FD_89674 | JGI IMG/M metagenome (GOLD analysis project Ga0105164, IMG submission 89674) | Wastewater microbial communities from Netherlands to study Microbial Dark Matter (Phase II) - VDW unchlorinated drinking water | ecosystem: Environmental > Aquatic > Freshwater > Drinking...
AGACAACCTAAAAGGCAATTTTATGCGTTAAGTATATTAAGGAGTTTTGAATTACTATGACCTAAGTGGCAAATTTGCCAAAAAGCAAAATGCCTTTTAGGCTGCCGATGAAATTCAGCAGACCAAATTCAAGAAACGGCTAAAATGGGCTGGAAACCATGTTTTTAGGGCTTATTATTGCTATTCTGCTCGGTGCATCCGCCGGGGTAATTACGGGCATAACTCCAGGCTTGCATATTAATTTAGTTGCATTGATTTTGTTAAGCGCTTCTCCTTTTTTGCTTGGCTATACAAATGTAATCGTAGTTTCGTCCTTTATTATTGCAATGTCGATAACTCATACATTTAGCGATTTTATAAGCGCAACATATCTTGGCGCGCCTTCTGATGATACAGCATTGGCTGTGTTGCCGGCGCATAAATTATTGCTTAAAGGAATGGGGCATGAAGCAGTAAAGTTGACTGTTATAGGCAGTTTATTGTGTTTGATAATTGTTGTTCTTCTGTCTCCTTTGTTGATATTTCTAATCCCAAAGATTTTTGCTTATCTAAAAAACTATATTGGCTGGCTACTGCTCGCTGTTGTAATTTTAATGATCTTAAGGGAAGAAAACATGAATAAAAAATTCTGGGCTTTTGTTGTAGCATCTTTATCTGGAATTTTAGGATTGATAGTTTTAAACATTCCAAATTTAAAAGATCCTTTATTGCCTATGCTTTCTGGTTTGTTTGGCGTCAGTATTTTATTATTGAGTTTAACGCAGAAAGTCATTCTGCCAATCCAAAGAACAACAGAAATGATAAAAGTCAAGACATTTAATGCGGTTAAAGCGATTGGAAGCGGTATTTTTTCTGGTTCATTGGTTTCTATCTTTCCAGGCTTAGGTCCAGCGCAAGCTGCTGTAGTTGCAGGACAGATTGTCGGCAAAATAGATTCTTTCACTTATTTGATTTTAGTTGGAGGCATAAATACAGTTTCTATGATTGTCTCATTGATAACCCTTTTTGCAATTTCAAAAGCAAGAAACGGCTCTATTATTGTTGTTCAGCAGCTGCTCCAGAATATTGACGTTAATATTTTTATTTTATTTATCGCAGTTGCTTTGGTTGCAGCCGGAATTGCCACCTTTCTGACTTTATTTGTTAGCAAAATTTTCTCAACCATGATGAACAAAATTAATTATTCAATATTAAGCATTGCAATTATTGCTTTTATTTCTTTAATGATCTTCTATTTTTCTGGCATAATCGGGATGTTGATTTTTATTGTTGCAGTGTGCATCGGTTTAATACCCAATATTGTCGATGTCAGCAGAAGCAATTCAATGGCTTGCTTGTTGATACCTATTATTTTGATGAATATTTTGTGAGTGATTTTTGATTTCAAATTTATTTTAGTCAATTGTGCTAATGCAATAATTTAATAAAGTTGTTAATAGCTCAGCATTTGGTTTTGGTATATTTAAGTCGTGGATTATACTTCTAGTATTTGACATATCAAATGTAGGGTCGTTATTCAACATATAAGGTTGGTAAGGTCTAGCACTTCTTTCATAAAATCTTTCAATAAAATTCGGATTTTGTCCCTTAAATGAATCAACGCACTCAATTCCAGATACCCTAAGTCGTTTAGATATAACATCTCTTAAAACGCCAAGAGTTGTGTATTCCGGATTTGTGAGGTGAAAAGTTTTCCCTATTCCTTCTTCACTTTCCGCAATACGAAGCATCATAACAATTGCATAGTCAACTGGAATTATATTTATAGTTGCATCTTCTTTTCCAATTACTCTTAGAGGTAAAATCAAATTTCCTTCATTATCATAATTTAAATCTTTAGTTCTTTTAAGAAACATCCTTTTCGCTAAATCAACCATCATCCAAGGTGCATAAATCATTTTGAAATTTTGTGTTTCTCCTGTAAGCGAATTTCCTGTAAGAATACTTGGTCGGAATATCACGCCTTTAATGTCATTTGCTAAATAAGCTCTTACGATTTTTTCAGCTTCAAACTTCGATTCTTCATATGGATTGCGAAATTTTTGTCCGACATCTAATTCCTCCTCAAGCACTGTGCCTTGCCTATCACCAGCAACATAAGCAGTACTTGCATAATTAAACAATCTTAATTTCGGAATTTTATTTGCGAATTCTAAAACATTGTTTGTCCCTTCTACGTTATTAAGAAAAGTTTCAGTTCTTTTTCCTCCCATATCAGTAGAGCCAGCTAAATGCCAAATTTCATCAATTTCTTTAATTAATTTGGATTCAAGTTGGGAACTAAAGCCTAGATTTGGTTTGGCAATATCGCCTTCAACTATTTCGATACCGCTTGTATCATAACCTGAGAGAGTTTCCTCTACTCTTTTATGAGCTGACTTATTTCCATAATGCCTAACTAATGCGGTTAATTTAGTATTAGGCTCTTTTAATAGCTCTTTAGCTAGACAACTCCCCAAAAATCCAGTAATTCCTGTGATAAAAATATTTTTGTTTCTTATTGTCGGTTCTTTTGAAATCTGATACATTTTACTACTAATAAATAATAATAGATTTATATAATGTTCAGTCCAAAAATTACGCTAAAAAGAAAAATTTATATATTTTTATTAATTTTAGATAAATATGAGAGAAACTTATGATAGTATGTTTATAGAAATGGATTATGGTAAAATAATTAAGTTGGATTTAAAGGACAAAAAAATAATTGCAGCTTTAGCTCAAAACTCTAGAATTTCTCCAACAAATCTTTCTAAAGTAGTAGGTCTGTCTAAAGATGGAGTTTTATACAGAATTAAGAAACTCAAAAGAGAAAAGGTTTTAAGAAAGAATGCCTTAATAATAAATCCGTACTACTTTATCGTTCCTTATACTATACTACTAAGATTGGAGGGTGTAGAGGAAACGGATGAACAAAAACTTCTAGAATATTTTTATAGGCATCCATTAGTAGCATGGTTTTGTCAATGCTCTGATGCATGGGATATTATAGTTAATATTTTTGCAAAGGATGTTAAGCATTTTAGTTATTTGTTAAGGGAAATAAAAGCTAGGTGCGGTAACAGCCTTAAAGATTACGAAATAATTCCGATAACCGCTACTCTTCAATACAATTCTATGCCAAATAGCTTTGCAAAGGAAATAGGAATTAAACTCGAATTTGATAGAAGTGATGTATCATTTGGAAAGTTCATCAAAAAGTTAAAAATAGGTTTATCCGAAAATAAAATTCATATTGATAGTTACGATATAAAAATTTTGGAAATATTAAGTGAGGATAGCAGTAAACAGATAAGTTCTATCGGTAAAATAATAAAGTTATCTCCTAATTCGGTAAAATATAGAATTAAGAAATTAATTGATAAAAAAGTTATACTGGCTTTTAAATCTATATTTAATGTCTCGTATTTAAGATATCATGGATTTGCTTTATTTATTTCACTAAATCCAAATGTGTCGAATGAACAAAGAAAAAATTTAGAAAACTTTTTTGCTTATCACGATGAAGTTGCATTTGCCTTTGAAACTACAGGAAGATGCGATTTTGAAGTATACATGTTTGCAAAGGATGTAGTACATTTTCATAAATTATTATCAGAAATTAGGAATAAATTTTCTAGTATAATTAATAACCAATTTTCTCTCTTAATATTAAAAGACTATAAATTTAATTTTTTCCCAAATATTTAAAATCGTTTCAATATTCTGCCATAAATTTTATAAACTAAGGCAAATTATTCTATTTTTATGTCACACAGCCATCTTCAATTTGTGCCAACGTACGAACCAAAATACATAAATTCTCAGAAAGAGTATCCAATGATTGATGTTGTACGGACAGGTGCTTTATTCGAATATGCTCCTCGAATTGGAGGCAGTATGTTTTTAGAGTTAGCAACTACAAGATTTCACAATGGCGGTGCAATTGCAATGTTTCGACACGGCGATTTCAGTATTAAGGAATATAGAACTCTTGAAGACAAACTAGAAGTTGAGTTATTGCCAGTTATAGCAGAAATGCCAACAAAGGAAAAACCTTTGCCTAAATATGACGTTAAGCTGCAATCGCAACAAGTGGTTGCTAAACTATTTGACAAAGCATCTGATATTTATTTGCCTGGCTATTTAAAAAAGCATCCTGATGCCAATCTAATATTATTAACACATGGAAGGATATGGACACCTGAACTAGAACAAGCGATTATGCAACAACTAAGTGATGCGGGATTCAAGCATGACAGTGCAGTACATCATATGTTTGGTGAGCTAAGTGACACCAATGGTATTGTGTTACTTAAATAATTTGATGTAAACTTACATTTTTCTTCTGAGCTGTAATATTGGCGGCACAATACTCCTAAAAAATATGTTACCAACTTTCCGCAGTTCAATTTAGATTTTAGGTGTAATCTTTGTAATAAACTTTAAATATAGTAAAATTTAAAAAATTAATATGAAAAAAATATATATAATTTTTGTTTCTATAACCTTACTACTTTTGATTTTGTTTCTTTTTTATTTATTAAGACCCTTTAAACTATGGATGTTAGACGATGCCAATGAATATCAAATTATTGATTTAAAAAACCCTGTTAGTTGTTTTGATAAACTCTATCCATGGGAAAGGGATCATTGCTTGATGTGGGAAGCAGCTTACCATAAAGATAGCAAATATTGTAACTTTACAGAGGATAATACTAGAAAAGTTTTTTGTTATAATTTGGTTGCGGTTTATTCAAAAAATAAAGTGTATTGCAATCAAAGTGAGATACCAAAATATTGTGATGTAGAGATAGATGCTATAAAAACAAATAATCCGAAGCTATGTGAAAGTGTTGAAATTCCAAGAAAATGTTATGGTTATATTGGTTATGTATTTGGAGATTGGAATTTATGCCCCTATTCATCAAATACTCCTCAATGTTATATGAATATTGTTCAAAAAAATGATGATATTAAATCATGTAAGGCAATTGTTGGAGATAACTCCTTTTGTTATTCCTATTTTGCTATTAAACAAAAAAAAGCGGATTTATGTGATGAATCTAACCAGCCACAAAATTGTTATTATACGGCGGCTGTTGGTCTTTTAAATATATCTTTATGTGATAATACAAAAGACCGGGATTTTTGCTTAGGTCATACAATAATTCCACATGCTATCACTTATAACAATATCTCAGAATGTGCTACAGCGGGAAGTTGGAAAGAAAATTGTATTGAAGAGTTTGCATTATTAAGAGATGATGCTGAATTGTGCAAGAAAACCATAGTTGGAGATATGTGTTTAGATGCTTTGAAAAAGAATAGGGAATCCAAAGAAAATAAATTAAGATTTTTAAGGATTAGAAAAGCATAGTTTATTACTTTGAATGTATTCCTATTCCTTGATAACTTTTTCTTTGTATACGGTATTTGTGTCACAAACTTTTTAGGTGCCGACATGTTGACAGCTTATTTTCATTAACCAAAACATTTTTAAAACCAATGTTCTTTCTAATATCCATGGAAGGAACAATAGTAAACTTTAGAGGAAGCAGAAGAGTCAAGAAAGGCAACCACATGATTGTTCAAGTAAGTGGAGTCGATAATAAGGAGAAAGCTTCTTCTCTTTTAGGAAAAAAGGTTGTGTGGAAAACTTCTGCTGGCAAAGTTTTGAATGGAAAAGTTGCCTCAGCGCACGGCAACAGCGGCGCATTAAGGATTATTTTTGAGACAGGAATGCCAGGGCAGAGCATCGGAACTAAAGTTAGCATTGAATAAAATTATTGCACATTCTTTATACATGGCACAATGGGTTTATAAAAATATTTGCTTTAACACTTTAGCAGTTGATTGAACGCGATTAAAAGTGTGTTTAATAGTTGTTAAACTCAATAAATTCAGAGCCCCTATCGATAAATTTATATTGCTTGTAAACTTAAAGATAAATTATGGATGTTAAAAAATCTATCAATCAATTTTTAGAAGGGAATGGCAAAAACAAAGGAAGAAAACCAGATGAGAGATATGCTTCTTTTGATTATTGTTATAATTACTTTTACTCATTTTATAGAAAAAACAAACTCAATGAATTGGCAGATGAAAAAAATCTTCAAATGAGCTGTTTGCAATTAGGTTTTTATTTAGCGAGTTGGGGGATGATGAGAGGTTCGTCTTTTCTTCTTGAAAGAAGCGTTAAGAATTATAAAAATCTCATTGTTGCAATTTCAAGAATCAATCCAAAATTATGGGAAATTGATGTAAATAAGTACTATGATGAAAACATTAAATTATTATTGAATTGCAAACAGCAAATTATTGAGGCTCTTGGAAAAGAAAATAAACCTAGTGATACTTTGGTAACAAAAATCATGTTGGGTGTTTTTGCCAATATTCCAGCGTATGATCAATATGTCAGAAAGAGTTTTAAATTACATTCTGTTAATAAAAAATCCCTTCTAAAAATTAAGAAATTTTATGAAGAGAATAAAGAAACATTGGACTCATACAAAATTCACACGTTTGATTTTTTAACATCTCAAGAGACATACATAATTTATACAAAAGCGAAATTGATTGATATGTGTGGGTTTATAGATAGACAATAACTGGGCTCTGAATTTACTTTTAGGAACGAAATCCGCCAGTACTTCGTAACGTATTTTTTTCTACACTCCGTTTTCATCCATGTTGTTGAAATTTTTCGTCTTCCAAATTTTTTCCTTCATTCTTTTTATGCAATGCTCAGCAACTATTTTTAAATTGATTAAGTCAAATTCGTTGTATTCAACCAGCAGGTTTAGGTAATATTCATCGCCTGTTGCGCGATACATCTTCCAAAGAGTTAAGGCATCTCCTCCGTAAAGATTTTCAACAATATGGGTTCTTTTAATGCCTAAAACTTTTTCAATTTTTTTTAACCCGCCTTTTAATCCTAATTTATCAGTCAGGGATTTGACGTCAAAATTAGGCACTTTTGGAATCACATTTGAGTATCTTTTTTCAATGAAAGGCAAATCAAATGAAGCTCCGTTAAACGTAACAATCAATTTGTATTTTTGAAGCTCACTCTTCAGCAAATTGAAGTTAAGGTTTATGCCTTTTATCATTACTTTTGTGTTTAGTCCATCATACAATCCAAATACTGTGATATCATCATTAAGTTTGCTTAAGCCCGTTGTTTCAATGTCCAAGAAAACAGCATCTTCTTTAAAGAAATCATACAAGCGCCATATTTCAGACTGGGGAAGCAGGTCAAGGAAATAACTTGAATCAAAATTATAAAGCGCTTTTCTGGCAGTTAATATCTTCCTGTCATAATACAATTTTCTATGTTTTGAAAATCCTTTTATTTTGCCTGCTTTAAGAAAATCATTCCAGTCATGTACGTTGTCTTTCCAGATATTCCGCTCAAGTTTTTCTCCGACTCTTTCCAGAAAAATGAAGCTGTTGGTTATCATAATATTATAAAATGTCGGAATTTTCCACTAGTTTTAAACTAGTGGCGTCAAATCGCCACAATGTATTGGGAAAATTCCGAGCATGCTCAAAAACCACCAGTAATGTAGCTGAACATTAAGCTTCCGCTACATTCCATCGATCCATGATTGGTGGTTTTTGACAAATTTCACCTTTGCAAGTGAAATTTTTTCTCATTTAAATATTTTACAGGGAGATGTCCAGTGCTGTGATGAGAATTCTTTAATCATACATTAACAAATTAAGTGAAACTCTTTAGATTGATGAAAGAACATTTATATGTAATCAAGGGACACAAATTAGATGAAAGACACAACTTCGCGTTATTCATCAAAAAGGATTCCCATTCGTTAATTTTGTTCAAAAATTCCATATAGTCTGCAATTTCTTGCATCATTAACCCCTAACTCTGCTAAAAGCTTAACTGCTTTCTCAACTATACCACTTAACTCAGCTACTGCCATAGGGACAAATGGTCCTGTTGGTTGTGACCTCGGGAAATCAATAGCATCTTGACTAGTGTGCACATCTAACACATGTCCTATAGTTCTATATGTGCAAACATCTGTTTCAAATTGCCTCCAATGTTTCACAAAATCGTCATATTCTCTTATGACTTGACGCGCACTATTTACTCGTTTTAAACCTACATGTTGTACGAAACTTACATCTGTTGCCAATTGTCTCAAGTTCATTTTTCAACACCTCCAAATTTTTTAAATTTAGTTTTTTAAGATTTAATTTTTCTCATAAAATTTTGGAAATATCATTGTTTGTATGGTAACATTATAGTATCGTACGCTTCATCTGCTAAGGCTTTTGCTTTCTCAACTGAATAACAGAAACGTATGCCTAAAAGTCCGTTTTTTTTTCTATAACTCATGACCTCTTGTTCAATATTTTTTCCATGACAGATTACATCATTAAAAAATCCTGCAATGTCTTCAGCATGCTTTGGTTCTGCTCCAACTTTTACAAGGTAAGTAAATCCTGTCCTAATACCAGCACTATCTATAAAGCCCCCTCGACGGGGTAAACCCTGAGCATTTGCATAAATGCGATTCATTTCCAACATGCGTGATACATCCGGTCCCTTGCCATAACCAACATCTAATAGTGCCATATGCGATCTTACATCTTCAAATTCTGAATATCTCTCGACGTTTGGTCTTCCATCCTTTCCATCAAATCCTAAATTTATGAGGGTTCTCGCAAAAGCCTGAGTATCAGCTATTAATGTTTTCTGATAAATATCTCTGAATTCATTCATTTCTACAAAATCTAAATAAGATGCTACGAGCGTAGCAGGATGGTGACTACTTTGGTGACCGGGGAAAGTAGCATTAACAATGAACTCCCACAATACTTCCATAATGGATCCTTCAACTAGGTTTCCAATTATGCCGCCTCTTGGATGACTCTGCAATGTCTTATGTGTAGAAAATGTCACAACGTCTATACCCTCATCAAAAGGATTCTGAAAGTAAGGTCCTAATAATCCAAATACATGGGCCATATCATACATTGACACAGGTCTATCTGGATTGTCCCTCCCGTATATACTATGGATTGCTCTAGTAATTGGCTCAATAGGTTCTGGTCCTATTTTTGCACTTCCACCAAATATTAATAAATCAGGCTTAAATCTTTCCACTAACTTAATTGTTTCTTCAACATCAATCATATGAGGATATTTCTCTCTAATAGGGAAATACTCAATGGCAGACCTTTCTAAAATCGTGTCCATTTCAGCATGAGGACCTAATGAACCTGATGTTTGAGCGCTTAGATGCCCCCCATATGATAAACCATTGACAATCACTCGTAATCTTTTAGGTTGTGTTCCTCGTCTGTAACCCCTATTTCTATAGTTCCTCATACCCTGAATTGCTATCGAAACAGCTTGCTGACCGCTGATTGGTCTTACCTCAATCTGGTCGCGTCCAGTATATTTTTTAATTTCACCTATTACCTTCTCTTCAGCAGATAACAAAGCATCAGTGTGGGGATAAAACTCAGTATCTTTTGTTCCTGGTCCAAAAATATTTCTGTGTTCACCATACTCACCAGGGAACAATGCTGCTATAATCTTGCTTAAAGGGGTTGGATCAATGACAGATGGTACCATTTGCAAACCATACTCATGACTTTCTCTAGCATGGTCTATGTTTTTTCTAACGTACGGAACTATCTTTTCTTTCATAGGCCTATCATCAGCGACTGGTATAACTCTTTTGTAAGGAAAACCAACTACAGCCCTTGAATAAGGTGCCAATGGAATCATATGTTTTTCTAATAAGATAGATTCAAGTTCAGGCAATAGTTTTATTTCATCAGAGTAAAGAGGTTTATGCATTATCTGAAGTCTAATTGGTTCTTTAGAATTGTATCTTAAGTCTTGTCTCACATCTAAAAGGGCTAGACCAATAGACCTAATTCCAAAATCTTCTAATGGAACTCCGCGAATACCCTCCTCAGAGAACTTGAGATAGGGGGCTAATAGTCCAGTTGTTACCACACCTACTTCTTCTCCATTGAAGTAGACTTTGTATCCTTCACGTAATGACCTTCCCTTATTAACATCAAAATTCTCAACTAGGATTGGCTTAACGATTCTTTTTAATTTTCTATCTTGAGGCAATAGGTCATATCTTCCCCTTCTTATTAACTCTAATTCGGACATTTGTCTGTCAAGGGCATTTCTGCCGATGTAATCACCTTTAGCTTCTGAAAAACTTATACCGATGGATGCAACGTCATTCGCTAATATTGGAATTTCTTGTCCGTCTGGAGCAAATCCCAACTCATGTCCATACAAAATTAATGAACCCTCTGCTCTCAATGAGTTTCTTGCTCCAAGTCCTGCAGGGACAGCTCCATGACTCATGAATAGTTCCATTGCAGGCACTGCAATATCACTTGGAAGAATAAGCTCATACCCATTGGCCTCTTTTGTATAACCTGTAAAAGCAACCATAACTTTCTTTCCAAGAATTTCTACGTACTTGAAAGTATTTTTTCTATCTGGAAGTTTTTCAAATCCGCCTACTATTTTTTCAAGAACTAAGATAGATTTAGGTCCTTGAAGTGAAATCATGCTAAGTTCTTCACTTCTGTCTTCAATGTGGACATTAGGAAAATATTTTTTATTTTCGTGTAACCAAGCCCAGTCTTTTTCACGATTGCCAGCATTGACAACGAGACGAAATTTCCTGCGACCAGATTTATCATCTTCTAATCTGTACCCATACAAATCATCTTTAGCATAGCCCATATGGTCCGACATTAAACCATAACGTGCTTGTCCAACTTCAATATCCATATTGCTGGTTAAGACGTATTGAAGAAAATCTAAAGCTTGTGGACCTTCCACGTCAAATCTACCCATATGATCGACAGGGAATACACCAACATTGCGCCTTACAGCATCATGCTCAAGAATTATTGGGTCAGTCCATATTGAGGGTTTTCCTTGATGCTTGGAACCGTAATGACGGGGCATAGACCAACCGCCAAAATTAACCATAAAAGCACCATGTTCTCTACTCCATTTTCCCAGCACTGTTTCATTAACAGTTTTTTCCAAACCAGAACTCACCACCAATCACCCCTAAGAAATTTATTTAAATTGTCAAATTTTGCAAAGGCAATTTCTTTTCTCAAATAAAAACACCCCAACTCGGAATTAGCAGCCCTTATTTAAGCTTTTTTATTGATGCTATAGTTTTATGTCACCAATTGATAACAAAATAAATAGTAAAAATATTGATTTCTGATATTTTTATTTAAAAAGTTTAATGGCAAAAGCGTTTAATGCGTTGCGTAAGAT
>Ga0105164_10002526_pt1 | contig 11285 bp, 8 predicted proteins | sample VDWuncwatermetaG_FD_89674 | JGI IMG/M metagenome (GOLD analysis project Ga0105164, IMG submission 89674) | Wastewater microbial communities from Netherlands to study Microbial Dark Matter (Phase II) - VDW unchlorinated drinking water | ecosystem: Environmental > Aquatic > Freshwater > Drinking...
ATCAATGGTTATGGCGAACGCTGCGGCAACGCGAACATAATCTCAATCATCGCGCTCCTTAAACTGAAGCTCGGTATAGATTGTGTTTCGGATATAGCGTTGAAGGAGCTGACTGAAGCGGCGCGCTTTGTCGCGGAGATCTCAAATATGAAGCTGCAGGACAATCAGCCTTTCGTGGGAAATAGCGCCTTTGCCCATAAGGCAGGCGTGCATGTAAACGCGATCTTAAAGAATCCAAAGACATATGAACATATCGACCCGTCGAGCGTCGGAAATCGAAGACGATTGCTTATTTCCGAATTGTCCGGAAAATCTACAATTTTAAAAAAGGTCGAGGAGATGGATCTTGGCACGGGCAAGGACATCGAGAAGTCTAAAAAGATATTAAAAATTTTACAGGATTTGGAGAGTAAAGGCTATCACTTTGAGGCCGCCGAAGCATCCCTTGAGCTGCTTATAAAGCGCGTTATGAAGACATTCAAAGACTTCTTTGAGCTCGAGGACTTCAGGGTTATCATCGAGAAGAAGAAGGGCGGGAAGATGTCTTCTGAGGCGACGATCAAGCTTAAGGTTGGAAAAGAGACCGAGCATACGGCGTCGCTTGGCGACGGCCCCGTAAATGCGCTAGACAGCGCGCTTAGAAAAGCTCTTAAAGAGTTCTATCCAAACTTGGCCGAGATGCATCTTACGGATTATAAAGTACGCGTATTGGACGAGAAAGAAGGTACCGCGGCGCGCGTGCGCGTCCTTATCCAGTCTCAGGACAAGGCCGATTCATGGTGGACGATCGGCGTCTCCGAAAACGTCGTCGAAGCATCATGGCTGGCGCTCGTCGATTCGGTTGAATATAAGCTCTTGAAAGATTCGAAAATTACCTCCGTAACCTACGAGGTTAACAGGTAGTTAGCTACTGGCAAACCTCGTAGATTACGGAGGTAAGAGTTGAAAAGGAGTCACGTGAAGAAATTATTAACGGTATTATTGCTCGTAGGTTTATGCGGATGTTCGGCGATGCAATTAAGGCAGGAATTTATAGGCTATTTCGCAAATGACGTAAAGATTTCCAAGAATAAGCAGACGCAGAGTTTTGATATGAGCGCATCCGATTGCATTACAAAGATCAAGGACGTTCTTAGGGTTATGGGCGCGGTAGTCAGGGAGAATAGAAGAAGACAGTATCTGGCAGCCGATAATTTTCAGAATGCGTTCCGTTCCGCTATAGACACGACTCCGGTCGGCATCCTTGTAACTTCCAAGGCGGCAAAAAAATGCGACGTGGAGATTGCGTCAAACAATCCGGCTCTTGCGGTATTTGTATCCAGTGAGATATCTAAAAAGCTGAATCCGCGGCCGGAAGAAGAGGCAACCAAATAAGGAAAGGTCCTAAAAGATATATGATAAAGAATGTTGTTCTGGGAGAAGAGATAACGATAACGACCAAGAACAAGGTCGGGATCCTGGCGGATGTTTCGAAGATGCTCGCGAATAAGGGGATCAACATAGAGGCGGCTCTCGGTTATGAGATAGGTCCCGTCGCAAAACTTCTACTAATAACGAACGCGAACCTTATGATAGTCAATGAATTGAAGAAGATGAAGTACAAATCCGTAAAAGAGACCGAGGTTCTTCTGGTGGACATTGAGAACAAGCCGGGCGCGCTTAAGATCGTCTCTACCGAGATGAAAGAGAATAAGATAGACATAAGGCATATGTATCTTACGCCCTGTATGTGCGCTGCAAGTGGTTCGTCCAGGATGGTTCTACAGACCAGTGATAACGAAAGAGCGATGGCAGCATTAGGTAAGTACATCGATCAATAAATTTTATGCAAGAATTGGCCAAGGCGTACAATCCTCATGAAGTCGAAGATATTATATACAAGAATTGGGAAGATAAAGGCTATTTTCACGCTAAACCCAACTCCTCCAAGAAGCCTTATTCCATAGTAATACCACCCCCTAACATAACAGGCATCCTGCATATGGGCCACGCCCTGAATAATACCATTCAGGACATTCTCATGCGTTTTAACCGCATGAAAGGCTGCGAGGCCGAGTGGATGCCCGGAACAGATCACGCGGGCATAGCGACTCAGAATGTTGTCGAAAAGAAACTCGCCCGGGAAGGCAAGAGACGCCAGGATCTCGGGAGAGAGGGCTTTGTAGAAGAAGTATGGAAATGGCGTCAGGATTACGGTTCAACCATAATAAGACAGCTCAAAAAATTAGGCTGCTCCTGCGATTGGGACAGGACGCGTTTTACCATGGACGAGGGTCTGTCCGAGGCCGTTCTCGAAGTATTCATCAGACTGTACGATAAGGGCCTGATATACAGGGGTAATTACATAATCAACTGGTGCCCGCGCTGCCAGACCGCGTTATCGGATGAGGAATCTCAGCATAAAGATATCGAGGGAATGCTCTATTACATAAAGTATCCGATTAAGGATGTTAGCGGGTTAACGGGTTCGCGGGTTAACGTGTTAAAACCCGCCAATGGTTCGGCGGGCTCACCATCCCTCGAATCATCCCGAGCGAAGTCGAGGGACCCGAAAACCCGCCAACCCGACAACTATATTGTTGTTGCAACCACAAGACCCGAGACGATGCTGGGCGATGTTGCTATTGCGGTTAATCCTAAAGACAAGCGCTATAAGGACCTGAAAGATAAGACCGTTCTTTTACCTATATTAAACAGAGAGTTGAAAGTGATCTATGACCCATTAGTCGATATGAAATTCGGTACGGGCGCGTTAAAAGTGACGCCCGCCCACGATCCTGTCGATTTTGGACTAGGACAAAAATATAGGCTGGAACAGATCAATGTAATGAATGGAGACGCAACGATAAATTCTATCGGCGGTGATTATGAAGGAATGGATCGGCTTGAAGCTCGGGAAGCCATAGTCACTTCCTTAAAGGAGAGGGGACTATTCATAAAGAGCGAGGCTCATCGTCACGCGGTGGGGCACTGTTACCGCTGCCATACTATGGTGGAGCCGCGCCTGTCACCGCAGTGGTTCGTTAAGATGGAACCACTGGCTAAAAAAGCTATAGATGCGGTTAATGAGGGCAGGATTAAATTTTACCCTGAACGCTGGACGAAGGTCTATCTTGATTGGATGAATAACATACGCGACTGGTGCATATCCCGCCAGATATGGTGGGGGCACCGTTTGCCTGTTTACTATTGTAACAATTGTACGAAACAGGCAAACGGGTCAATGGTCGATAGTCAATGGTCAATAGATAAAACAATTTCTTCAGACCATAGACCATCGACTATAGACAAAAAAGGCATTATAGTGGCAAAAAAGCGGCCGGAGAAATGCCCGATCTGCGGGTCAACGGAAATCGAGCAAGACCCCGATGTTCTCGACACGTGGTTCTCATCCTGGCTATGGCCGTTTTCGACATTCGGCTGGCCGAAGGAGACGCCGGAATTGAAATATTTCTATCCCACGAATTCGCTCGTTACGGCCCAGGAGATAATATTCTTCTGGGTGGCCCGCATGATAATGGCTGGTATTGAATTTATGGGCGATATTCCGTTTAAAGATGTTTACATACACGGCACCGTGCGCGACATAACCGGGACGAAGATGTCCAAGAGCCTGGGCAATGTCATAGACCCGCTGGATATGATTAAGAAATACGGGACGGATGCGCTGCGATTCAGCATCGTATCCATAACGGCGCAGGGCCAGGATGTCTTCCTCTCTGAAAATAAATTCGAACATGGCAGGAATTTTGCCAATAAATTATGGAACGCGTCAAGATTCATACTCATGAATCTAAGGGAAGAGGATATTGACGTAGATTTATGTGTATTCTTCAAGAAAGAGAAATTGAATCTGTCCGAAAGATGGATATTGTCGCGCCTGTACTCCGCCATGGACTGTGTAGATAAATCTTTAAGCGAGTATAAGTTCAATGAAGCGGCGAATGTCATATATGAATTCATATGGCATGAATTCTGCGATTGGTACATAGAAATAGCGAAAGCTACTATAACCCAAAAGAATACCCAGGTTATACTTTACAAGGTTCTTGAGAAGTCGTTGAGAATGCTGCACCCCTTTATGCCGTTTATTACCGAAGAGATATGGCAGAAGCTTCCAGGGCCAAAACGCGCCGCGGGTGACTCGATAATGATACAGCCGTGGCCGCATACACAAAAAGATATGATATCGAGCGAGCCGGAAATCAGCATGAAGTGTATCATAGGTGTCATAACGGCAATAAGGAATATAAGGGCGGCATGGAATATTGAGCCAAAACGTGAGATGTCGGCGTTAATAAACACGCATGAAAAGAGGGACGAGCTTTTCCTAAACGAAAATATCGATATGATTAAGAGGTTGTCAAGGTTGTCGGATCTAAGGGTGGGGAGCTTAGCCAAGCCTAAAAACTCTGCTGCCAGCGTCATCGAGTCTCTCGAAGTTTATGTGCCGCTGGAGGGCCTGATAGATTTTGAAAAGGAGAAAGCCAGATTAAAGAAAGAAGAGATCAAGCTTACGGTTGAGATTAAGTCAATAACAGCGCGGCTTAAGAACAAGAATTTTACTCAAAAGGCTCCGGAAGAAGTTGTCGAGAAGCAAAGGACGCGAAAAGCGGAACTTGAGCTCCAGGTCAGGAAGCTCAAGGATAATCTGAGGAATGTGGGTTGAAAAAAAGGAGGTATCGTGAAGAAGCTCGTAGTGTTGGTAGTTGCATTGGCGGTTCTTCTGTCCGTTGGCATATGCATGGCGGCGGAATCGCAGAAATTGTCCACCAAGCAAAATGCAAAAATGGTAGACAGAAATAATGACGGTAAGATTGACGGCGTGGATATATACGATGAAAACGGTAAAGTAATAAAGATGGGTTATGACACGAATAATGACATGATAGTTGATAAATGGGATGCGACCGACGATAACACCGGCATGACCGACGTTGTCGCCAGCGACGAAGCTTTTGAATTAAAATAATTTGAGGTTCAAATGCAGTTAGATAGGGACAGAGTTTTACCTATAATCAAGGCGGCTTTAAAAGAGGATATCGGCAAAGGCGATATAACAACATCTGCTTTAGTCGACAAGTTTTTAAGTTCACGCGCGGTTATAACCGCTAAAGAAGATTGTGTTGTGTGCGGACTTAAAATAGCCGAATGGGCGATGGCGGAGATCGATTACAGCGTCCGCTTTAAGCCCAATTGCAATGACGGTGATTTTGTGGGTAATGGTAAGGAGCTCGCTTTTCTGGAAGGGCACACCAATTCCATCTTGAGGGCGGAGCGTACCATGCTTAACTTCCTCTCTCTTTTAAGCGGCATAGCTACCAGGACAAAGACATTCGTAGACAAGGTGAAGCCGTACGGCGTAAAGATAATGGATACGCGTAAGACCTTCCCGCTATTGCGCTACCTCGAAAAATATGCCGTAGCCTCCGGCGGCGGATCAAATCATCGCATGGGATTGTATGATCAGGTCTTGATCAAGGATAATCATATTCGTTGTTCGTCTTTCGTCGTTCGTAATTCGTTAAAAAGTAAAAATGTTCCGCTGAAAAGTCTGGTCGAAATGGCGAGGAAGAAGAATATAAGGGATACGGTCATTGAAATTGAAGTGACAAATCCGGCGGAGTTTGAAGATGCGCTGAAGGGAGAACCCGATATCATCATGCTGGACAATATGAGTCCTCCGGATGTGAAGGCCTGCGTCGAGATACGGCGCATGTCAAAGATAAAAGCTCTTATCGAGGTATCCGGCGGCATTAACTTAGACAATATCGGCCGATATGCAGATACGGGTATCGACATGATATCCATCGGCGCACTTACCCATTCTGTTAAATCAATCGACCTATCTCTGGAAATTGTATAAACCCTGTTAGAGAACCGCTAAGTTCTCTAACAGGGTAAACCCTGTTAGAGAACCGCTAAGTTCTCTAACAGGGTAAAATTGGTGGTTTTCTCTAACGGGGTAAAGATGCCGTTTAAGCTCGTAAGCAGTTTTAAGCCCGAGGGTGACCAGCCGCAAGCCATCGAGAAGCTGGTGGATGGTTTAGGCAGGAATAAGCGGCACCAGACACTCATGGGAGTCACCGGATCCGGTAAGACGTTCAGCATGGCGAACATTATCGCCAGAGTAGACAGACCCACGCTCGTGATTTCTCATAATAAGACGCTCGCGGCGCAGCTCTACAGCGAATTTAAAGAGTTTTTTCCGGAGAATGCCGTAGAATATTTTGTAAGCTATTATGATTATTACCAGCCTGAAGCATATATCCCGCAGAGAGATATCTATATAGAAAAGGACGCGTCCATAAATGAGGACATAGACCGCTTAAGGCTTCGGGCGACAAGTTCACTCATGTCGAGGCGCGATTGCCTGATAGTATCAAGCGTATCATGCATATACGGCTTGGGCTCGCCGGAAGAATATGGCGAGATGCTCGTCTTCCTGGAAGAGGGCGAGGATATTTCAAGAGACGATATCTTAAAGAAGCTCATCTCCATACATTATACGCGTAACGATTATGATTTTAAGCGCTCGACATTCAGAGTAAGAGGCGATACGGTTGAAGTTTTTCCGGCGTATACAAAGACAGCTTACCGGATAGAACAGTCGGGCGACAAAGTGGAGCATATACATGAGATAGACCCTTTGACCGGAAATATAATCACAAACATTAAGAAAGTGGGAATATATCCCGCAAAGCATTTTGTTACTACACCGGACAGAATAAAGAGAGCGGTCAAGTCTATTAAGGCAGAGTTAGATTTGCGGCTCGCGGAATTAAGGCGGGGTAATAAATTGGTAGAGGCCCAGCGCCTGGAATCCCGTACAAAATATGATCTTGAGATGATGCGCGAGGTCGGTTACTGTAACGGCATAGAAAATTATTCCCGTCATGTATCGGGAAGACCGGCGGGTTCCAAGCCCTGGTGCCTGCTGGACTATTTTCCGAAAGATTTCTTGCTCTTTATAGATGAATCCCATGTAACCGTTCCGCAGATAGGGGGTATGTATTATGGGGACAAGGCGCGCAAGGAGACCCTCATTGAGTATGGCTTCAGGCTTCCGTCAGCCCTCGATAACAGGCCGCTGAAGTTTGAGGAGTTTGAGAAGATTGTAGGTGACACTATATATGTTTCAGCTACTCCCGCTGAATATGAACTGGAAAAATCCAAAGGCGAGGTTGTGGAGCAGATCATAAGGCCGACGGGCTTGATAGACCCGCCCATAGAAGTGAGACCGACCAAAGGGCAGATGGACGATCTTATAAAAGAGATAAGAACGAGGGCGGGTAAGAAAGAGAGAGTGCTCGTCACCACCATAACAAAAAGATTATCCGAAGACCTGGCCAGGTATTTAAAAGATTTTGGATTAAGGGTCAAATATTTACATTCAGAGATAGGCGCTATAGAGAGAGTGGAGATACTAAGAGATTTAAGGCTGAACAAATTCGATTGTCTTGTAGGGATAAACTTATTGAGGGAAGGCCTGGATCTGCCGGAAGTATCGCTCGTCGCCATTCTCGATGCCGATAAAGAAGGATTTTTAAGGAGCGAAACGAGCCTCATACAGGTGGCCGGGCGCGCGGCGCGGCACATTAATGGCGAGGTTATTATGTACGCCGACAGGATCACCAAATCCATGAAAAAGACCATGGACGAGACCGACCGCCGCCGAAAGATACAGACCGCTTTTAACAGGAAACATTCTATTACGCCGCGTTCAATAGATAAGGCCATCAAGGAAGGCATCGAATCAATAAAGAAGGCTCGTGAGATCATAAGCGAAGTTATTGAAGAGAATGACGAAGAGTATGATATAACATCATTGATAGGCGAGCTGCAGCATGATATGGAAGTCGCCGCCAGAAATCTGCAATTTGAGCGCGCGGCTGTCCTGCGGGATCAGATCAAGGAGTTGAGAGAAAGATTAGTTAAGGATCAAGGATAATTTTTATGTTAGATCATTGCTGTCCAAATTAGCACAATTTCCCCCTCACCTTAATCCTCTCCCCTTTTGGGGGAGAGGAAATTATGAGGAAATCCCCTCTCCCCTTTGGGAGAGAGGAAATTATGAGGAAATTCCCTCTCCCCTTTAGGGGAGAGGGCAAGGGTGAGGGGTATGCAAAGATCGAATCTCAAAATGTCTTTTTCGTCGAGGGTAAAACGCTAATTTGGACATGTATGATGTTAGATGAAAAAATACTGAACATATTGCGGCACAACAGAGACTCTTATGTCTCCGGCGAAGAGCTTTGCAAGATAGCGGATATTTCGCGCGCCGCCATATGGAAACATATGGAAGGCTTGCGCGAGGAAGGTTACGATATAGAGGCCTTGCCGCACTTAGGATACAAGCTCATAGCGATCCCCGATTCACTGATACCATCGGAGATAAAATGGAAATTAAAGACAAAAATATTCGGTAGAGAAGTGATATCCTACAAGAAGGTGGATTCGACCAATATCATCGCCTATGAACTCGCCGAAAAGGGCATGAAAGAAGGGACTGTAATTCTGGCTGATGAGCAGGTGAAAGGACGCGGCCGGCATGGGAGGCATTGGTCCTCTCCGGGAGCGGGCGGAATATATATGTCATGTATCTTAAGGCCATCCATCGCTCCGAACGAGATTCCCGGGATTACACTCCTGGCCGCTATCGCTGTGGCTCAGGCGATAAGAGATGTCAGCGCTTTGGAAGTTACGATAAAGTGGCCCAATGATATAATGATGGATGGTAAGAAGCTCTGCGGAATATTAACGGAGATGAAGGCGGAACAGGATCGAGTCGATTTTGTGGTTCTTGGAATAGGGATCAATGTTAACTCTCCAATAAAACAGCTTCCCAAAGGCGCCTCATCGATTAAGGAAGAATTGCACCAACTACACCGGGCCGGTGTAAAGACCGCATTATCGAGAGTGGAGCTTGTAAAAAAAATATTAGAAAGGCTTGAAGAGTACTATAATATATTGAAGAAGGAAGGGTTTGGGCCTATTATAGAGACATGGAAGGATCTCTCTTCAATGATCGGCTCAAGAGTGAAAGTAACGCTTCCCGGCAAAACTTTTGAGGGCCTGGCGCATGACATAAACTCTGATGGAGCGCTCGTTGTCAGGACGGAATCGGGCCTGCTCGAAAAAATATCGTCGGGTGACATAGCTGTCATCCTGAGCCCCGAAGGGGCGAAGGATCTAAAGGTTTAGATTCTTCGGGCTGTGCCATGTACCTGAACAAAGTGAATGGTACATGGCACAGCCCGAAGAATGACGAAGAGGGGGGGGCGTCTATGAATAACAAAGAGCACTATGGATAGGAGTGTTTAAAAATGTTACTGGCGATAGACATAGGGAATACGAATATAACCGTTGGAATATTCAAAGGGGCCGGGCTGCTTGGCAGGGTAAAAATTCCGACAAATTCTTATTCTTCATACATAAGACAGATAAAAAAGCTTGTTAGGAGCGCGGGTCTTAGTGTGGATAGGATTGACGAGACCGTCGTATCAAGTGTAGTCCCGCTCGCTCTGGCGCGCTTAATAGTAGAATTACATAGGATGAGCATATTCACTATAACCATTCTTGGTAAAGACGGAGTGGTTCCGATAAGAAATCTTTACAGGGTAAAAAAAGAGGTGGGGCAGGACAGGCTCGTAAATGCGTATGCGGCTAAAGCCTTATACGGCGCGCCGGCAATAATAGTCGATTTTGGCACGGCCATAACATTTGATATAGTCTCAAGAAAAGGCGACTATCTGGGCGGATTGATCCTACCCGGGATAGAACTCTCTCTTTTAAGTCTTTACAGAAATACGGCTTTACTGCCTAAGGTAGGATTAAAGGCGGCAAGATCTATAATAGGTAAGGACACGGTAAATAGCATGCGCGGCGGAATATTATTCGGCTTTGGAGCGATGTGTGATGGCCTCGTTGCTCAGTATAGGAAGATCTTAGGTAGGTCCGCAAAAGTTATTGCCACCGGCGGCAACGCTCCACTCATGAAACGCTACGCAAAATCCATCCAAATGGTAGATGAAGACTTAACCCTTAAAGGCCTGCAGCTAATTCTTGTTAAGTAATAAAAAATTTAGCACATCGCGCTTGACAATCTTCAAGTATTTGGTAAAATGTTACTGCATTCCTACACTTTTACTATTTTAACAAAGGAGAGAAGATGATTAAAAATACGATGACGCGAAAAATTATCTGTCTAATGATAGCGTTCTTGCTTTTAGTTGATAATATCGCCTATGGTTTAAGCCCCGCGCCGGGCTCGACGCAATCAGGTACGAAAAACGACATGTACGCGCTTGGACAAAAATTATTTGGGGCAAAAAACGGGCCGGGCGCGATAGATTTTGATAGTTATGTACCAGGACCATTTATAGGTAATGAATTATTAAGAGATCCGGGCGCCAGAGCGTATATAGGGGAAGCAAATGGTTACAATGCTAAGTTTGTAGAAGCAGATTATGGTAATCCTCCTAAGACATGGAAAAATAACCCTATTCTTAGAGAGATATACCTTATAAGCGCGCTCAAAACCTTCAGAGATACCGAAGCGAAAATTCCGGCAGAGAACCTTGATATAAGGGAAGGCTACTTTCCCGTAGATGAAGAAAAGGGAGAGCTTCCCATAGCTCGCATAGAAAAAGCAGGTAAAGATAAGTATGTTTTAATTATTCATACAAAATTTGTCCAGATGTGGAATCACATACGAAAGAATGACGTATGGTTTGAAGCTAATCTTGGGCCTAATGATAGGCGGACAATAAGTGTCGCGTGGGGGATATTTTATCGTCTCGCAAAACACGAGCTTAGTGACTTAGAACGCGAAAATTCCTTGCGACTAAAAAGCGTCGGGCACATGACTTTCTATAATGACCAAGTCCTACTATCTAAAAGTGAAACTTTTACTAATATGATAGGCGGTAATTATCATTTGCCAAACGATGCTATATGGCTGTGGTTTTTAGGGTCATACTCTTTTGGCAATACGACGAGATACAACAATAGAGCATTTCGTCAAAGGACGGATTGGATGCTTAATGGTAATGGAGCAACAGAATTAAAGCTTGATAATGAATTTCCCCGGGTGCGTTTAAGTAAAAGAGATATAGAGATCACAACGGCATTTGCCCATGCCATAAATTACAATTTCTTTAATAGGCAAGATATAGTGGTCCCTAAGACGAGTGTTGAGGAGAGATTTATACGCGAATACGAAGAACGCGAAGCGGCGCGCGCGGTCGCTGGAATTACTGAAGCACCGCTATATGCCACAGGGC
>Ga0105164_10002527_pt1 | contig 11284 bp, 12 predicted proteins | sample VDWuncwatermetaG_FD_89674 | JGI IMG/M metagenome (GOLD analysis project Ga0105164, IMG submission 89674) | Wastewater microbial communities from Netherlands to study Microbial Dark Matter (Phase II) - VDW unchlorinated drinking water | ecosystem: Environmental > Aquatic > Freshwater > Drinking...
GGTGCTGGCCCGCCTGTACCGCGCGATCTCCGAGGTCGCCAAGCGCGAGGGCGTCAGCGTCGTCGTCGACAAGTCCGCCACCTTGTACGGGCATCCCGCCGTCGACCTGACCGACAAGGTCCTCAAGCAGCTCCGGGGCGTGATCCCGGCCCAATAACATGAAGATCCTGCCCCAGCCGTTGACGGTCGCGCAGATCGCCGGGCTCGTCGGCGGAGAGGCGCTCGGCGCGCTCGACCACCCCGTGACGGGCGTGGCCGACCTCGCCGACGCGGGGCCCTCCGACGCCGTCTTCCTCGAGAACCGCAAGTACACCGCGCTCGCCGGCTCCTCGCCCGCGGGCTGTCTGTTCGTGACGCCCGACCTGCGCGACCTCGAGACCGCCGCGAAGGGCAAGGTGGTCGTCGACGAACCGCGCGCCGCGTTCGCCTTCCTCGTGCGCATGATCGACGACGCGAACAAGGTCAAAACTCTCCCCACGCACAGCGCGAAGGCGTCGATCCACGGAAAGGCCGCGCTGGGCCCTAACGTCTCGATCGGCGACTTCTGCGTCGTCGAGCGCGGCGCGGCGATCGGCGAGAACACGGTCATCATGCCCCAGGTGTACATCGGCGTCAACGCCAAGGTCGGCCGCAACTGCCTGATCTACCCGCGGGTCGTCATCCGCGAGGACTGCGTGATCGGCGACGGCGTGATCGTCCACCCCGGCGCGGTCATCGGCGCCGACGGCTTCGGCTTCCTCACCGACAAGAAGACGGGCAAGCACACGAAGATTCCCCAAATCGGCAACGTGGTCATCGAGGCCGGCGCCGAGATCGGCGCGAACGTGACGATCGACCGCGGGGCCGTCGGCACCACTCTGATCAAGTCCGGCACGCAGATCGACAACCTCGTCCAGATCGGGCACAACGTGAAGCTCGGCCGCGACTGCGTCGTCGTCTCCCAGACGGGCATCGCCGGCTCGACGGTCGTCGGCAACAACGTCATCCTCGCCGGGCAGGCGGGCGTCGCCGGCCACGTCCACATCGGCGACGGCGCGGTCATCACCGCGCAGACGGGCGTGATGAGCGACGTTCCCCCCAAGGCGATCCTATTCGGCTCGCCGGGCCGCCCGCACCGCGAGGCGTTCAAGCTCCAGGCGCTGTTCAGCCGCCTGCCGGAGCTCTTCGACAAGGTCAAGGAGCTCGAGAAAAAACTCGGCGCGTCCGCCGGGACATGAGGTAAAACCCTATGACGAACGAAAATCCGCTGCAGATCACGATCGGCAAGGAAGTCGAGCTCGAAGGCGTCGGCCTCCACACCGGCAACAAGTCGAAGATCTCCTTCCGCCCCGCCCCCGCGAACACGGGCATCCGCTTCTTCCGCTCGGACCTCGCGGGGACCCCGATGATCCCCGCCCGCCTAGACTTCGTGCTGACGACGGTGCGCGGCACCAACATCGGCCTCGGCGAGGCGAAGGTCCACACCATCGAGCACGTGCTCTCCGCCTGCACCGGCCTCGGCATCGACAACGTCGACATCTTGGTCACCGCCAACGAGCCGCCCATCATGGACGGTTCCGCGCTGCCCTTCATCGAGGCCCTGATCCGCGCGGGCCTCAAGACGCTCGACGCGCCCAAGCGCTGGCTGCACCTGCCGCACGAGGTGACCTACACGGCCAAGGACGGCGCGCGCTACCGCGCGACGCCCTCCGACAAGTTCGAGATCGAGGCGACGCTCATCCACGATCATCCTCTCATGCCCAAGATGACCATGGCCATGACGGTCGAGCGCGAGAGCTACCTCGCCGAGGTCGCGCGCGCGCGCACCTTCTGCTTCGAGCACGAGGTCGCCTACCTCAAGTCCCAGGGCCTCGCGCAGGGCGGCACCCTGGAGAACGCCATCGTCATCGGCAAGGACCGCTTCCACACGAACGCGGAGGGGCTGCGCTTCCCCGACGAGTTCGTCCGCCACAAGATGCTCGACCTGATCGGCGACCTGACCTTGATCGGCCGCCCGCTGTTCAAGATGAAGATCGAGGCCGAGCGCCTCGGCCACGCCCACAACGTCGAGTTCGCCAAGCTGCTCGACGCCGCGGCCAAAAAGCTGCGAAAACCCAAAGCCGTGCTGGAGGCCAAATAACATGACGACCGAAGCCGCCGCTGCTGCCGCAGCTAATATCTTCCTCGCCGCCCCCGTCCGCTCGCTCGACATCATGGGCGTCAAGAAGGCCATCCCTCACCGCTATCCCTTCCTCCTGGTCGATAAAATAGAAGTGATTCAGGAAGACAAGTACTGCATCGGGATCAAGATGGTCACGGCCAACGAGCAGTTCTTCGAGGGTCACTTCCCCGGTCAGCCCGTCATGCCGGGCGTGCTCATCGTTGAGTCCATGGCGCAGACCGCCTGCGCGATGCTTTTGTCCAAGGGCGGCTTCGAGAACAAGATCGCCTTCTTCATGGGCATCGACGAGGCGAAATTCCGCGCGCCCGTCCTCCCGGGCACCGTGCTCAAGCACCACATCGAAATTCTCCGTCTCGGCCGCGCCGGCAAGTTCAAGGGCGAATCCTACGTCGGCGACAAGATGGTCGCCGAAGCGACGATGACCTTCGCTTTGGTGGACAAGGCCGCTTAAGACCATGGCCATCCACCCCACGGCCGTAGTCGACCCCTCCGCGAAGATCGATCCCACCGCCGAGATCGGGGCGTACGCCATTATCGGTCCGGAAACGACGATCGGCGCGCGCTCGAAGGTCGGCGCCCATTGCGTCGTCGAGTACGCGACGCTCGGCGCCGACAACGTCCTTCACCCGGGGTGCTTCGTCGGCACGCCTCCCCAGGATCTCAAGTACGCGGGCGAGAAGACCCGCCTCGAGATGGGCGACAAGAACGTCGTCCGCGAGACCGTGACGATGAACCGCGGCACCGCGCAGGGCGGCGGCCTCACCAAGATCGGCTCGAACTGCCTGTTCATGGCGGCCTGCCACATCGCGCACGACTGCCATGTCGGCAACGGCGTGATCGTCGTCAACGCGGTGCTCCTCGCGGGCCACGTGCACATCGGCGACGGCGCCGTGCTGGGCGGGATGTGCGCCATCCATCAGTACAACCGCATCGGCCGCCTCGCGATGCTCGGCGGCGGCTCGATGAACGGGCAGGACGTCCTGCCGTTCGCGAACACGCAGGGCGATCGCGCGGTCATCCGCGGCATCAACATGCTCGGCCTCAAACGCGCGGGCGTGCCGCCCGAGTCGCGAACCGCGCTGAAGAGCGCGTACAAGACCTTGTTCCTCTCCGGCCTCACGCAGGTCGAGGCGCTCGCGCAGCTCAAGGCCGCCGGCAAGCCCGACCCGATCGTCCAGGAGTGGATCGACTTCATCGAGTCCGCCGGCAAGCGCGGCTACATGCGCCCCGCCGTCGGCGCGACCGAGCTAGAGGAAGTCGCCTAACGATCATGGGAACGGAGCCGCTCGGACTCATCGCCGGCTCCGGCCGCTTTCCGTTCCTCGTCGCCGAGGAGGCGCAGCGCCGGGGAGTGCCCATCGTGGCGCTCGGCATCCCCGGCGTCACCGATCCCGCGCTCGAGGGCGTGGCCGGCGGCCTCACCTGGTTCAAGCTCGGCCAGATCGACGCTCCCATCAAGGCCCTCAAGGACGCGGGCGCGCGCAAGGTCGTCATGGCGGGCAAGGTCCAGCACGTGTCGCTGTTCGGCGGGGTCCTGCCCGACTGGCGCGCCGCGAAGGTCCTGCTGGCGCTGAAGGACAAGCGCACCGACACCATCCTCAAGGCCGTCGTCGACGAGTTCGCCAAGGACGGCATCGAGTTCCAGTCCTCCGCCTTGTATCTCGAACACCTGCTCGCCCCCGTGGGCGAGCTCACGAAGAAGAAGTTCTCCGTCGAGCAGCTCGCCGATTCGATCATCGGCTGGCGCGCCGCCAAGGCGGTCGCGGGCTTCGACATCGGCCAGACCGTCGTCGTCCAGGGCGCCGCGATCGTCGCGGTCGAAGGCATGGAGGGCACCGACGCCTGCGTCGCCCGGGCGGGGGCGCTCGCCCGCACCCAGGGGAAGGAGCCCTCCCTCGTCGTCGTGAAGGTCGCCAAGCCCCGGCAGGATTTCCGCTTCGACCTGCCCGTCGTCGGGCGCGACACGCTCGTCAATTTCAAGGCCGCGGGCGTCAAAGCCATCGCGCTGGAGGCCGGGTCGACCCTCGTGTTCGACCGCGAGCTCTTCGCGAAAGAGGCGGACGCCGCCGGCATCGCCGTCGCCGGCTTTCCCCCGGAGGGACCCATTTCATGACGACCTCGAAGATCCGCGTCGCCGTCGTCGGCGCCGGCAAGATGGGCACGCATCACGCCCGCGCGCTGTCGAAGCTCCCCGACGTCGAGCTCGTCGGCGTCTGCGACACGAACGTCTGGAAGGCGCAGCTCGCGTCCTGGCAGTCGAACACCGTCGCCGTGCGCGACTACAAGGACGTCCTCTCCCGCGTCGACGCGGTCATCGTGGCCGTGCCCACGCCGCTGCACTACGAGGTCGGCAAGGCCGTTCTCGAGGCGGGCGCGCACTGCCTCATCGAGAAGCCGCTCGCGTCCTCGGTCGAGGAGGCCAAGGAGCTCCTGGCGCTCTCCGAGGACAAGCAGCTCGTCCTGCAAGTCGGCCACATCGAGCGCTTCAACCCCGCGGTCCTCGAGGCCGTCAAGCACATCCGCGACCCACGCTACATCACGGTCGAGCGCCTCGGGCCCTACGATCCTCGCATGGCGCACATCGGCGTCGTCATGGACCTCATGATCCACGACCTCGACATCCTGCTGACGCTCGTGGGCTCGGAGGTCGAGTCGATCGAGGCGCTCGGCGCGAACCTGCTCTCCGGCCACGAGGACATCGCCAACGTCCGCGTGCGCTTCAAGACCGGCTGCGTGGCCGACCTCACGGCCTCGCGCATCTCGCTCACCAAGAGCCGCAAGCTGCGCGCCTTCCAGAAGGATTCCTACATCTCGCTCGACTACGGCAACACCTCGCTCAAGGTATACCGCAAGAAGTCTCCCGTCATCAAGAGCCTCAAGGACGTCGAGTACCTGAGCCCCAAGCTCTCCTCGACGGATCCCCTGCGCAACGAGCACCAGCACTTCCTCGACTGCATCCGTCACAACCGCAAGCCGTGGCCGAGCGGCGAGCGCGGCGTCGAGGCCTTGAAGCTCGCGCTGCAGATCGCCGAGGAGCTCGAGCGCTACGAGCTGTCGGGGCACGCGGGCTCGCGCTCGCTGATTCCCAGCTGGGCCCAGGATTTGGGAAAGATCGCGAAGTCGGTCGGAAAAGACATTTTACGGAGCTGACGAAGTCATCCCCGTTTTTTTCTTAAGAAAAGAACGGGGCTAAGTCTCAAATCATGAAACCCAACTTGTTTCTCGTCGTCGCGGGCGATCCCTCCGGGGACCTGCACGCCTCGAACCTGATCGCGGCGCTCAAGCGCCGCGATCCGTCCGCCCGCGTGGCCGCGGTCGGAGGGCCGCTGTGCCGCGCCGTCGCGGACGAGTTCCTCGAGGACCTCGCCTCCCGCGGCGTCACCGGATTTCTCGAGCCCGCGCTGAAGATTCCTTTCTTGTTTAAGCTCGCCTCGCGCCTGCGCGATTTCATCTCCTCCCGGCACCCCGCCGCGCTCATCTGCGTCGACTACTACGGGTTCAATCGCCGAATTCTTCCCTTCGCCAGGAAGGCGGGCATCCCCGCGTTCTATTTCATCAGCCCCCAGGTGTGGGCCAGCCGCCCCGGCCGCGTGAAGGTGCTCAAGCGCCTCGTCGACAAGATGCTCGTCATTTTCCCTTTCGAGGAGAAGCTGTACCGCGACGCGGGCGTTCCCGCCGACTTCGTGGGGCATCCGCTGCTCGACCTGATCCCCGAGCCCAAGGACCGCCCGGAAGGCACGAACCTGGTGGGCCTCCTGCCGGGAAGCCGGTCCTCGGAGCTGCGCCGCCACCTGCCCATCTTCCTCGAGGCCTTCCGGCTTCTGCGCCTGAAGAACCGCTTCCTCGAGGCACGGCTGTTCGCCGCCGCGTCGCAGCCGGACTCCGCCTACGGCAAGCTGCCGGACGGCGTGCATCTCGTGCGCGAAGGCGACTACACCGTGCGCGGCTCCCTGGACCTCGCGATCTGCTCTTCAGGGACTGCCACGCTGGAAAACGCATTGCTTGGCGTGCCGATGGTCGTCGTCTATAAGCTCTCCTGGCCGACCTACGCGATCGCGCGCGCGCTCGTGAAGGTGAAGCACATCGCGATGGCGAACCTGCTCGCGGGCAAGACCGTCGTGCCCGAGCTGATCCAGAGGGATGCGACCGCTTCGCGGATCTATCTCGAGGCATCCCATTTGCTCGACGATCCGGAAAAGGCCGCCGACACCCGCGCCGAGCTCCTGAAGGTCCGCCGCTCCTTGGGTAAGCCGGGCGCCGCCGATCGCGCCGCCGCCGCGGTGCAGGAGGCCGTCGCATGAGCGTGCGCCGCCGCCTGACCCGCTACCTGAAGCCTTATCTAGGCCGCTTCGGCTGGGCGTGCCTCGCCATGGTCGCCGTCTCCGCGTTCAACGGGCTGACGATCCTGCTGCTCAAGCCCATCGTCGACGAGGTCTTCATCGCCAAGGACCTGCGCATGCTGGCGCTCGCGGTGGCGGGCGTGCCGCTGCTCGTCGCGCTGAAGGCCGTCGCGTCCTACGTGCAGAACTACCTGATGAGCTGGATCGGCCAGCGCGTGAGCCAGGAGATCCGCGAGGACCTGTTCCGGCATCTGCACCTGCTCCCGCTCGAGTACTACTCGGGCCTGCGCGGCGCGGACGTGCTCTCGCGCGTGACGGGCGACCTGACCTTGGTCCAAAGCGCGCTGACCGCCTTGCCCGTCTACCTCATCCGCGACACTCTGACCGTCGCCTTCCTGATCGCGTCGATGTTCAAGCTCGACTGGCGCTTCGCGGCCCTGACCTTGCTGTGCTCGCCGCTGTCGCTGGCCGCCCTGTACGTCCTCTCGCGCAAGATGCGCGAGTCCAGCCGCCAGTCGCAGATCGCCGTCGACCGCCTGCACCACCGCTTCCAGGAAAGCGTGCAGGGCATGCTGACGGTGAAAGCCTTCAACTACGAGGAAGGCGCCACGGAGAAGTTCCAGGAGGAGAACGAGTCGTTCTTCCAGCCGATGATGCGCTACTTGCGCGCGACCGCGCTGATGAACCCGCTGCTCGAGCTCGGCGCGTCCGTCATGGTCGCCGCCGTCATCTGGTTCGGCGGCCGCGAGGTGATCAACGGCCGCATGACTCCTGGAGCGTTCTTCGCCTTCATGGGCGGGATGCTCGCCGCCTACGCGCCCATCAAGAACCTCGCGCGCGTCAACGCCGAGGGCCAGCGCGCCTGGGCGTCCGCCGAGCGCCTGTTCCAGATCCTCGACGAGAAGACGGCCGTGCCGCTCAAGCGCATGCCCCCGTTCAAGCGGCTCGACGCGAGCCTTCGGCTCGAGGGCGCCGGCTTCCGCTACCCCGGCGCACGCGCCTGGGCGCTCCGCGGCCTAGACCTCGAAATCCCAAAGGGCAAGCGCACCGCGATCGTCGGGCCGAGTGGCTGCGGCAAGACCACGATCGCCAAGCTCCTGCTGCGACTGCACGATCCGGCGGAGGGACGCGTCGCCTTCGACGGCGTCGACGCACGCGAGCTCGACGCGACTTCCATACGGGCGCGAGTAGGCCTGGTATCGGCGGACGCCGCGCTGTTCAACGACACCGTCTTCCAGAACCTTGCGCTGGGCCGCAAGGTCGTGACCCTCTCCGAGGTCGAGCGCGCGGTCCGCGCCGTCGGCGCGGAGGAGTTCGTGACGGCCCTGCCCGAGGGCTACCAGACCACGCTCGGCGACTGGGGCTTCTCGTTGTCCTCCGGACAACGCCAAAAACTCGCGATCGCGCGCATGCTGCTCAAGGACCCCGAGATCGTCGTGCTCGACGAGGCGACGGCCCATCTCGACGGCCCGGCCCGGGCGGAAATCCTCGCGGTGCTCGAGACGGCGCTCACGGGCAAGACCGTGGTGACCATCGCCCACGATCTGGCCTCGGTCGCGCCCGCCGACAAGATCTTCGTGCTCAACGGCGGCGGTTTGGCCGAATCAGGCACCCACAACGAGCTCATGGCGGCCAACGGCCTGTACCGGCGCTTGTTCGAGCTGCAGAGCGTGGCCCGCGACGGAGCCGAGGCATCCTAATGATCGAAAAGAACGACCTGCTCGCGAAGTTCACCGCCTACTCGCCCCACGTGGACCCGATCGCCCTCGAGCTCGCCTGGGATTTCGCCGAGAAGGTCCACCACGACCAGTCGCGCGCCTCCGGCGAGCACTACCTGTCCCACTGCGTGGCCGTCGCGGAGTCGCTCGTCGAGTGGCGCATGGACCTGCCCTCGGTGTGCGCGGGCCTGCTGCACGACACGATCGAGGACACCGCGACGACCGAGATGCAGCTGCGCGCGGAGTTCGGAGAGGAAATCGCGATGCTCGTGATGGGCGTCACCAAGCTCGACGCGCTTAAGTTCGAGTCGCGCGACGAGGCGCAGGCCGAGAACTGGCGCAAAATGCTGCTCGCGACGGCGCAGGACATCCGCGTCATCGTGGTGAAGCTCGCCGACCGCCTGCACAACATGAAGACGCTGAACTACCTCAAGCGCGAGAAGCAGGAGCGCATCGCAGCGGAGACGATGGCCCTGTACGCCCCCCTCGCGCACCGCCTGGGCATGTTCAAGCTCAAGGGCGAGCTCGAGGACCTCGCGTTCAAGTACCTGCATCCCGAGGAACACGAGGAGCTCTCGAAGAAGGTCGAGGCCATGCTCGCCGGCAGCGAGAAGAACCTCGTCGAGACCCGCGCCGCCATCGAAAAGGTCACGGCGACCACGAACATCCCGTGCCGCATCCTCGCCCGCAGCAAGACCTTGTGGTCCATCTACGGCAAGATGGAGCGGCAACAGAAGCCCTTCGAGGACATTCAGGACGCCCTGGGCGTGCGCTTGATAACCGACACGGTGGCCAACTGCTACGCCTTGCTCGGGATCATCCACACGCACTTCAAGCCGGTCGCGGGCTCGTTCACGGACTACATCTCGACTCCCAAGCTGAACCTGTACCGCTCGCTGCACACGACGATCGTGAGCCCCACCGGCGAGCTCGTCGAGATTCAGATCCGCACCGAGGAGATGCACCGCTCCTCCGAGTACGGCATCGCCGCGCACTGGCGCTACAAGACCGGCGAGTCCGCGCGCGACGCCCACATGGAGGAGAAGCTCAACTGGCTGCGGCAGTGGATGGAGTGGCTGCAGGACTTGAACTCGCCTCGAGAATTCCTGGATTCCCTCAAGACCGACCTCGAGTTCAACCAGGTCTTCGTCTTCACGCCCGCCGGCGAGGTGAAGGTGCTGCCCGCGGGCGCCACGCCGCTCGACTTCGCGTTCTCGGTCCACACGGCGATCGGCTTCTCGTGCGTCGGCGCCCAGGTCAACAACAAGATGGTCAAGCTCGACCTCGCGCTCAAGTCCGGCGACATCTGCAAGATCATCACGAAGAAGGGCTCGATGCCCAAGAAGGACTGGCTGAACTACGCGAAGACCGCGCGCGCGCGCTCGAAGATCCGCCACTACCTGCGCGAGCAAGGGATCGTCGCGTGAGCCGAATCCTTCTCGCCGCCCTGCTGCTCGCCGCCGGCTGCTCGCGGAAGACCGCCGGCAACTACCGGAACTGCCTCAAGCTGCGCATCGGCATGACGCAGGAGCAGGTGTTCGCCGCGATGGGCGCGCCCGACGAGTCGTTTCCCTACGTCGAGGGAAAATCGCTGCCGCACCTGCAGGGGCGGACGGCGCACGAGTGGGGCAACCCGGCCTCGATGCCCGCGCCCAATCGCGTGTCCTTCGACGACGCGTCCGGGAAGGCCGAGAGCATCCGCTGCGGCGACTCGGTCGTGACGACGGCCGTCTTCATCGAGCCGCCGGAGCCCGCCGTGTCGACCATCCCGGCCTCCGCCTACTCCTCGCCCGTCGAGGTTTCCACCGCCTCCGCCGCGCCCGCGCGGCGCCGAAGCCTGCGCGAGGGCGGTTCTTCGACCTCTCAGTCCTCGGGACGGCCGCTGACCGAATGAGGCCGCTGCTCCTGGCCGCCATGGCCGCCGCAATGGCCGCCTGCGGCGAGCCCGCGCTCAAGGCTCCGACGCCCGAGGAGGTCGGCGCCGAACTCGCGACCTTCCGCTCGGTATTCGTGCCGATCTCGACCGGGGCTTGGAAGAACATGGGCGAAGCGCTGAAGCTCGATCCGAAAGCGGCCGTCCATCCGCTCCAGTACCCCGATCCTTACGCCCGCAGCACGGTCCTCGTGAACGGCCGGGAAACGACCGTGAGCGTCGCCTACACGAGCGTGCTGCTGGCGCCCTCTCCCGTACCGCTCGAGGTGATGTCGGTCGCGCAATACCTGCGCGTGTTCGAATACGACGCTCGGTCGGAGCTCGCGAGCGTGATCGCGCCGAAAGGAAACATCGTCATCGCGCGCGACGCCGTGCCGCGCGTGATCGCCGCGGCTCTGGCCGGCGGCGCCTCCGTGAACGACGCGCCGTTCAGCGTCGTGCGCGGCGAAAGACGCTAGACCTGGCTACCAGTCGTCGCCTTCGCCGGTCATGCGCGACAGACGGCTGTCGATGGCTTTTTCCCGCCCCGTCTTCTTCTTGGCGATCCTGGCCTTGAGCTCGGCCGCGTGCTTCTCCATCTTCTCGAGCATCGCCGTCTCGAGCGCGAGCTTCGCGTCGTAGAGCTCCCCGAGCGCCTTGCGCGCCTCGGTCTTGGCCGCGGCCTTCTCCGCCTCCGACCCTTGGCTCAGCTCCTTCGCGAGGCCGTGCACCTTTTTCTCGAGCTCGCGGACCTTGTCGAGCTTTTCCTTCATCGCGGGATCGGAGCCCATGCCCACGCGTCCGCCGCGCCGTTCGCGGCGGCCGCCTTCGCGTTCGCCGCCGTCCTCCCCGTCGTCGTGATGCACGCGCTTGCGGATCTCGACGGTTTCCCGGCCGTCTCCGTCGTCGTCGTCGGCGCGCGCGTAGGGCGGGAGAGCGGCCGCCGCGGCGAACGCCGCCGCGAAGGCCAACGGCGTCAAGCTGGAAATCTTCATTCGGGAATCCTCCTGACCGGCGGCAAAGGATAACCCCGCCGCGGGGAACCCGTCAATGGCGGATAACTCCAGGTTCCCGGACTTTTGAAAACGGGATCTTGAACGACATGGCGCCTTCGGCGCCAGGGTTTTCGCTTCGCGAAAACCTGGTTGAGAAC
>Ga0105164_10002528_pt1 | contig 11281 bp, 10 predicted proteins | sample VDWuncwatermetaG_FD_89674 | JGI IMG/M metagenome (GOLD analysis project Ga0105164, IMG submission 89674) | Wastewater microbial communities from Netherlands to study Microbial Dark Matter (Phase II) - VDW unchlorinated drinking water | ecosystem: Environmental > Aquatic > Freshwater > Drinking...
CTGTCGCGCGAGGCGCTGGCGAAGACCAAACCGGGCGTGATTATCGTCAACGCCGCGCGCGGCGGGCTGGTGGACGAAGCGGCGCTGCGCGAAGCGCTGGAGAGCGAGCACGTCGCCGCTGCGGCGTTTGACGTGTTCACGATCGAGCCGGCGAAAGAGAACGTCCTCTTCGGCGCGCCGAACTTTATTGCGACACCGCATTTGGGCGCCTCGACCAACGAGGCGCAGGAGAATGTCGCCCTGCAGGTGGCCGAGCAGATGGCCGATTATCTGCTAACCGGCGCCGTCACCAACGCGCTCAACATGCCGTCGATCACGGCGGAAGAGGCGCCGCGCCTGAAGCCGTTCGCGGCGTTGGCGGAAAAGCTGGGCGCGTTCGCGGGGCAGATCGTCGATGAAGGTCTTGATGAGGTCGAGATCGAGTATGAGGGCGATGTCACCAAGCTCAACATGAAGCCGCTGACGGCGGCGGCGCTTGCCGGGGTGTTGCGGCCGCTGCTGCAGGACGTCAACGTGGTCTCGGCGCCGGCGCTGCTGAAGGAACGTGGCGCGGTGCTGACGGAGAGCACGCGCGACACGTCACCGACCTATGACAGCCTGATCCGCATCAAGGTGAAGACAGGCGGCGGTTGGCGCACTTTAGCTGGGGCGGTGATCGCCGGGCAGCCGCGCATCGTTGAAGTGAAGGGCATGGCGCTTGAGGCGCCGTTCCAGGCGAACACGCTCTACATCAACAATTCGGACAAGCCGGGCTTCATCGGCGCGCTAGGTACGCTGTTGGGTGACGCCGGCATCAATATCGCCACCTTCCACCTGGGCCGCGAAGGCGCAGGGTCCGAAGCGATAGCCTTGGTTGGCGTCGATCAGCCCCTGCCGGAGCCAGTCATGGCCAAGCTGAAGGCGCTGCCCCAGGTTCGGTACGCAAAATTGCTTCGGTTTTAGTTGGAACTTCTGCGGTACCGGGGCGTTCTTTGCCTCGAGCCGGTCCGAAGCGCCGGTCCGCGAGGGGACTATCCATGAAGTTGAAGCTGCTCGGTTCGACGCTGTTTTTGGCGCTCGCGACACTTGCTCTGCCCGCACACGCCAAGGTCGAAGAATTGCGCCTGGGCGTCGTCGGCAACATCCGTGACGATCACGGCGAGATTGTCGAAGGCAAGGAAGAAGGCGCGAACGTCGAATTGGAAGTCATTTCCAGTTCGCCCGATTTCCTGAACCTGCTCGGTTCGCCGCGCCCTTACTTGGTGGGCTCCTTCGCGACGGACGAGGACGGTGTAAATTTCGGTGGCGTCGGCCTCTTGTGGCGATGGGAATTCGCTGACGGCTGGGCGCTGGAGCCGGGCTTTGGCTACATCCTCCACGACGGCGAGATCGACAATCCGTACGCAGAGGGATCGCCCGAGGGCATTGCGTTCGAAGCAGATCACCAGCTGCTCGGCTCGCGCGACTTGTTCCGTACGTCGTTCGGCCTTGAGCGTGAACTCGGCGATCAAGCGGCGATCCAGTTGTATTGGGAGCACATGAGTCACGGCCAGATTCTAGATAAGGGTCGGAATCAAGGGCTCGACTACGTAGGCGTGCGCTTCTCGTACCGTTTCGACCCCGATCCAGCTGATTGAGCCCTTCCCTCGGCTGACGCTGACGCGCTAGTTTGTGCGCGAACGGGGAGAATTTCATGCGTGGAACAACAGTCGGCATTGCCGCTTTCGGCGCGGCGATGATGCTTGCGCCGCAAGCGAACGCGGGCGTCGATGAAGTGCATGTCGGTGTCATGGCGCACAACATTTGCGTCACCGATTGCAAGAACGCGAACAAGGAAGATGGACCGAACGTTGAGTTTCAGGTCTCCTTCGATTCGCCGGGCTTTCTGCGTTGGGCGCTTGCTCCGCAGCCCTACATCATGGCGTCGGTGAACACGGCGGGCGATACGAGCTTCGGCGGAGTTGGTCTGGAATGGCGTTGGGACTTCGCCGAGAACTGGGCGATCGAGCCTGGCGTTGGCTACGTCATTCATGACGGCGCCACCGAGAATCCGTATCCAGGCGGGTCGCCGGACGCGGCGGCGTTTGCAGATGAGCACGTGCTGTTGGGATCGGAAGATTTGTTCAGGACATCGCTTGCGCTCACGCACGATTTTGAGGGTCCGCTCGAAGCGCAGATTCTCTTCGAGCACCTGAGCCACGGCCAAATTCTGGGCGACGGCCACAATCAGGGCGTCGACCAGATCGGTATTCGCATTGGCTATCAGTTTGGCGGCGATTGAACCGGACGCGTTAGAACCGCTAGTATGCTCTCGCTCCAGAAGGGGGGACGCATATGGGCGCTCATTTGCGCGAACGATTCCAACGGCCTGGGCCAAAGCGCATCTTGGCGTTGGATGGCGGCGGCTCACGTGGGCTCCTCAGTCTGGGCGTCTTGGCACAGTTAGAGCGTCATCTCGCTGAACGCAGCGGGGAAGGCGACAGCTTCCGGCTCGCGCATTATTTCGATCTGATCGGCGGCACCTCCACCGGCGCCATCATCGCGACGACGCTGGCGTTGGAATGGCGCGTGCGCGATGTCGTCGATCTCTATTTCAAGCTGCTGCCGGCGATCTTTGAGCGCCCGCAAGTGCCGGGGCCGCTGCGGGTTCTGATCCCGGCGTTCAAGAACAAGGCGCTAACGCAGGCGCTGAACGATCATCTCGGCGACCGGATGCTCAATTCAGATGATCTGAAAACCGGGCTCGCAATTCACGCCAAGCGCATTGATTCAGGTTCCTCCTGGATACTCGTGAACAATCCGGACTGGACCTATTTCAACGCCAAGGCCGACAGCACTGGCGTGCCGAATTCGCAATTCTATCTGCGCGACTTGGTGCAAGCCTCCGCCGCGGCGCCGACATACTTTGCCGATGTTCGCATTCCGCTGGAACGCGACAACCGCGGCAACATCGCCGGATACGCGCACTTCTTCGATGGCGGCGTCAGCCCCAACAACAATCCGGCGCTGCAATTGCTGCTCACCGTCACTGAGCCCGCGTTTGGCTTCAACTGGCCGACCGGCGAAGATAACCTGCTGATCTGGTCGGTCGGGACCGGCTATGTGCGCAAGCGCTTCGCCAAGAAAAACAAAAAGCGTCGTTCGAGCGCCAAGAGCACCGGCGACTTCCGCCGGATGGCGTATTCGAGCAAGGTGATGGCAGCACTTGAAGGCTACAACCATGACATTTGCCAGCAGCAGATCACGACGCTGCAGATGCTCTCCAATCCGCGTTTTCCGTGGTTCGTGAACTCCGAAGTGCGGATGCAGATATCGACGCCGTTGCTGACGCCGCAACCAGTGCTGACGTTCCAGCGCTATGACGCGCGGCTTGAGATCGATGAGCCGGAGTATCGCCGGCCGGAGCATGTCGAAAGCCTGCTCGGTCAGGAGATGAAAGCGAAGGATGTCGATAAGCTACGCAAGCTCGATATCAAGGAGCCGGATCTGCTCGACGTTCTCTACCGCACCGGCGAAGCCCTGGGCGCGGCGCAACTGATCCATCGCGACACCACGGACGAAAAGAACCCGGTCACCGGGCGGGCGATCGCGGCCGATTGGCCGCCGCGCAGTTTCGATCCGCCCGAATGGCGGCCTGCGCCCGCGCCGGTGGCGGCGCCCGCGCCGTCCGAGCCGCCTCCGGCTGATTCGCAACCCCCGGCATGACTTGACGCGCGCTGGCGAAGCGGACACGCAACGCACATCAAGGAGCGCGTGAAATGTCAGGTGTGGTCGTCGTCGGCGCCCAATGGGGCGACGAGGGCAAAGGCAAGATCGTCGACTGGCTTTGCAATCGCGCCGATGTCGTGGTGCGCTTCCAGGGCGGCCACAATGCTGGCCATACGCTGGTGGTGGGCAACACGACGTACAAGCTCGCGCTGCTGCCGTCTGGTGTGGTGCAGGGCAAGCTCTCCATTATCGGCAACGGCGTCGTCGTCGATCCCTGGGCGCTGGTGAGCGAGATCGAGAAGATCACCGCGCAAGGCGTGAAGATCACCCCGGAGAAGCTGGTGCTCTCGGATCAGGCTTGTCTGATCCTGCCGTTCCACCGCGATCTCGACGCCGCACGCGAAGCGCAAGCGGGCGCGGCTTCGATCGGCACCACCAAGCGCGGCATTGGGCCAGCGTATGAAGATAAGGTCGGCCGCCGCGCAATCCGCGTCGCTGATCTGGCAGATTCCGAATCGATCGATTGGAAGATCGAACGCCTGACCGCGCATCACAATGCGCTGCGCCGCGGGCTCGATCTGCCCGAGATCGACGTAGCGGCGCTGAAGAAGGAATTGGCCGAGATCGCGCCGAAGGTGTTGCCCTATGCGCAGCCGGCTTGGCGCGTGCTGAACGCGGCGTTCGAAGACTCGAAGCGCGTGCTGTTCGAAGGCGCGCAGGGCATGCTGCTCGATGTCGATCACGGCACGTATCCGTTCGTGACTTCGTCGAACGTGGCGGCCGGGCAAGCGTCGGCGGGTTCGGGTGTTGGGCCGAAGAAGATCAGTTACGTGCTTGGGCTGGTGAAAGCCTACACGACGCGCGTGGGCGCGGGGCCGTTCCCGACGGAGCTGCATGACGATATCGGCAAGAAGCTCGGCGAAGTCGGCCACGAATTCGGCACCAACACCGGACGCCCGCGCCGCTGCGGCTGGTTTGACGCGGTGCTGGTGCGACAGACGGTGGCGCTCTCGGGCGCCGACGGCATCGCACTCACTAAGCTCGATGTGCTTGATGGCTTCGATGAGATCAAGATTTGCACTGGCTATGAGGTCGGGGGCAAGGTTATCGACTATCTGCCGGCCGCGCTGAAGGATCAGGAAGCGGTCACGCCGGTGTATGAAACGCTGGAAGGCTGGAAAGCCACGACGCGCGGTGTGCGTTCTTCAAAGGACCTGCCGGCCAACGCCATTAAGTACGTGCGCCGCATCGAGGAGCTGATCGGCTGTCCTGCAGCGCTCGTCTCAACCAGCCCAGAGCGTGATGACGTCATCCTGATGCGCGATCCGTTCAAGGCGTGAGCGCGCGAGAAGGGAAAGCGTGGCGCCGGCGCGGCGTCGCGGCTAGAATTGCGGCAGGAGAGAGCGATGTCGGCTGACAACGAGAATACGCCGCAAGGCCGCCGCTTCAGTGTTGAGGACGCGAAGGCGCGCGCGCGGCAGGCGTTCCGCAAATCCGAGTCCATCTTGTCGCGCGCGTATGGGCTATTGCGCGAGCCGAAGAAGGAATGGGAGCAGATCAAGGCGGAAGAGACGACGATCCCGCATATCTTGCTGGGCTACGTTGCGCCTCTCGCCGCCATTCCGCCGATCTGTGATCTGATCGGCTCGACTTTGTTCAACCGCATGCTGCAAGTGGAGCCGGGCGAGGCGCTGATCCGTGCTGTGGTGACTTGGGTGGTCAGCATCGGCCTGGTGTTTTTCCTAGGCGTGCTGGTCAACGTGCTGGCTGACAATTTCGATGGCGATAAGGACGAACTCGCCGCGCAAAAGATCGCGGCGTATTCGCTGACGCCGTCGTTTCTTTCCGGCGTGTTCTCACTGTGGCCGCCGCTCTGGTGGGTGTCGCTCTTCGCACTCGCAGCGATGGTCTACATCATGTTTCGAGGGCTGCCGGTGCTGATGAAGGCGCCGCCGGATCGCGCGCTGGCCTATGCAGGCACGGTTACGGTCGCGGCGGCGGTTGCGGGGATTGTGCTGTTCTCGCTTGCGAGCTGCGTGACCTGAGCGTCGAATTGAGCTTGCTCTGCCGCGGGCCGCTCCTAGCATGAGCCGTGGAGAGCGCTCATGACCACAGATGTGCTTGACGGCGAACCGCGCGGCCTGATTGCGCGCGTGCGCGGCATCTTGGTGCGGCCGCAGAGCGAGTGGCAGCGCATCGCTGCGGAAGAGCGGGCGCCTCTGCTGGGTGCCTACGTCGCGCCGCTTGCCATCGCCGGGGCGGTTGTCGGCCTTGCTGCGAGCTTTGTGTATTCGCGTTTTGCGCTGAATCCCGCTTTGGCTTGGAAGGGAATTGCGGCGGCGCTCTACGTGGTGTTGGCCATCGTCGGGGTGATGGCGGCCGGCGCCGTGATCAACTTTTTGATCCGCCGCTTCGGCGGAGAAGGCGACGGTTGGCGCGCAAAGCAGCTCGCGGTTTATGCGGCAACGCCCATTCTTGTCGCGTCGCTTGGTGCGATCGCGCCGCCGGTTGCCGCAATTCTCATGGGCGTCGGCGTGATTTACGCCTTCATTCTGCTGGCGATCGGCGTGCCGCGGCTGATGCCGCTGCCTGATCCCGAGAACAACGTGCCGCGTTTCACGTTAGCGTTTGGGGCGGTGGCTCTCGGCATCGCGGCGCTGGCGGCGGCGTTCATTGGGCCGCTGGTGAATACGGGGCGCGAGGCGCTGCTTGGCGCCGTCCAGTCGGTTGTGCCAGCGCCGCCCGCACCGGAAATTGCACGCGGCTCTGCCGTAGAAGCGGCGATAGACCGGCTGGCGCTATCGGATGGCGCGCGCGTGCTGGTGGACCCAGCGCGGCTCGCAGAGCAATTCCCGGAGAGCCTGCCCAGTGGATTGGCGCGCTATTCGGTGGCGACAGCGAAGGGCGGCGGCGTATCGCGCGCCGACGCTATGTATCGGAGAGATGGGGCGGAGCTTTCTGTCTCGATCATTCAGCTTGCAACGAACGTCGATCCGGCTGGGGCAGCGGCGCTGTTCGACATCAAGCCTGACGCGCAGCAGGGGGATGGCTATGCGCGCACGCAGGCTATCGATGGGCGCTTGTTCGCGGAAGAAGTATCCGGTGAAATCGTACGCTACATCGTGATCGGCCGCGGCATTGCGATGATCGCGAGCGGCAGCGTCACCATGGATCAAGCGCGGGCGGCGATCGAGACGATCGATTTGCAGCGGCTGGAAGCGACGTTCTGAGCGGCAGACTTTCTAGCCTGCCCGCGCAGGCTGCTCGCGCCCGGCGAAGAGCGCGGCGCAGTTGGCGTCTTCCGCCAAGCCTACCCGCGTTCGCGGAAGTGCGCAGGATTGCCGATGCGCAAATCGGAGACGCGAATTGCGGGCGTCCAGGACCACGGATCGACGTCGAGATCTACGGCGATGACGATTTCGCGGCCGGTGGCGGCCGACGCCAGCGTGAGATTGGTCCGCGCATGGCGTTCCAGTCAGCGAGACTATTGCGGATACGCCGCGTGGTGTGCGCGGCGGCGGCCCAGGGCAGGGCATGGTCGGTTTGTGTTAGGCGCCGGCTTCGGCCAGCAGGCCGCGCGAGGCGGCTTGCTTCTTCATCGCCTTTTGCAGTTTCTCGAATGCGCGCACTTCGATTTGGCGCACGCGCTCGCGGCTGACGCCGTACTGAACGGAGAGTTCCTCCAACGTCGCCGGTTCATCCTTCAAGCGGCGCTCTTGGATGATATGACGTTCGCGTTCGTTCAGTTCGCCCATCGCTTCCTGGAGAAGCGTCATGCGCGCGCCGAATTCTTCGCTATCGGCAAGGCGTGTTTCCTGCGTGCCTTCGGCTTGATCGTCAGCGAGCCAATCCATCCACTCGCTGTCGCCCTCGCCGCCGGCGCCCCCGATGGGCGCGTTGAGGCTGGCGTCGCCGCCGCCGCCCATGCGGCGGTTCATCGAGATGACTTCATCTTCCGTCACCGCGAGCTTGTGCGCGATCGTCGCCACCTGATCAGGCTTTAGATCGCCTTCCTCAAGTGCGGCCATCTCGCCCTTCATGCGGCGGAGATTGAAGAACAGCTTCTTCTGTGCGGCGGTGGTGCCCATTTTTACGAGCGACCAGGAGCGCAGGATGTATTCCTGGATCGAGGCGCGGATCCACCACATGGCGTAGGTCGCCAAGCGGAAGCCCTTGTCCGGATCGAATTTCTTGACGGCCTGCATGAGGCCGACATTGCCTTCGGAGATCACTTCTCCGATCGGCAGGCCGTAGCCGCGATATCCCATGGCGATCTTCGCCACGAGGCGAAGGTGGGACGTCACGAGTTTATGCGCGGCTTGCGTGTCGCCGTGTTCTTGCCAGCTCTTCGCCAGCATGAATTCCTCTTCCTTGGCGAGCATCGGAAATTTGCGGATCTCCGAGAGATACCGCTGCAGCCCTTGCTCTGGGCTGAGTGCAAGCGTGACCGCGGTAGATGCCATCTGGTGTTAGACCCCTCCTAGGGCGGGCTGTTGGGATGCCTCTCCTATACGCGTGAGAAGCCGCCGCGGTTGCCGCCGTGATCGCTATATAGGAAGCCGTTCGAGCCTTCGCAGCGACCGCTATTAGACAATCCTTAGGCAATGGAACATAGCAAGAACAATGCGATTCGGCAAGCGAAACGAAATCAATTGCTAGAATCGGCCCCCGGAACGTTTTGAGATGGCCCCTAAAGCTTGTGGTTCAACGGCCCTCGGCGGCGCGGGCATGTTGGCTGAATGTTTCCACCAGCGCCCACAGGCAAAGGGCGACCGTCAGCCCGGCCAAGCCCCAGCGCGTTAAGAGATAGGCAGCGCTCATATAGATGGCGTGGCCGCGTCGAGGATCTGGATCGAGGCGGCGTGGGTCTGGCCGTTGCCGGGATCGGGCAGACGCGGCAGCGAATGAAACATCCGCACCTCGTTGAGTGCAATGAGGCACAGCTCACCCACAGCGGCGAGCACACGCTCGGCGTTTGGAAGCATCGACATGAGGTAACCGCCCGTTTTGCAGCATCGTGAGGCTAGCGAAATTCCCGGCGGGGAGGGAGACGGCGGCTGCGGTTCCTGGCCCGGAACTCAGAGTTTGCGCAGCACCGCGAGCAAAGCTTGCATGTCGGCGGGGAGAGCGCTTTCGAAGCGAAGCTCGACGCCGCTGATCGGGTGCTTGAAGCCGAGCACCGCCGCGTGCAGCGCTTGGCGCGGAAACGCCGCGACGGCGGCGGCGGCTTCGTCGGCGTGCGGGCCCTCTGCTTTGAAGGCGCGTTGCTTGCCGTAGAGCTGATCGCCGACCAGCGGGCAGCCCAAATTGGTCAGATGGGCGCGGATTTGATGCGTGCGGCCGGTGTGGAGCCGGCATTCGAGCAACGCGGCGGCGGCGCGGCCGACAGAGGCGCCGGCTTGTTGGCCGAAGCTCTCGACGGTCCAATAATCGGTGATCGCGTTTTTTCCGGCCTCGGTTTCAGGATTGCGCGCGACCACGTATTTGCGGCGATCTTCGCTTGATCGCACCAGCCGGTTTTCGATGCGCGCGGCGCGGTCCTTCGGCGCGCCGCGGGTCACAGCGTAATAGACGCGCTCCAGATCGTGCTTGGCGAAGAGCTTTGCTAACCCCGTGTGCGCCGCGTCGTGTTTGGCGACAACGACGAGGCCGGTTGTGTCCTTGTCGATGCGATGAACGATGCCGGGGCGGGCGACGCCGCCAATGCCGGAAAGGCTATCGCCGCAATGGGCGAGCAGGGCGTTGACCAGCGTCCCGCGCATCGAGCCGGGGGCCGGGTGCATGGCCATGCCCATGGCTTTATCGACGACGATCAGATCGGCGTCCTCGTAGACGATGGTGAGCGGAAGCGCCTCCGGCAGCGGCGCCGCGGGTTCCGGCGGCGGCAGTGTCAGCGAGTAGTTGGCGCCGGCGCGTGGCTTGTCCTTCGCGTGCGTCACCGGCGCGCCATCGACGCTGAGTTTCCCGGCGCCGATCAGCCCTTGCACGCGCGAGCGGGAGATGTCCGGCCACAACTTCGCAAGCCATGTATCCACACGGTCGCCAGCCCCCTCGGGCGCGATGGCGGTGCGGGTTTCCCCGCCCCCAATATCTTCCTCATCATGCGACATGCGCGCCTTGCATACCGGCTTGCGTGGCTCTTGCCAGAGGCCATAGTGCGGCAGGGGAGAGATGCCGCATGACGATACGGGCATGGACGCGCCGCGGGACGCTCGCCGCAGCGACGGGCGCGGTTGCCGCGTGCACGCAGAGCGTGGATACGCCGCCTTATGAAGGCATGGTTGCCTTCAATCATGGCGTCGCCTCCGGTGATCCGCAGACCCATCGCGTCGTCATCTGGACGCGGGTTTCGCCGGAACAGCCGGGCGCAGTTCCAGTGCGCTGGATCGTGGCGCGCAATCGCGAGCTTACCGATGTCGTGAAAACCGGCGTGATCGAAACAACGGAAGCGCGCGATTACACAGTGAAGGCGGATGTGACAGGGCTGCGTCCCGGCGCGCCGTACTTCTACGGCTTCCGCGCTGGCTCGGCCGAAAGCACGACCGGCAAGACACGGACTCTGCCGAGCGGTGAATTGGATCAGCTGAAGCTCGCCGTCGTCTCGTGTGCCTCATTCCCGCACGGCTTCTTCAACGCGTATGGCGCCCTAGCGGAACGCGACGACATCGACGCCGTCGTGCACTTGGGCGATTACATCTACGAGTACGGTCTCGCCGGCTATGGCGGCGATACGGCGATCCAATTGGGGCGGGTGCCGTCGCCCGAAGTGGAGTGCATCCGCCTCGCCGATTATCGCGCGCGCCATGCGCAGTACAAAACCGAGGCCGAGCTGCAAGCCGCGCATGCGGCGGCGCCGTGGATCGTGGTGTGGGACGATCACGAGACGGCGAACAATTCATTCGCCACCGGTGCCGAGAATCACAATGAAGGCGAGGGCCAGTGGGCCAATCGCAAGCAAGCGGCGTTGCAGGCATACTATGAGTGGATGCCGATCCGCGATCCCGAGGCGGGTCGTGCGTTCGAAGCAATCAACCGTTCGTTCCAGTTCGGCACTCTCGCATCTTTGGTGATGGTGGAGACGCGGCTGCTCGCGCGCACCGAGCCGTTCGACTACAACTCGCAGCTGCCGATCGAGATGCAGCGTTGGAATTTCACCAACCCGAACGCGCCGGTGGCGCTGCGCGAAGGCGAGGCCGACGTGCCGGCGATGCAGATGCTGCCGCGGGTCTACGAGACGGTGCGCGGCGAATTGCGGCCGGTGCTGGATTGGCGGCGCGCGCAGGGGCTTGTCTCCGATCCGAAGAACTTGCCAGCAGGCTTCTTTATCGCCCCCGACGTGCCGGCGCTGACAACTTTGCTCAATGCGCCGGACCGTCAGTTGATGGGCGCGGCGCAAGAGCAATGGTTGGCCGACGAGCTGCATGCTTCGGTGCGCGCCGGCGTGACGTGGCAAGTGCTGGGCAATCAGATTTTGATGGCGCCGGTGAATGCGCCGGATTTGTCTGCAACGCCGGCGCCTTTGGCGGATGCGCTGGAGCGTTTGCTGCCGGGCGTGAAGCAGCAGCTGAAGCTGACGCGCTTCCCGTTCCCGCTC
>Ga0105164_10002529_pt1 | contig 11281 bp, 12 predicted proteins | sample VDWuncwatermetaG_FD_89674 | JGI IMG/M metagenome (GOLD analysis project Ga0105164, IMG submission 89674) | Wastewater microbial communities from Netherlands to study Microbial Dark Matter (Phase II) - VDW unchlorinated drinking water | ecosystem: Environmental > Aquatic > Freshwater > Drinking...
AAGGGACCTTGGTCAATTTTAGCCATTTTGCCGAGGTGCTTGATGATATCCCTCAAGTGGATGAGTGGCAGTTGGAAATCCGCAAACATAACAATGACCCTTATGAAGTTGATGAGATGGTGGCGTATGTCACGCCTCAGGCAGGGGCCAATCAAAGCACTCTTTCTCAATTGATCAAAGATAAATTAACCGGGGCCACGGAAGTTTCGCCCAATGAGATCAAATTTATCCCTCTGGACGAAATGGTCAAGCGCTTGGAATTGGAAACAGCGAATAAGGAGAAAAGGATATTAGACAGCAGGCCGAAGGGAGGTTAGCATGGAAAGAATAGCGATCGTCGACGGTATCCGTACCCCGTTTTGCAAAATGGGCACGCATTTCAATAATTTAAGCGCCCAGGAATTGGGGCGTATCGCCGCGCGCGAATTGATTGAGCGCCAGGGGCTTGATGTCAAGCTCATTGATGAAGTGATTTTCGGATGTGTCGGCCAACCGGCGGACGCGGCCAATATCGCCCGCGTCATTGCTCTTCTTGCCGGCGTTCCCAAAACTACACCCGCATTTACGGTGCATCGCAATTGCGCCTCCGGTATTGAAGCGGTGGCCCAGGCCGCCATCAAAATCAGGGCCGGGGAAGGCAGCTGTTATTTGACCGGCGGTACCGAGTCCATGAGCAATATCCCGTTTCTTTTCTCCAAAGAGTATCAGGAAATATTAACGGAAATTTCGCGCGCCAAAACTCTACCTGCAAAATTGCAGGGCTTTGCCAAAATACGCCCACATCATTTTTTGAAGCCGCGCATCGGATTGCAAATGGGCCTCACCGACCCTGTCTGCGGCCTGAACATGGGGCAGACAGCCGAGGTCTTGGTCAAAGAATTTGGGCTAACCCGCCAAGAGCAGGACAAATTTGCTTTAGCCAGTCATCAGAAAGCAATCGCCGCGCGGGCTATTTTAAGGGAAGAAATCGTCCCCGTGATTCCGGGGCCTAAATATAAAGAAGCGGTGGTGGATGATAACGGCCCGCGCGAAGGCCAAACCATGGAAGCGCTGGCCAAATTAAAACCGTTTTTTGAAAAAGGCACGGGGAGCGTGACCGCGGGTAATTCCAGCCAGATTACCGACGGCGCTTGCGCGATTTTAGTGATGGGCGAGTCACGCGCTAAAGAATTGGGCATGAAACCGCTGGGGTTCGTGCGCGAGTTTGCCTTTGCCGGGGTTGAGCCTAATCGCATGGGCATCGGCCCGGCGCATGCCATACCCATGGCCTTAAAGAAGGCCGGTATGAAACTTGTCCAGATGCAGGCCGTTGAGATCAATGAAGCTTTTGCCGCCCAGGTTTTGGCTTGCGAACGTGCTTTAGCATCGGAGAAATTCGCCAAAGATTTCGGCTATGAAGGTTATACCGGTGCTATTGATCCGGCGATCTTGAATGTCCACGGCGGGGCCATTGCCCTGGGCCATCCGGTGGGGGCCTCGGGGGCCAGATTGATTTTGACCATGCTTAAAACTTTAAACCGCAGTAATCTCAATGTTGGGATTGTGTCTCTCTGTGTCGGGGGTGGCCAGGGAGCAGCAGTGGTCTTGGAAAGATAAAGTATGTCTGTTTTTTACAAAGAAGAAGCTAATGTCGGCACCATCACCTTTGACCAGCCTGATTCCAAGGTCAATGTTTTAAATTCCGCAACACTTTTAACGTTGGACAAAATCCTTGATGAGCTTAAAGGAAAAAATCTCAAAGCGTTGATCATTCAAAGCGCCAAGAAAGATATTTTTATCGCCGGTGCTGATATCAAGGAAATTGAAAATATCACTGAAGAAGCGGATGGCAAGGCCAAGGCCCAGGCTGGGCAGCGGGTCATGGATAAGTTGGAAGATTTGCCTTGTCCGTCGGTGGCAGTGATTGATGGGGCGGCTTTGGGAGGGGGATGTGAGTTGGCCCTGGCTTGCCGTTACAGGATCATGACTTTTAATGACAAAATCCGTATTGGCTTTCCGGAAGTTAATTTGGGTGTTATTCCGGGTTTTGGCGGCACCTATCGCCTGCCGCGCCTGCTTGGACTCACGCAGGGATTGAAAATGATTGTTTCCGCGAGTCCCATCAATTCTTCAGCGGCATTCAAATGCGGTTTAGCTGACAGGCTTTATCCTTCGGTGGGCTTGTCAGAGCGTGTGCGCGAATTCGTCGAGGAGATTGCCGCCCAGCCCAAGGAACGTATCTTCAAGCCATTCACTCCGAAAGGATTTCAGGCATTTTTGGAAAAAAATCCGTTAGGTCAGATGGTGGTATTCAAAGAAACGATCAAGTCTATTCAAAAAGCCACTAAAGGTTTTTATCCATCCCCCTTAAAAGCGGTGGATGTGATCCGACGCACCCGGTATTTGCCTCGTGAGCAGGCTTTGGATATAGAGTCCAGCGCTTTCGCGCAGTTGGCCATCACACCAATATCAAAAAACCTGGTGAAGGTGTTTTATTTATCGGAGAAATATAGAAAATTAACCGTCCCCGGTGCTGAAAATGTCAAACCCATGCCCATTACCAAGGGCGCTGTGATAGGCGCCGGGACCATGGGCGGGGGAATCGCCCAGTTATTAAGCGATCGCGGAGTATGGGTGCGGCTTAAAGACATCGATCAAGACGCGATTGCCAAGGGCCTCAAAGCCGCCTACGACGTTTATGCCCAGGCGATGAAAAGAAAAAAAGTAAGGGCCTATCAAGTGGCCGGGAAAATGGCGATGATCTCAGGAACAGTTGATTACAGTGGTTTTGCTGACGCGGATATTGCCATTGAGGCGGTGGTTGAGAATATGGATATTAAGAAAAAAGTATTTGCGCAAGTCAGCGAAGCGCTGCCGTCAAAGGCTATTTTAGCATCGAATACCTCGTCTTTATCAGTGACGGAAATGGCCCGTGCCTCCAGGGACCCATCAAGGGTGATCGGCTTTCATTTTTTTAACCCGGTGCACCGCATGCCGTTGATTGAAATCATCACCACTGAATTTACTTCGCAGCAGACCCTGGTTTCAACCCTGGAATTTGCCAAGAAATTAGGTAAGACACCCGTCATTGTTAAAGATGCCCCCGGCTTTTTAGTCAATCGTATTTTATTGGGGTATATCAATGAAGCGGGACGTCTTTTAGGTGAGGGCGGGTCTATCACGGCCATTGACCGCTTTGCCGCCAATTTCGGCCTGCCCATGGGGCCTTTTACTTTATCCGACGAGGTTGGTTTGGATGTGGGGGTCAAGGTTCTGCATGTTTTGGAGACTGGATTGGGTCCCCGGTTTAAGCCGGCAAAGATTTTTGATGAGGTGCTTCCTCAAAAATTGTTGGGTAAAAAATCAGGTAAAGGATTTTATATTCACGGCAAACAACGCGTGGTCAATCCTCAAGTGCAGGCCCTCGTCAAAGCCGGTGGCGCTATCCAGGAGCAGGAAGCGATCGACCGGATGATCTATATCATGATCAATGAAGCTGGCATGATCTTACAGGAGAAGGTGGTTGATGGCCCTGATACCGTGGATATCGGCATGATTATGGGGACGGGATTCCCGCCATTTAGGGGCGGGCTTTTACGCTACGCGGATTCGCTTGGGATTGGCCGGCTGGTGGATGGTTTGGAAAAATGGGAAGCGCGTTTTAAAGATGGCCGCTTTAAGCCATGCGCGTATATCCTGGATTTGAAGAGTCATGGTAAAAAATTTTATGGTTAAAAAAAAGATACTCATTGGTATCGCTTCAGCAGCCGGACTGCTTCTTTTGGCTGCTTTAGGATGGCTTTTGTATTACAACGCGCAGTTTAGCGTATATCAGGATGATCAGTATACATTTTCCATCAAATATCCTAAAACCTGGAGAGTGATCATTCATCCGCGGGCGAATGTGGCAGTGGTGTTCCTGCGTCCCAAAGACACAGCCTTAGACGCATTACAAGAGAATTTTAACGTGACCATCCAGCCCCTGCCGGATGATGTCTTTACTTTGGCGGCATTCAGTGCCATAATTAAAAGGCAGATGACCGGGGTGTTTGGAAAAGGTATTAATATTGTCGAGGATAAACCGCTGCAATGGGGTTGGCGTGAGGGCCATGAGATGGCCTTGGAGGCGCCCAAGCCCGACCATTTAAAAATGGTCAATGCGTGGGTACTGCGCGGCAATCAAGCCTATATCCTGACTTTCCTGGGGGACATGAATAAATACGCGCAGGACGAGATCTTAGTGAATGAAATGATCCGCTCGCTGCAGTTGCAGTAATATTTTTAAAACTGTTTAACTAAAAAAGGAAAGAATATGCCGAAAAAAGTCCATTATTTATTGTTGCTGCTGGCATTAACTGTTCCCACCGGTTGCGAAACAATTAAAGGCGCGGCAACCGGCTTGGGACAAGACGTACACAATGCGGCGGATCCGGATAAAAACGGCTGGAATGCCATCAAAAAAGCGGATGCCTGGATGCAGCAGAACATGTGGTGAGGCGCAGTTTTATGACCCCATGCGCTCGACGAGGAATTCTTTGAGATTATGGCACTGCAAATAAGGGTTGGTTTGTTTTTGATTGCCTATGGTGTCCGTTGGAGTAGGACCGTAATTATGGCCTGGATACACAATAGTTTCATCAGGCAGTTTCATGAGGATGTTGTATAAACTGTTGTACATCACCTTAGGGTCAGAGCCCGGCAGATCACATCTTCCGCATCCATCGATAAAAAGCGTGTCCCCGCTAATGAGTTGTCCGGGGGCCAAGAAGCATTGGCAGCCCGGCGTATGCCCCGGAGTATGCAGGATGTCAAAGCTGATTTTACCCACCGATAATTTATTTTGGCCGGTAACGTCAACGAGGCCCTGGACACGGGGCCGTAGAGCGGGATATTCAAATTTAGAAATAAAAATAGGCACCTGGTGCGTGGATAAAAGCTTGTCAAGGCCATTGACGTGATCAGGGTGGGCATGGGTCAAGAAAACCTTGGTGATTTTATAACCTAAACGTTTGGCTTCCTGGGCCAAAAAATCTACGTCCCAGGCAGGGTCAACGATGGCCATTTCTTTGGTTTCAGGGTCGCCTAATAGATAGAGGAAGTTATTGAGCGGCCCTATTTCATATTGCCGGATGAGTAATCTTGACATAAAAATCCTCGCTCGTATAATTGAGTGTCTGGATTCCCCCTGCAGCTTCGCTTTGCGAAGCAAAGCGGCAGGGGGAATGACATCTTTATTTTATATGATAATCGGAGGTTAAGCAAATGGCACTATTAGAATCCATCAAAATCCCTTTAGGCACACTCATGCCGGATTTTGAATTAAAAGACGCATTCGGCAAATCCTATAAAGCCGCCGGACTTTTTGGCGAGCGTGGTTTACTGGTGGTTTTCACCTGCAATCATTGCCCGTATGCTTCGGCTGTCTGGCCCCGGGTCATACGCCTGGCCCAATACGGCAGGGGGATGAGGGTCAATACCGTGGCTGTCAATCCTAATATCAACCCTGATTTTCCCGACGATGCTCCTGATAAAATGGCCCTTAAGATCAAGGAATTAGGCATTGATTTTCCGTATTTAGTCGATGCAACCCAGCAAGTGGCAGATGCTTTCCGGGCCCAATGCACACCGGATATTTATTTATTTGATAAAAACAAAGCCCTTGTTTATCACGGCCGCGTTGATGATAATTGGAAAGACGAGAGCGCTGTCAAGCGCGAAGAATTAAAAGAAGCCATGAATAATATGGCCGCCGGCCGGGCGATTTCTTCTAAGCAGACCCCTTCCATGGGCTGTTCTATTAAATGGAAGAATTAAGGCCGCCTGGAGACTAATGTATAAAAAAATAATCGTTCCTTTGGACAATTCAGCGACGGATGAAACTATTTTGGCCCATATCCGTAAGCTGTCCCAGTTGACCCATGCCCAATTAATCCTCGTGCATGTGGCGGATGGGTTCGCCGCGCGCCTGCAGGACCAGTTAAATTTGGCGGATTCTGAAGAAATTAAAGACGATCAGGCGTATTTGGACCAGGTCTGTGCCGGCTTGCAAAAAGAGGGCTTTAGGGCCAAGGCGATTTTGGTGCAGGGCAAAGAGCCGGCGGACGGCATTTTATCCGTCGCCCAAGATGAAGAGTGTGATCTTATTGCCATGGCCACACACGGGCATCAATTTATCGAAGATATGATTTTAGGTTCAGTGGCTGATAAATTACGCCATCACACCGACATACCTATCCTCATGATCCGTTCTTCATTAAAATAACTTATGGAATTTATCAATCGTATAACGGAAGCGGGTTCTCTCACTCAAATTACCTCTGAGCTTTTGGCAGGGGTAGAGGGTGATTTTGATCTGGGGATTTTGTATATTTGTCCCTGGCCGCCCTATGATCCTTTGTCAATTTTTCAAGCCTTGAAGGCGAAGGGCAATATACGCCATTTGATTTGTTGCACGTGCGCCGGGATCATCGGGGGGACGCGTGAAATTGAAGGCCGCCCATCGGCATCCTTGATGCTGACGCGCTTGCCGCAGGTGAAAATCGTGCCTTTTGCTTTAAGCCAGCCTGTGCTGGAGACAATAAGGGAGAAGGAAGATTGGTATCATTTCCTTGAGGTATATCCCAATGAAAACCCTTCCTTTCTGGTTTTTGCTGATCCTTTTGCCTTTGACGGCACCCGCTTTCTGGCAGGGTTAAATCAAGCGTATCCGGGAATGCCCATTGTGGGGGGCCTGGCCTCTGCCGCGTCCGGGCCCGGAGAAAATATATTAATTCTGGATGGAGAAATCCTTCGAGAGGGGCTCATCGGTGTTTGTCTTACCGGCAATTTGAGGGTTGAAACCGTGGTCTCGCAAGGATGCCGTCCGGTTGGAGAGACGTTTATTGTCACTCGTGCCCAGCGCAATATTATTTATGAATTAGCCGGGCGTCCTTTTTATAAAGTTTTAGAAGAAGTATTGAGCAAAGGCACGGACTACGACCGTCATTTAGCGCGCGAAGCTATTTTTGTCGGTATTGCCATGGATGAATACAAGGACCAATTTAAACGGGGTGATTTTTTAATCCGCGGCGTGATAGGGGTTGAACCTCAAAGCGGAGCGGGAGTGGTGGGCGATCATATGCGGGTGGGCCAGACCGTGCAGTTCCATTTGCGCGATGCCAGGACCGCTAATGAGGATTTGCACGAGTTGTTAAAACAATATAAAACCCAAGCCCAAGCAACCTCTGCTCATGGGGCTTTTGTGTTTTCCTGCAACGGGCGCGGTATTAATTTATTTAAAGAGCGCGACCATGATATCAGGATCATCCAGCATCATTTAGGCCCTGTGCCGGCAGCAGGATTTTTTTGCGCGGGAGAAATCGGTCCGGTGGGAGGGATCAATTTCCTGCATGGATTTACCAATAGCATGGCCTTATTTTATCAAACATCACATTAGACCGTTTCTAAATTACACTTAGAAGAATATAGAGTTATGACAGACGTGTCCCCCGGTATATATTTAGAACGCATGTTATCTTTTGTCCGCGAGGCGGGCGGCATTGCTCTGGATTTAATTAGCAACAGTGATCCGGGCCTTAAAAAAGACCGTTCCATCATAACGCTGGCGGACAAGGCGATTTCAAAGTTGGCCCGCGCCAAACTCAGCGACTTTTTGCGAAACCCGGAGCATGTCCTTATCGACGAAGAAGATCCCGGGACCGTTGAGTATTTGGACCAAAAGCGCCTTGATCAATCTTCGTTTATCTGGGCCCTGGATCCCATCGACGGAACGCGCCTGTACGCCAATCGCATACCGTTATTTGGTATTTCCATTGGATTAATCAAGGATTTAAAGCCTTGGCTGGGCGTTGTGTATTTTCCCATGCTCAAGGAACTTTTTTATTGCGACGGCACAGAAAGCTTTCTTTTACAGGATGCTTTTGGCCCCCAAGAGAGTAAAACCCGGATTGTTCCCCTGGATGAAGAATTATCAGCCCGTTCTTTATTTTTTTGTAATGATACTTTTTTTGATAAATTTTTCTGGGTGCCCAAGGATTTTCACATCATGATCAACGCCTGTGCCGTGGTCAATCTCTGCTGGCCCGCCATTGGCCGGGGGGCAGGCTGCTTTTTAAAATGCCATCTATGGGATTTTGCCGGAAGCTGGCCAATTATCCGACGGGCAGGGATGGACCTGCGCCGGATTTCCGACGGTAAGGTTTTAGACAGACTGGAAGCTGATCTATTTGTCCGCGAGCCTGTCAGCTGGCACATGAAAGAATATTATCTGGTATCCAGCGAGCGTAATTTTCAGCAAATTTTGTCAAAAATAGGCCGGCGTGCCCCTTGTTAAATGTCCATAGACAAAAATAAAATAGATGGTACTGCCGGTTTTGTTATAATACCCAGCATGTCCGAGCGATTTATCCGAATTTATAAGAAATTCTACCTTGATGAAGTCAAAACCCATCTGTTGACCTACGGGGCTTTATCCGGCACTTGCGCTAATTGTAAAAGGATGGATTTGAAATTAGACACTCCCCAATGCCCGGAGTGCAATACCGAGTTTAAATACATCGCCTTTCAAAATATCAGGGACCATATGCCTAAGATGCTTAAGGTAAGCCATGAACGGCCTCAAATAGTTTTTGTGGATTATGATGATTTTAAGCGTCTTGAAGGCGAAGAAAAAGCCAAGGGCATTTTAGGATGATAAATAAAAAACGCTTGGTCAGCATTCTCACTAAATTATTGCAAATTGATTCTACCAACCCGCCGGGTAACGAAGTAGCGGTGGCTGATTATGTGGCCCGCGATTTAAAGTCCATCGGACTGGACATTAAAATATATTCGTTTGCTAAAAACCGTCCGAATGTAGTGGCAACGCTTAAGGGCACATGGCCCCGGCTCAGGGCGGCGCGTGAAGCGTTGTTAATGACACCGCATTATGATACCGTGCCTTTTGGCAAGGGGTGGAAGTTTGGTCCTCTGGGGGCCGCTATTCATAAGGGCCGTATTTACGGCAGAGGAGCCAGCGATGATAAAGGCAATTGCGCGGTGGGTATGGAGGCTTTGCATAGTTTGGCCGAAGATGGTGTGCGCCTGCAAAGGGACATTGTGTTTGCTGCCACTGCCGACGAGGAAACTGGAAGCAAGCTCGGCGTTATCCCTTTATTGAAAAAAGGTATTTTGCGCCCCAAGGCCGCCTTGATCATTGACTCTGAAGAATTTGAAGCTATCATTGCGCAAAAAGGGCTTTTTCATTGCCGGGTGCAGATTTTTGGGAAAAAAGCGCACGGGGCGTATAATTGGCTGGGGGTCAATGCCATTGAAATCGCCGCGCGGGTGATCAACCGTTTAAAGAAGCACCAGTTTAAATATAAAAAACATCCTTTGCTTGTTCCACCGACGAAGAATATCGGGACTATCCGCGGCGGGGATAAAGTGAATATGGTAGCGGATTTTTGTGAATTCGCGCTTGATATCCGTTTTATGCCGGGCATGAAGGCGCAAGGGATTTTAAAAGAAGTCAAAAGTATTATCACCAGGGAGACCAGGGGTTTTAAAGTGATCATTGATGACGTACAGAAACCTTACGGGATTGACCCGCAACATCCTTTTGTCAAAACGTATGTGGATACCTGCCGGAAGATGGGATTTAAAGCGGATTTAAAAGGGAGCCAGGGGGCCACCGTGATCACCTTTTTCCAGGATTACGGCATTCCTGCGTTTTCCACCGGCTGGGGCAGTCATGGGGTCATCCACGCTAATGACGAATACGCGGAAATTAAAACCCTGTATAATGGGGCCAGGGTGTTAGAGGCGTTTATAAAGGAGTATGATGTTAAATAGAAGGATGACAACTTTTGGTCTGTTTTTTTTCTGTTGCCTTTTTTCGCCGCAACTGCGGGCTGAAACCATTCACTATTCTATCCGACAAATGGGATTTGATGGCCAGGCAACCCTGACCATGGCCGGCCCCAAGGATTATAAAGATCATAAAACAATTTTGATCGTGTTTAAAGCCCATGGCGTGAATTATTCGGACGAAGAAGATATTTATGTAGACCCTTCGACGTATAAACCGCTATTTGTCGAACGTGATTTTAGTTTAAATGTGTACGGTCATGGGAAAACCCTTGAGGAATATGTGCCTTCAAAGGGAGAAATCATTATTACCAAGACAGATGGTGGCCATGCCACCAGGCAGGTCATAAACAAAGCAGGGCCTGTGGATAATATTTATGGGTTTATTTACCGGTATCGCCAAGAAGGGTCATTTAAAGTAGGAGATGTTCTCAATATGGCCCTGCCGACCAAGGATTTAAAGATCCGGTTGATTAAGCGCGTTGTGCTTAAAATAGGGGGAAAATCTTACGATAGTTATTATATGCAGAGCCAACCCGTGAGATATAAGATCTGGTTTGACACCTCTGAGCATAAATGGCCGCTGCGTATCACCGGTACGATTGGGTTTATCAATTCAGTGATGACTATGACTGGTTATGATGAATAAATCTTTTCCAGATAAACGAGGTTATTATGGCTCTTTCGGCGGGTGTTTTGCTCCCGAAACCCTGATGGCGGTCTTGGCCCAATTAGAGAACCAGTACCGTGCTATTAAAAAAGATAAATCTTTTCAGAAGGAATTTGAGTTTTATCTTAAGGAATATGCCGGAAGGCCTACGAATTTATATTTGGCCAAACGTTTAAGCGTGCATTTAAAGACACTTAAAGTGTATTTAAAACGTGAAGACCTGCTACATACCGGCGCGCATAAAATCAATAATACCTTGGGACAGATCCTGGTTGCCCGGCGCATGGGGAAGACCCGTATCATTGCCGAGACCGGTGCCGGCCAGCACGGCGTGGCCACGGCCACTGCCGCCGCATTATTCGGGCTCAAGTGTGTCGTCTATATGGGTACTGAGGACATCAAGCGCCAATCGCTTAATGTGGTCCGCATGAAATTAATGGGCGCGCAGGTCATCCCGGTCGAAAGCGGTTCTAAAACGCTCAAAGATGCCATGAACGAAGCGGTGCGAGATTGGGTGACTCATGTGGCGGACACTTTTTATATTATCGGCTCTGTGGCGGGATTTCATCCGTATCCGGCCATGGTGCGTGATTTTCAGTCGGTGATAGGCTCTGAAGCCCGCCGTCAATTTTTAGCCAAAGAAAAGAAATTGCCGGATTATCTTTTGGCTTGTGTGGGCGGGGGCAGCAATGCCATGGGGTTGTTTCACGCGTTTTACGCTGATCGATCGGTGAAGATGATAGGTGTCGAAGCGGCCGGTCTGGGGGTGCATACCCATCAGCATTC
>Ga0105164_10002531_pt1 | contig 11277 bp, 14 predicted proteins | sample VDWuncwatermetaG_FD_89674 | JGI IMG/M metagenome (GOLD analysis project Ga0105164, IMG submission 89674) | Wastewater microbial communities from Netherlands to study Microbial Dark Matter (Phase II) - VDW unchlorinated drinking water | ecosystem: Environmental > Aquatic > Freshwater > Drinking...
GGATAATATCCTTCTTATCTATATTTATACCTTCACCCGCCAGCGACTCCGATATCGCGTCATTCGAAACCGAACCGAACAATTTTTCCTCTTCGCCGGCCTGAGCGCCTATAGTAAGAGAGAGGTTTGCTATTCTTACGGCAAGGGCGTTTGCCTCTTCCAGCTTCTTTGTTTCTTCGGCCGCTTCTTTCTTCTTGAGCGTTTCAAGTATCTTCATGTTGCCCGGCGTGGCTGCCTTTGCCTTGTTTTTAGGGATGAGATAATTCCTGGCGTAGCCTTCTGCTACCGCAACGACCTCACCCATCTTCCCGAGCCTGTCTATCGTTTCAAGAAGTATAACCTTCATATTCGCCTCGCTATAGCCGCATTAGGGCCAAGGGCATTAACATCCGGGCGCTATTGCCTCATGTTCGAGGCTCCAGCACCCGGATGTTAACACACGCACAAACGAATTAATACTTACTCAGCCACGAAAGGCAAGAACGCCAGTATCCGCGCCTTCTTCACCGCGCGGGCAAGCTGCCTCTGGTGCTTCGCGCAATTGCCGGATATCCTAGACGGGACGATCTTGCCGCGTTCGGTAATAAGTTTCTGAAATTTCGGATAATCCAGATAATCTACGGCCTTGATCTTGTCTATGCAGAATCTGCATGGCCTCTTCCTGAATATCCTCTTCTTTAAAGGCTCTTTTTTGGCGCCCCTTTTCTTCTCGGGTTTCTTGAATGGTTTAATAAACATTTTCGTCTCCTGATATTATTAAAAAGGCGCTTCTTCGCTTGCGTTAGCGCTGCCCTTTTCACTGCCTTTATTGTTTGCCGGCGGCGCCTCCGCCTCATCGTTTAAGTTTATCGTCTCTATATCTTCCGGCGAAGAGGCCTGCTTCGCGGAAGGCGCGCCTTGTGTCTTGTCGCCCATCCGCAGGAACTGGACCCTGTCCGCCACCACCTCAACGGTTGAGCGCTTCTGCCCGTCCTGCGTCTGCCAATCCCTTGACTGAAGACGGCCCTCTACGAATGCGGGGCTGCCCTTGGACAGGTACTCGCCGCAAACCTCCGCCATGCGGCCCCAGACGACCACCCTTATAAAAGATGTCTGCTCTTTCTTCTCTCCAGACTGGCTCTTATAAAACCTGTTTATGGCGAGGGTAAATGTCGCGACCGCTGAACCGCTCGGTATGTACCTGAGCTCCGGGTCCCGCGTAAGATTGCCTATCAGGAAAACTCTGTTAAGGTTTGCCATCTTGTCCCCTCGCTATCTTCTCGTTATCATCGTCCGGAGAATCATCGCGTCGCCCAACTTATATGTTGCTTCAAGTTTCGCAATCGCCTCAGACGGAGCCATAAACTCGAGTTTGTAGTAGTACGCCTCTTTGAACTTCCTGACCGGATATACAAGCTGCCTCTTGCCCCAGCTCTCCTCTTTCTTTATGCTGCCGCCGTTCTTCGTTACTGAGTCGGCAATGGACTTGAAGACACCCTTGACGTCCTCTTCCTTCAGATCCGGCTTTATTATGAATATGCCTTCGTAATCATTCATTATTACTACGTCTCCTTTTCTATTTGCATTAGACTATCATAATATAATCTATAAATCAACCCAATTTTTCACGGTGTAGGAAAGTATAAAACACTTTCCTAACCACTGAAAATCGCAGAAAGTCATCGCCGAAGGCGATTTTCTTGTACAGCCTATGACGTCCCGGCCTTTCTCTTGTTAAATCTGCTCATCGCCTTCTCTATGCCGTCCTCCGCAAGACATCCGAGCGCCTCTTTGGCAAGATTTACCGCGTGGGTGACGTTTCGCATCTCTCTGCGCTTGAAAGGGCTTAAGACGTAGCGCGTAATATCGCCCTTATGGACATCGGTGGCGATGCCTACCCGAAGCCGCGCGAAATCGCCCGTCCCGAGCGTGTGGATTATCGACTCGAGGCCTTTATGGCCGCCGGACGAGCCCCGGGTTTTGAGCCTGATCTTGCCGAGCTCCAGATTTATGTCATCGCATACGACGACGAGCTCGGACATATTCTTCATCTCCTTGCCAAACAATTCTCCGACCGCGTTGCCGGAGAGGTTCATGTATGTCTGCGGCAGGACGAGCGTCACATCTTCAAGGGCAATACGGCCCCTGCCAAGGATCGAAAAATGAAGCTTCTCTTTAAGTTTTATATCGTTGTCTTTTGCAAGACCCTTTACGACGGTAAAACCTATATTATGTTTCGTGGACCGGTATTCGAGCCCCGGATTCCCCAAGCCGACGATAAATTTCACGTTTTATCCTGTGTAAATCCGATAATTTCTATTAATTTCGATTTATTTCTTTTCTTCCTTCTTAGCCTCTTTCGCCGGCTTTTCGGCTTCTTTCGAAGCTTCTGCGCCCTCCTCCGACGCATCCTCCTTCTTCTTTCTGATGAGTTCAGGCTCTCCCGTTTCTTCCGCCGGGACCTCTTCTTTCGGCGCCTCTACTTTAGGAGGCTTCACTATCATCGCGATGAGCCCCGCGTCCGTCAGGACCTTTACTCCCTCCGGGACCTTTATATCCTTGATGTAGACCGCGTCGCCTATCTTCAGATTTGAGACGTCGACCTCTATTTTCTCCGGGATCGCCGTAGGCAGACATTCCACGGATAGCTCCCACATGATGTGTTCGAGTATCCCGCCGTCGAGCTTGACGCCGACAGGCTCGCCGTGCGACGCAAGCGGGACATTGACCTTCAGCGCCTCTGTGAGCGATATCTCGTTAAAATCGACGTGAAGGATGCCGTTCTTTACCGGCTCGCACTGGATCTCCTTTATCAGGACGGTCTTCTCCTTGTGAAGGCCCTCGCCCGATATCTTTAGCGTTATGATGACGTTCTCTCCCGCCTTCGTGTGCAGGACCTCATCGAGATCGTCCATCGAGACCTGGAGACCGACAGCCTGCTTGCCGCCTCTGTATACATTCGCGGGGATCATGCCCTTATTTCTCAGATCTTTTGCCACCTTCTTGCCTGTGCCTGTTCTCACATCTGCTTTCAATATGATCTTTTCCATTAACTATCTTCTCCTCACTTTGGCTGATTACTGGAACAACACGCTGATCGATGCCTCTTCATGGATCCTCTTTATCGCTTCTCCTAAAAGCGATGCGACTGAAAGAACCTTTATCTTGGGCAGCATCTTCTCTTTCGGGATCGGGATGGTATCTGTCACGACCATTTCTTTAATCGGAGATTTTTTGATCCTTTCCAGGGCGGGGCCGCACAGGACCGGGTGCGTGATGGAGGCATAAATGTCGAGAGCCCCTTCTTTCTTTATCGCATCAATCGCTTCGGCCAGAGAACCTGCCGTCGCGACCATATCATCCACAACTATCGCGTGTTTTCCTTTGACAGCGCCCATAATATGCATCGCCTCCGCCTTTTCATCGTTCACGCGCCTTTTATCGACGATGGCAAGGCCGCACCTAAGGCTCTTCGCATAGGCCCTGGCCGTTTTTATGCTTCCGACATCGGGCGAGACCACGACAAGCTTGCTGTTCAACTTTAATTTTTTTATGTAGTCGGTAAATATCTTGAACGCGAAAAGGTGGTCGAGAGGAATGTCGAAAAATCCCTGGATCTGGCCCGCGTGAAGGTCTATGGTCAGGACCCTGTCTGCTCCTGCCACGGTAAGGAGGTTCGCCACAAGTTTTGCCGTTATGGGAACGCGCGGCTGGTCCTTCCTGTCCTGTCTGGCGTATCCGAAATACGGAAGCACCGCGGTGATCCTCTGGGCGGAGGCCCTCTTCAGCGCGTCAATCATTATGAGGAGCTCCATAAGGTTACCGTTCACCGGATAGCACGTCGACTGAACCACGAAGACGTCGTGGCCGCGGACGTTTTCGTTTATCTTTACATGTATCTCGCCGTCTGAGAAGGTATCGACCGTGGCATCTCCCGGCTTCACATCCAAAAATTTGCAGATGTCGGAAGCAAGCGACTTGCTGGCATTACCGCTGAAGACCAATAAATGATTTCTCATCGTCCGTCTCCCCGTTTTGTTAGAAATATATGGAAATTTGCTTCGCGAAATTCATAGAAATTTATCGTTATTGTGCAAAACAACCAATTTCTACAAATTTCAATAAATTTCTACTTATTTCTCTTTAATATCCTCGCCGGAACGCCGACGACGGTTGCGCCTTTCGGGACATCGCGGCCTTTCGGCACGACCGCGCCCGCCCCTACAACGGCCCCTTTTCCGATCCTTAAGGGCGCTATCAATACAGCGCCAACCCCTATAAACGCGCCGTCCTCTATGACTGTCTTATTCTTCCTCTTACCGTCAAAGTTTGCGGTGATCGTCCCTGCGCCGATATTCACATTCTTTCCGACGGCTGTGTCTCCGAGGTATGTATGGTGTTTAACCTTGGCGCCCGAGCCGATATCCGTCCTTACAAGCTCGACAAAATTACCTATCTCGACATTGTCGCCGATGCGCACCTCCGGCCTTATCCTCGCAAACGGCCCTATATGGCAATTCTTCCCTATCTCGACATCCGACTCTATCACGGTATTCGATGGATGACCGTGTCGGCCTTTATCTTTACGCCGGGATAGATGGTGGTCGACGGCGGATCTTCGACGGTCACTCCGGATGTCATCATCTCTTCCAATATATTGTTCTTCAGGATCTGCGCGGCCCGGGCGAGATCTCTCTTTGTATTTATCCCTATCATTTCGTCCGGACCATTTATCGTCACGGATTCTATTTTTTTCCCCTTCTTATGTAAAATCGCGACGGTGTCGGTCAGAAAGAATTCTTTCTTCTTATTATCGGGCTTCACCTCAGCGAGCGCGTCAAAAAGGTCCTTTGCCTTAAAACAATAAGTGCCTGCGTTCACCTCGGAAATGGCTTTTTCGAAAACTCCCGCCTCGCCTTCCTCCAAGATCTTCACGATCCTCTTGTTGTCATTCCTTACGATCCTGCCGTAGCCGGCGGGATTCTGCAGTTCCGCGGTCAGGATGGTAAGGCTGGCCTTTTCGCTCTTGTGTTTCTCTGTAAGGGCCTTTATGGTGCCGCTTTTGATGAGCGGCGCATCCCCGCAAGACACGAGGATGTCGCCTGTATATGACTTTAGAAATCTCTTCGCGGTCATTACGGCGCTCGCGCTCCCCGAAAGCTCTTTCTGCACAAGGACCTTGGTCTGTCTGACCGTTTCGGCCAAAAGCCTGCTCCCATGGCCGGCTATGATGATGGTATAATTTATACCAGACTCTATCACGGCGTCGAGGACATAAGAGATGATGGGTCTGCCAAGGAGGCCGTGCAGGACCTTCGGGATATTTGACTTCATCCTCGTCCCTTTACCCGCCGCCAATATTATTGCGATTATGCGCCGCATATTATTTTATTCCTCTCAGTTTCCAGAAAATTTTTCTCTTTGCCGGCGTAGCTGTCGTTATCAAAAAATCGTGCATCTTCTGAAGCCATTCCATTTTCTTCTTCGGAGGAATTTTCATATACCGTAATAATTTCTCGCCCTCGTTTTCCCATCCAAAATTCATTTTAGCTTTCTTTTAAGCTTTTCTATTTTTTTAAGCAATCCGACATCAAACCGGTCGACAGGCCGACCGGTATCTTTTTTCATCTTTATCAGCTTTTTCATTGAAATGATCGGCATTGTCAATCGGCCGGCTTTAATCTGCACCGCGTCTTTCCTGGCTTCCGGATATTGTACCGGCGAATCGATAATGATATCCACTTCTTTCATCTCATCTTCTTTATAGAAGTTAAAGGCCTTCATATTTTTGTTGCATATCCAGTCTGTCCGTGTCTTTTTATTTGCTATGCCCATTGGATCCACAGGTTGTTTTACCTTATATCCGTTCTTTTTTAATATGGAAACGACCTTTGCCAGGTTATTATCGCTCATCTCGACAAGGATATCCATATCATGAGTGGCACGCTCTCCTCCCAGAAGATTAAATGCTATCCCTCCGACGAGGATATACCTCACCTTCTCTTTCTGAAACTCCCTCAATATCTCTTCGTAAAGCATCATGGTTTTGCTTCGCATTGATTTAAGGTCCTGAAAAACTTCCTATTCGTCGGTTTTTCAGGATCAAATTTGCTGTCGCAAATTTGGTTGCCCAGCATGGATTCGAACCATGACCATCAGCTCCAAAGGCTGGTGTGCTACCATTACACCACCGGGCAGTCCATAGCCGAGCAACGACTGTCTTTACAACCCTATATCATTCTCCTCTTCAACGGTCTCTGCCGCCGGCCTTGCGCTCTTGGGAGCGGCCGGGCTCGATGATAATAGAGGAGAGGGGCTTTTCTTTTCGTTCTCGTAGGCCTCGAGGACCTTCTTCTGTATGTATTCCCTGCACTCGGCGGTGATCGGATGGGCGATGTCCTTGTGCTCGGATTGCCTTGCCGCATCTTCGCCCGGCTGGCTTATCCTTGGCTCGGTCATCGGAAGGCTTGCGCCGCACTGGTTGCAGAATTTGCTCCTCACCGCGTTCCTGAAATTGCATTTCGGGCAAGGGTCTTTGAGTTTTCGCGAAGGCATGGCGACGAATAATCCTTTATTCCCGTCGATGACCTTGATGTTTCTTACGACGAACATGTTGTCTAACGTGATCGTCGCGTAAGCCTTTAATTTCTTGTCCTGCCCTTCCTTCAAAAAAATCTTTACCTCTGTGATCTCCATGTGTGCATACTCCTCAAATTTGTGTGCAAATTTGATACTGAAGCGGCGTTAAACAATCCGACGAACAGGAGGATTGTAGCCGCTGAAGTATCTCAAATTTGTGTTCTCGAAACAAATATCTGCCAGCCTTTCATTTCGCGCGGCGGCACGCTTTTTAACAACATCCTTCTAGCCCTCATCGCCTCCTTCCCTGTCGGGTATAGACAAAATACGCTTGGCCCGCTTCCGGATACGATTACCCTTTTACCCAATGAAGAGGCCAAGCGCTGTAAAACTTTTCCGATATTCTTATTCTTGGCAACCGCTATATCCTGCAAGTCGTTGTGGAGCATAGGTTCCAGGTCACAAAAATCCATAGATGGCGTAAGACAACGACGTATTTTAGCATCACAACCGGCCTCTGTCAAGTCCTTCGACAAAAGCTCAGGACTTGGCCCTGAGCCATGCCGATGGGTCAAGTCCCTCGTCCTAATCTTTAAATTATGATCAAATGCTTCATATGTGTCCCTGGTGGCCAGCCTGAAACCCGGATATACGATCAGGTGCCAAAGCGGCGCCTTTATATGCGCCCTGACCAATATGTCTCCCCTGCCTTTTCCTACGGCAAACGGCGTATCCGATACAAAGAATGGCACGTCGGAGCCGAGCCTCGCGGCAATGCGCATGAGTCCTGTTCGGCTGATTCCCAGCTTGAACATCTTATTCATCCCCATGAGCACGCTCGCGGCGTCTGAACTGCCTCCCCCAAGGCCCGCGGCGATGGGTATGAGCTTCTTCATCCTTATCCTCACGCCCCTATCTATCCCTTTTGACCTCTTATTCACCATTATATATTTAAGGATCAATTCTGCGGCCTTATAGACCAGGTTATCTCTTGGATCGGCGGTGATGAACTTGTCTGACGAGACCTTGATGCCTTTTGAAATGGCGCTAATCGTAATTACATCGGCGAGCGATATCCGCTCGAATAGGGTGAGTATGCTATGGTAGCCGTCAGCACGCTTGTTGAGGATCTTGAGGAAGAGATTTACCTTCGCAGGTGCAGCGAGAGTGATAGAGGTCATTGATCGAGTTCCTGTTTGAGCTTATGCTCGCTTCATCTGCAACGCTTCTCTGGCCGCCTTTACGATATTTTTCGCACTAAGGCCGAAATATTCGAAGAGTTCGTCGGGCTCGCCGGATACGCCGAACCTGTCCCGCACGCCGACCATCTTGAGCGGGACGGGATTCGTCTGGATCACGACCTCCGCGATTGCGCTTCCGAAACCGCCGGCGATCGTATGCTCTTCCGCCGTCACGACAGCACCCGTCTCGCGGGCTGATTTTATAATGGCATCTATATCTATGGGCTTCGGCGTGTGCATGTTGACGAGCCGCGCTTTTATCCCGTCCTTTTCCAGGATGTCGCATGCCAGCATCGCCTCATAGACCATCTGGCCGCAGGCAAATATCGTCACGTCTTTGCCCTCCCGCAGCACATTTGCCTTGCCTATCTTGAACGTGTCGGCTTCTTTCGTTATGACAGGGACGCCGCTTCTGCCAAGCCGTATGTAGACCGGGCCCGGGGTCCTCGCCGCTTCGATAGTCGCCTTCTTCGCCTCAATCGAATCACACGGCACGATGACCGTCATGTTCGGTAGTATCCTCATAAGGGCTATCTCTTCGAGCGCCTGATGAGTCGCGCCGTCAGGCCCGACGGAGATGCCGCCGTGGGTGCCGCCGATCTTGACGTTTAAGTTCATGTAAGCGGCGGATATCCTTATCTGGTCCCACGCCCTTCCGGACGCGAAGACGCCGAACGTGCAGGCGAACGGGATCTTGCCCATGAGCGCAAACCCGGCGGCCGCGCCGAACATGTCCTGCTCGGCAACGCCGAGGCCGAAGAACCTCTCCGGGAATTTCTTCTTGAACCACGCTGCCCTCGTCGAATCTGTGAGATCCGCCGACAGCACCACCACGTCTTTATTGCGGTCGCCCAGCTCGACGAGCCCCTCGCCGAACCCGTCTCTCGTCGGCACCATCTTTATTATTTCCTTAGACATCCTTTAACCTCTTCATATTGTTTTAAGCAGAATATCGTCAATTTTCATCTTATTCTTCCTGAAGGCCTCCATCTCATCGCGCGAGACCCGCAGCTTCTGGCCGTCGAGCAGATTTACCACTTCGATATAGCCGAAGTCGCTGAAGTTATAGGAGTGAATGACCCCGGAGGCCGTCTTTAAAACCAGCTGAAAAACCGTCCTTGCCGCTTTGCCGCTATTCTGTTGTTCAGTCGATTTGGGCTCTGCCAGGACCTCGAACTGGAAATAGCGGTTTCTCGCCCTCGGCCGGTAAACGCCCTTCGAAGATTTCAATATCAGGGACTCCGCCAATTTTTTATCGTCCCTGAACTCTATCTTAACCCTGTTCGCGACCTGCTCGGCCAAAAATTCGGCCATCGATATGTCTTTTACGTAGAAACGGCCGTTCCAGTAACCTATGTCGCCCAGGCCGGTCGGCTCGGACCTGAAGAAATCGTTCATCACCTGGTCCTGCCACTTCTTATCGAGGTTCATCTTGTCGAAGACCTCTTTTATGGAGTGCTCCTTCTGGGCCTGCGGATTCATTCTGATGTCGACGAGCATCCTGTTCGAGTATTCGCCCCTCGAAATATCGTTCAGGAGAAGGCGCTTGACGTCATCCACGGATTTTATTATCACTATCTGTATCTCCGGCAGACGGACATCGTGCGCGATGATGACGTAAAAGTCGAACTGCGCGTCCGTCGATAGCGCGACGCGCGAAACGCTCAATATCACGTTATTGATCTTCTCGCCCGCCGCCTTGGTTATCGCAAAGGTGTAATCAAGAAGGTCGGGAAGCGGAAGGTATATCGCTATCGTCTTGCCTATGGCTACGACTTTGACATCGATCTTGTACTCGCTCTTGCATACTCTTATTATCGATTCTTTTATCTTCGTCCTGGGATAGGTCGGCTGACAACCGGCTGTAACGGCCAGCAGCCAAAAGGCCGCTCCAAGCAAAAGAATTCCTGACCTTATCTTCATGCGCTCTTCGTGCTAAACTTGCCGTACTCTTTGAATATCGCGTCTATCTCGTCGTAATCGAGCTCTTCTTTTTCCAGAAGCTCTTTCACAAATCTTTCCAGAAGCAGCTCTTCTTTTTTAAGGAGCTCTTCCACATCCTTTAGGCACTTTTTCAATATCTTGTCCGTCTCTCCGTTCAGTTGTTCCTTCAATTTTTCGGAGATCTGAGACTCCGGGATCATAGTATAGTCGCCTAATAGCCCCACCTCGCCCATACCGTACTTCCATACCATATTGTGGGCGATCGCCATCGCCTGCTTAAAGTCTTCGGCGACGCCCGAACTCGTAACGCCGTATTTCATCTTTTCGGCTACATAGCCGGCGAGGTCCGCCTTCACATCGGCCAACAACCTCTCCCTGTCAAAGGTATACAGCTCTTCTCTCGGCTGATGATGGACCACGCCGAGTGAGCCGCGCCTCGGTATGATAGACGCCTTGAAAACATCATCTGTCGGATGCAGTATATAAAGCGCTATGAGATGGCCGGCCTCGTGGTATGCCGTCTGTTCTTTCTCATGCGGCGAAACGTTCAATTTGTGTTTCAAACCGAGCTCTACCCTCTCAAGGGCCTCGGATAGGTCTTCGAATTTAATAACGTCTCTCTTGCTTCTCGTCGCGATCAACGCCGCCTCTTTGACGATATTTTCTATATCGGCAGGCGTTTTATATACGGCCTTTCTCGCAAGCCTTCCGACATCTATCGTCTTGTCATGCTGGATCTTTCCGAGATAATACGCAAATATCTTTTCTCTATCGTCGAGATTCGGCCTGTCGATATAAAGTTTCCTGTCAAATCTCCCGGGCCGGAGGAGGGCCTTGTCGAGAGTGTCTTCGCCCGCGTTCGTCGCGCCGATGATGATGATGTTCTGTTCGGTGCTCGGCTCGCCATTCTTATCCTTCATCTCCTGCAATCCGTCCATCTCGGCCAGGAGCTGGTTCTGGGTCGAGTTCGTCTCTTCGGTGCCTCCGAAAGCGGAGAAGACCCTTTTCCTGGCTATCGCGTCCAGCTCGTCTATGAATACGATGCAACCGCCGTAACCGTAAGCCATCTCTCTGGCTTTCTTAAACAACCGCCTCACTCTCGACGCGCCCACTCCCACAAATATTTCGACGAATTCGCTGCCTGACATCGCAAGGAACGGCAGCCCCGTCTCGGTCGCGATCGCTTTCGCAAGATACGTCTTCCCGCACCCCGGGGGCCCAATCATAAGAATTCCGCGCAAGATCTTTCCGCCGATCTTCTTTACGCGCGCTCTGTCCTTGATAAGCTCTACGACCTCTCTGGCCTCTTCCTTGACGTTCTCCATGCCGATGACGTCGGACCATTTGACGTCGACAAGCTCTCCCTTTATCTTTGACTTCGATATCTTGGCAAGCCCGCCCTGCATGAACATCATGTACATGAATACAAATATCGTCGCGTTAAGCGCCACCATGATGAGGTTTATCGGCATCGTCGCTAACGTTATGTTCCTGTAGAACGACTCGAGGGACGCAAGCCCCCAAACAGCGAGGA
>Ga0105164_10002532_pt1 | contig 11276 bp, 8 predicted proteins | sample VDWuncwatermetaG_FD_89674 | JGI IMG/M metagenome (GOLD analysis project Ga0105164, IMG submission 89674) | Wastewater microbial communities from Netherlands to study Microbial Dark Matter (Phase II) - VDW unchlorinated drinking water | ecosystem: Environmental > Aquatic > Freshwater > Drinking...
CACTTCCTGCTTGCCGACAGGCGCGTCCTTGGGCTCGTACAGTGGCTGGTCGATGGTCTCATGCAGGGGCGTGCCTGGGGCCACCATCGGGTAGCAGTTCTCGTCGTACTTCACCTGGAAGTCCACGACCACCGGCCCCGGGTGCTCCATAGCCTGCTGGATGACTCCCGGCACCTCTTCCTTACGGGTGGCCCGCAGCCCCAGGATGTCGAACGCCTCCGCCAGCTTCACGAAGTCCGGGTTCTTCAGCGGCGTGGCCACGATGTTCTGGCGGTAGAAGAGATCCTGCCACTGTCGGACCATGCCCAGGGTACCGTTGTTGATAACGGCGAACTTGATGGGCCAGTCGTATTCGGCGATGGTGGCCAGCTCCTGCATCGTCATCTGGAAACCGCCGTCGCCGCAGATGGACCACACCAGCTCGTCGGGTTTGGCCACCTGCACACCCATGGCGGCCGGCACCTCGAACCCCATCGTCCCCAGCCCGCCGGAGGTCACCAGGCTGTTGGGCTTGTCGTACCAGAAATACTGGGCCGCCCACATCTGGTGCTGGCCGACACCGGTCACGACGTAGCAGTCTCCTTTGGTCGCCTCGTATATCTTCTGGATCACGTACTGGGGTAGCAGCTCCTCCGTCTCGCGGATGGCGATGGAGGGGTGGGCGCGCCGCATCTCGTCCAGCCATGCGAACCAGTCGGGCCGCTCCTTGAACTTCACCTGCTTGTTGAGTTCGCTCAGGCAGATGCGGGCGTCGCCCTGCAAGGCGGCAACCGGCCGCACGTTCTTACCCACCTCCGCCGGGTCGATCTCTATGTGGATGATCTTGGCCTTGGGCGCGAAGTCCTTCAGCCGGCCCGTCACCCGGTCGTCGAAGCGCATCCCCACGCCGATCACCAGGTCCGACTCGCTGATGGCCATGTTGTTCCAGTACATGCCGTGCATGCCGGGCATCCCCAGGTAGAGAGGGTGGCTTCCCGGGAAGCCGCTGATCCCCAGCAGGGTGGTTATGACCGGGATGTTGGCCTTTTCCGCTAGCTCCCGCAGTTCGTCGTAGGCCTGGGATATGCGCACCCCGTGCCCGGCCAGGATCAGCGGCCGCTCCGACTGCGCGATGAGCTCGGCCGCCTTGGCCACTTCCTCTGGGTCCGGGTAGAGGCGCGGGCGGTAGCCCCGCAACTCCACCTTCTCCGGCCAGTAGAACTCCCCCTTTTGCTGGAAGACGTCCCGGGGGATGTCCACCAGTACGGGGCCCGGCCGGCCGGTGGTGGCTATGTAGAAGGCCTCCCGGATCACCTGAGGGATCTCATTGACGTCCAGCACCAGCGCGTTGTGCTTGGTAATGGGAATGGTGATGCCCGTGATGTCCGCCTCCTGGAAGCCGTCCCGGCCCAGCAGCGCCTTGATCACGGCGCCAGTGATGCAGACCAGCGGCACCGAGTCCATCCAGGCGTTGGCGATGCCGGTTACCAGGTTGGTGGCGCCCGGCCCCGAGGTCGCAAAGCAGACGCCGGCCTTGCCCGTCACGCGGGCGTAGGCGTCGGCGGCGTGGGCGGCGCACTGCTCGTGCTTCACCAGGTAGTGGCGGATCTTGGGGTGGTACTGCGGTATAGCGTCGTACAGGGGGAGATTGGCGCCGCCGGGCAGGCCGAAGATGTGCTCCACGCCCTCCCGCACCAGGGCCTCCATGACCATCTGTGCGCCTGTCATTTCCATGGCTTGTTTTCCTCCCATCGATTCCAATAGATAGATGCGGCAAACGCCCGATTGTAGCAGCTCGTGGGCGCCGAGTTCGATCAGGCTAGCTGCATACGGCGCCCCTGGCCGCCGACGATACCAGACGGGCGTACTTGGCCAGGGCCCCCGCCGTGTACTTGGGGGCGGGCGCTGCCCACTGGCCAAGGCGCCGCTGCATCTCCTCCTCCCCTAGTTCGACCTGGATTAGCCGCTGAGGTATGTCCAGGGTAATGATGTCTCCGTCTTTGAGGGCGGCGATGGGCCCGCCCAAGGCCGCCTCAGGCGCCACGTGGCCCACCATAAAGCCGTGGGTGGCCCCGGAGAAGCGCCCGTCGGTGACCAGAGCCACCTCTTCCCCCAGCCCCTGGCCGGCGATGGCCGCCGTCACGGCCAGCATCTCCCGCATGCCCGGCCCGCCCTTGGGCCCCTCGTAGCGGATCACCACCACGTCGCCGGGGCGGACCTCACGCCGGGCCACGGCCTGGAACGTCTGCTCCTCGGAATCGAAGACGCGGGCCGGACCGCTGTGGCGCTGCTTCTGGAGGCCGCTGGTCTTCATGACGCCGCCTTCCGGCGCCAGGTTCCCCTTGAGGACGACCATAGTGCCGCTGACCTCCAGGGGCGAGTCCACGGGCCTGACCACGTCCTGGCCGTCGCTGAAGGTGAGGCCGGCCAGGTTCTCGGCCACGGTGCGGCCGGTGACCGTCATAGCGTCGCCGTGAAGGAGTCCGGCGTCCAGCAGCTCCTTCATGACCCGCGGCACCCCGCCGGCGCGGTGCAGGTCGGTCATGACGTAGCGGCCGCCGGGCCGCATGTCGGCGATGTGGGGGATGCGCCGCGCGATGCCGTCGAAGTCGTCCAGGGGCAGCTCGATGCCGGCCTCGTGGGCGATGGCGGGCAGGTGGAGCGCGGCGTTGGTGGAACCGCCGATGGCCACCACCACGGCTATGGCGTTCTCGAAGGCCTGGCGGGTCAGGATGTCCCTGGGCTTCAGCTCCCGGGAAAGCAGTTGCAGAACCGTCTCGCCGGCGCGACGGGAGATATCCTCTCGCTCGGGGGCGACGGCCGGGATGGAGGCGCTGAAGGGGAGGGCCATGCCCAGGGCCTCGCTGGCGCAGGCCATGGTGTTGGCGGTGTACATGCCGCCGCAGGACCCCTCGCTGGGGCAGGCCACGCATTCCAGCTCGTACAGATCCTGCTCGGACATGCGGCCGGCCTCCACAGCGCCCACGCCTTCGAAGACGTCCTGCACGGTCACGTCGCGGCCCTGAAAGCGCCCCGGCAGGATGGTGCCCCCATACAGGAACACCGAGGGGACGTTGAGGCGGGCCATGGCCATGAGCGTCCCGGGCAGGCTCTTGTCGCAGCCGGCGATCCCCACCAGGCAGTCGTAGCCGTGGGCAAACACCATCAGCTCGATAGAGTCGGCGATGACCTCGCGGCTGACCAGAGAGGCCTTCATGCCTTCGTAGCCCATGGCGATGCCGTCGCTGACGGCGATGGTGGTGAACTCGCGGGGGGTGCCGCCGGCGGCGGCCACGCCCTCCTTGGCCCAGCCGGCCAGACGGTTCAGATGGATGTTGCAGGGGGTGGCCTCATTCCAGGAGCTGGTCACGGCGACGATGGGCTTGCTGATGTCTTCTTCGGTAAGCCCCATAGCGCGCAGGTAGGAGCGGGCAGGGGCCCTGTCATAGGCCTTACCGTAAACTATCTCGCTGGTCAGCGGTCTCTTCACCGTCACCATTTGTCTCTGCCCCAGAAACGTTTAAGTCCCGACCCTTAAAGGGACGGGACTATCATGTCTCGCGGTACCACCCTTCTTCTCCGACCCTTGAGAAACCCGGGGGTCGGAGCGCTCTGGCGCTGTAACGGGCGCTAACCGACCGGACCTACTGGATGCTTTCGCTACGTTCGACCCGGTGGCTCAGGGGCGAGTTCGGGGCCTGCCGCTGCCGGGCTTGCACCAGACGCCGGCTCTCTGGGAGCGGAAACCCCTACTACTCCCCGTCTCCGCCTCTGCCTCGAGGGGGTTGTGAAGACGATTGTAGAGGGGGCCGCCGTGCAAGTCAAGCAAATGGCCGGCGGGAAGGGACAATTGCCCAGCAGCGGCCGACGCCGGCGGACTCCCGCCGGCTACGCAGGTCCGGTCCGGTGCGAGGGCGGCAGTTGCACGCTGCTCCCTTCCCGCACGCCGTGCCGCCCGAACCAGCCCTGATTCACCTCGACGGCGAAGCTGTATGGTTGCGGGCTCTTGTGGAGGTCCGTGGAAAACGGCTGCATGTCCTGGATGTTCAGGATCACGCCGTCGGCAGAGATGAAGGCCACGGAGAGAGGTATCGAAGTGTCCTTCATCCAGAAGGGAGCCTCGCTTTGGTATCCGAAGTCGAACAGCATGCCCTGGTCTTTGGGGAGGCTCTCCCGGAACATGAGGCCGCGCTGCATCTCCTGGGACGTGTCGGCGATCTCCACCCTCAGCTCTACCCGCTGACCCCCGTCACCGGTGAACAACACGGTCTCGAGCTCAGGGTCGCCGCCACTGCAGGTCATGAACAAGGCCAGAGCGAACAGAAGGGCCGGCGTGCGCAGCGACGCCATCACGGGCGCCGGTGACCGTCCAGCCGCTCCCATCTCGCCAGCGCGGGCGCCAGGGCGGCCACTTTGGCCAGCCGCCGCCGCTGGGCCCAGCCGGCCAACAGGTCCACCGCCGGCCGCAGGGGGCCGATGATGCGCACGAAGTCCAGGTAGGTCATGTCGCCGCGGATGAGGTGACAGAAGAAGCGCCACAACAGATCGCTGCGGCGGATGAGGGCCACATAGGGTGGCGGCGCGAACTGGAACAGCTCCTGTAGCTTGCGCGATACGGTCAGCTCCGGCTGCAGCCGCCGGTCCACGGCCCGCTGGTAGGCCGACAGGTCCGCGTCCTCGCCGGCCAGGTAGCGCAGCGCCGCCCGCGCCGCCAGGCGGGCGCTGGCGAAGGCCATGTGGATCCCCTCGCCCGCGAGGGGGTCCAGCAGCCCGGCGGCGTCGCCCACCAGGGCTACCGGCCCCCTCGCTATGGGCGAGCCGGGGACGCGCACCAGCAGGTGGTGGCCCCGCAGGCCCGTCATCTCTTCCGGGTCGAACCCGTAGCGACGACACAACTGGAGCAGCTTGGGCCGCAGGGTGAAGGCGGCGTACTTCCAGGCACCCACGCCCACGTTAAGGTGGTCGCCTTTGGGGAAGACCCAGCCGTAGCCGCCGGCCAAGCCGCCTAGGTCCAGCGCTACCAGCTCCTGCCAGCCATCCGGATCGTCCGAGGGGTAGGGCACGTTGCCCTCCAGGGCCAGCGCCTCCTCGAACAGCGCGTCGATGCCAGCGGCGCGGCCCACGACGCCGTTGGCCCCGTCGGCGCCGATCACGAGGCGGCCGGTGTAGGAGCCGGCCGCGGTGCGGACGGTCACGAGTGGGACAAGCGCCCCTGGGCCTGAGCCGCCGTTACGTGGCGCCTCGACGCCACGGACCGGCTCGCCGTCATGGAAGTCGGCGCCGGCCTCGGCCGCAGCCTGGGCCAGGTAGGCGTCCAGGCGGCAACGCTGGGTCATGTAGGTCAGCGGCTCGCGGAAACGGCGGTCGAAGCTGGGGCCCAGCCTGAGCGAGAAGCGGGCGCCGTACACCGTGCGCTCGACAACTGGGCTCAGGTCGAGGTCCTGGACGGCAGCCGCGCGCAGGGTGACGCCGCCGCCGCAGGGCTTGTCGCGGGGGAAGCGGGCGCGGTCCAGCAGGAGGACGGAGGCACCCTCCCGCGCCAGCAGGCGGGCCGCCGTGCTGCCGGCGGGCCCGGCGCCAACGACGATGGCGTCGTAGGTCATGACGGCCTCAGTTTAGCAGGCGGATGGGTTGGTAGGGGCAGACCTTCAGGTCTGCCCCAAGCTTCAGCCCGGGGGCCGGCCCTACTCCAGACACGAGCCGGACAGAGCTGAAGCCCCGCCTGCTGGCGGGCAGGTCTGTCCCTACGAGGTCCTGCGGACATCGCGGCCCTTCCTGTCTCAGCGCGTCCCCTCCAGGGCCGCGATCACGGCGTCAGCCATCATCCGATAACCCTCATCGTTCGGGTGGATAAGGTCGCCGGAGATGTACTGCAGGGCCTTGCCCTGGAAGAGGGGATACCAGTCCACCAGGATCACGCCGCTCTCCTGGGCCTGGGCGCGGATGAAGTCGTTCAGCCCTTGTGGGAAGGGGGTATCAGGCAACCCCTCGAGGCCCAACTGGCCCAGCTCGTCGAAGACCTGGATGCCGCCGGAGAAGGGGTTGCACAGGGTCATGAGGACGAGGCGCAGGTTCGGGTCCGCCTCTCGTAGCCGGTCCAGCGTCTTTTTCAGGTTCGGCTTGTAGGCGTCCAGGGTGCTTCGCAGGGCGCCCCAGCACTCCGGCTTCTGCAACGACTCCTGGACCGTGGGACAGGTGCCGGGTATGACCAGGCGGAAGTACAGGTTGAGGAGGTCATTGCCGCCGATCTCCAGGGTCACCAGCTTGACGTCGTTGTTGGGGTCGTTGTCGCCCTTGCGCTGCACGATCTCGGCGATGGCCTGGTCCAGGTGGCCGTGAGAAAGCAGTTGGTCGCTGGTGTCGCCGCTGTGGCCCAGGTTCAGCAGCTGGAACCCGTCGCCCAGGTGCTCGTGCACCAGCGGCACGAAGGCGGTGGTCGCCGGATCGGACGCGCCCACGCCTTCGGACAGGGAGTCGCCCAGGGCGATGTATAGAGGGGTGGTCAGCGGAGGAGTCGCAGTGGTCTGGACGGCGCCGGAGGTCCGGAAGGGCGTGGCCGAGCCGCTGGGAGTGGCCGTGGAGCCAGCCGGGGAAAGGGAGAGGCCCCGCGACGCGTCGTTCGACGAGCTGCAGGCGCCGGCGAAAGCCAAGAGGAGGAGCGCCCCTAGGAGCCAGCGCATGGCAGCCTTTAGGCGTTGATGACGGCGATGGCGGCGGCTACCGCGAAGAGGACCTGGAGTAGGACGGCGCCGCTCAGCAGGAGGTAGGTGGCGGCCCGTTCCCGCCACTGGAAGCCCAGCGCGGCCAGCAGGTTCACGGCCAGGAAAGCGGTCGCCGTGCCCGGGATCTTGAAGATCGCCTGGCGCGAGTGCAGTTCGGTGATGTCGCCCAGGGGCGGGAACTGGATGGTGATCTCGTTGCTCAGGTGGGGGTAGACGGCGAACAGGTAGCCCCAGAGGGCCAGGTTCAGGAGCAGCGCGGCAACCCCCAGCATTTGGGCGGTGCGGTCGGCCCAGATGGGGTGAGCGGCCAGCAAGTCGCGCTGCACGATGGCAGCGCGGCCGGGCTGCGCCGCCTGCCTGCCGGCAGGCACGGCCTGCTGGAAGCGCTGGGTCTCGGCGATGAAGCGCAGGGGGTCCTGAGGGCTGAGGCCGTAAGTCGCCTCCTCAGTGCGGACGTAGACCAGATCCTCCGGCGAGCGGTGGGTGGAGAAGAAGAGGACGCTGCCCACTCCCTCTACCTGGCCGCGGCCGATGTGGTGCCCCCACCAGCTCAAGCCGCGCACCCGCGGCTGGTGCTCGCCGCGGCCGTGGACCAGCCCCACTACGCGGTCGATGGGGACAAAGTGGGTCAGGGGGCCCCAGGTGATGCTCAAGCCGGTGCGATCGAGGACGTAGCGCAGACTGGCGCAGGCGTAGGCCCAGAAAGCGAACACCAGGCAGAGGAGGCCCAGCGCGCCAGCGCCGACGTAGGCCAGGAACTGGGGGAAGGAGATGGGCCAGTCGCTGGTCTTGACCAGCAGTGCCAGCGCCAGGGCCAAGGAGCCGAGGGAGGCGGCGGCCCCTACCAGCGTGCCGAGCACACGCTGGGGCCGCTCGATGGTCAGGCTTTCACCTTTGAGTAGCACGGAACGCACCAGTGGGCGTACTTGGGGTTCTTGCCCTTGATGATGTCGAAGTAGAGCTTGCTCAGGCGCCTGGTCAGCGGCCCCGGCTTCCCGTCGCCGATGGGCCGGTGGTCGAACTCCACGACCGGGGTCAGGTGGGCGGCCGTCCCGGTCATGAAACACTCCTCGGCGGTGTACAGCTCGCTGCGGTCGATATCCCGCTCCACCGTCTCCACGCCGAACTCCTCACGGGCCAGGGTGATGACGGTCTGGCGGGTGATGCCCACCAGGATGTTGGACGAAGGCGGAGGTGTGATCAGCCCGCCCCCGTCGACGATGAAGATGTTCTCGCCGGAGCCCTCGGAGATGTGGCCGCGCTCGTCGAGCATGATCGCCTCATCGAAGCCGTTAAGGTTGGCCTCCGTTTTGGCCAGGGCGGAGTTGGCGTAGATGCCGGTGATCTTGGCCCGCGCCGGGATGCCGGTATCCTCGACGCGGCGCCAGGAGGAGGTGCAGCAGCGGGCCCCCTTGTCGATGTCGAGATAGGGACCGAAGGGAGCGATGAAGATGAGGAAGTCGTCCTCCAGGTCATGCAGGCGCACCCCCAGGACCTCCGAGCTCTTGTAGGCCAGAGGGCGGAGATAGATGTCCTCACGGTAGCCGGACATCTCCACCAGCTTGGTGGTGATGGAGTGGAGCTCTTCATCGGAGTATGGGAACTCGATCCGCATGATACGGCAGCTCCGCCGCAGCCGGTCGAAGTGGTCCTTCAGTCGGAAGACGTATATCTGGCCCTCGTCTTCGTTCCAGTTGCCGCGGATCCCCTCGAACACCGCCGTGCCGTAGTTGAAGGCGTGGGTCATGATGCCGATCTTGGCCTCGGCCAGGGGCACGATCTGCTTCTTGAAGTAGGCGTAAGGGGTGGGCATGAAGGCTCCCTTCAGAAAGGGTGGCCTCCATTATATTTGGGCCGTGGAGGCTAGCGCAAACCGGTGTGCTGGGTCAAGACATGTATCTGACCCTAATCAACCGCACTAAAGGGCCAATCGGCTGATGGCCTCTGGCCTTTTGGCTCTGTGGTGGACGATGGGCGATAATGTAGGTTGATGCCGAAAAGGATCAACAGGAGGTCGCGCCATGAACTGCAAAGAACGCCTGGAGGCCTATCTGCGCGAAAACAAGGTGCCCTTCCAGATCGTCCATCACCCCCTGGCCTACACCGCTCAGGAAGTGGCCGCCGCTGAGCACGTTCCCGGCAAGATGCTGGCCAAGGTGGTGATGGTGTTCGCCGACGGCAAGCTCGCTATGCTGACCTTGCCGGCCCCGCACCGAGTCGACTTGACTAAGGCCGCGGCCGTCTTGGGCGCCCGTGAGGTGAGGCTGGCCCACGAGGAGGAGTTCGCCGCCGCCTTTCCCGATTGCGAGGTCGGCGCCATGCCCCCCTTCGGAAACCTGTACGACCTGCCGGTCTACGTGGACAACGTCCTGGCCGGGGACGAGGAGATCGTGTTCCAGGCCGGCACCCACACGGACACCATGACCCTCAGGTACGCGGATTTCCAGCGGCTGGTCAAGCCGGAGGTCGGGGATTTGGCCCACGGCTCCTAGGGGCTGGCGGTGCCAGGTCAGCGCGGGGAGTTGGGCGCGCGGAGCGGCATCGCATTCTGTTCAAGGCAGGGGGTCTGAGCCCGCAGCAGCCAGACCAGGGCCATCCCGGTAATCGCCGCCACTGTCGCCCCCATCAGCAGTCCGGATAGGGCCGCGATGGCGGCCACCAGCGTCAACGGGTCGTCCTCCGGGACCAGGCTCATGGCCGCGAAGACCGGCAACGTGACTGCCCCTCCCCGATGCCGCGCGTTTTGGCGAGGTCTTCCTTTCTCTGGGCATGTCGGCTGTCTCCTCTCGTGCACGCGACTGCAACGCGAAGCGCAAGCGCTGACCGAGGTCGTCGGGATGGCCAAACGGCCCGCATTACGCGTGCTATCCTGCCCGCCCGTCTGAGGACTGACGGCCGAGTCGGCGCGCGATCAGCTTGCGCCCTTCCTCCACTGTCAGGAACAGGGGCGGGAAGGCGGCCAGGACCGGCCAGAACCTGGGTTCGATGGGCTCCAGGTCGAATATGTGGCGCAGCGGCGGCAGGCCGATGACCGCGGCCAGGAGCGCTACCTCCGCGGCCACCGCCCAGAGGAGGGCCCGGTTCGCCAGGAAGCCCACCCGCAGCAGCGATTGCCGCTCGCTGCGGCAGGCGAAGGCGTTCGCTACTTGACAGGCGACGATCCCGGCCAGGGTCATCGTCGTTGCCTGCCTGTACAGGGCGCCCTCGTCGATAAGGTGACTGAAGACGTTGCCGGTCAAGTCCGACTGGACGTAGAAGTATCCGGCCAGGCTGAACCCGGCGGCCAGCATCCCCAGGAAGCCCAGCGCCCGCAGCAGTAGGCTCCAGCTCACCATCCGCTCGCCGATGGGACGGGGCGGCCTCCGCATCAGGCCGGGTTCCGCCGGGTCCACTCCCAGGGCCAGGGCCGGGAACATGTCCGTCCCGAGGTCCACCAGCAGCACTTGGAGCACGGTTAGCGGAAGGGGCACCCCCGCCAGCACGAAGAGTACGAAGGGGGCCGCCTCCGCCACGTTGCTGGTCAGCACGTAGGTCAGGAACTTCTTGATGTTCTCGTAGACGCCGCGCCCCTGTTCGACGGCCTTGACGATGGTGGCGAAGTTGTCGTCCATGAGGACCATGTCCGCCGCCTCACGGGCCACGTCGGTGCCCGTGCGTCCCATGGCCACGCCGATGTCGGCGGCCTTTAGGGCCGGCGCGTCGTTGACACCGTCGCCGGTGACGGCCACTATCTGGCCCAGTCGTTGGTAGGCCTGCACCAGCCGCAGTTTGTGCTCCGGCGCCACCCGCGCGAATACGGTGGGTCGCTCTTCGGCCAGTAGTCTGGCCAGCCCTTCGACGTCCAGGGAGTCCAGTAGAGCGCCGGTCACGGCCTCCGCGCCCGGCCCAGCGATGCCGGCCTGCCTGGCCACCACCAGCGCCGTGTGGCCGTAGTCGCCGGTGAGCATGACGACCTGGATGCCTGAGCTGCGGCAGCGGGCGACCGCGGCCGGCACCTCCGGCCGCAGGGGGTTCTCCAGCCCTACCAGCCCCAGGAGGACCAACTCTTGCTCTGCCGCGTCGGCGCTGACCAGCTGTGTCGGCTCGCTCACTTCACGGCACGCGAAGGCCAGCACCCGCAGCCCATGGCCCGACATCTCGTCCGTTCGTTCTAGCAGCTGAATGCGTCGCTTCGCGTCCAGGGGCTGCGGCTCTCCGTTGCGCAGCTCAGCGTGACAGCGGGCCAGCGTCTCGGCCGGCCCGCCCTTGACGAACAGCACGTGCCGGCCATCCCGCTGGTGTAAGGTCGACATTCGCCTTCTCTCAGCGTGGAAGGGGAACTCCTTGATGCGAGGCCATCGCAACCGCTCTTGGTGGGGGTCCTGGCTGCCCTTCACGGCCAGAACCAGCAGGGCTTCGTCCAGCGGGTCGCCCAGGCCCACGTGCCGGCGGCGTCCGTGCGCCAGAATTCCGTTGTTGCAGAGGACAGCGCAGCGCAGCAGCCAATCGAGGGCGGCGGCGTCGCCGGGGCTCTCTTTGTCGGCTGGACGCAGCGATCCCTTGAGCTGGTAGCCGTGGCCCGTCACGTTGTAGAGG
>Ga0105164_10002533_pt1 | contig 11275 bp, 11 predicted proteins | sample VDWuncwatermetaG_FD_89674 | JGI IMG/M metagenome (GOLD analysis project Ga0105164, IMG submission 89674) | Wastewater microbial communities from Netherlands to study Microbial Dark Matter (Phase II) - VDW unchlorinated drinking water | ecosystem: Environmental > Aquatic > Freshwater > Drinking...
ATATCATATCCTGTAAATGCCTCAAGAATAGTTACTGTTCCAAGTATAACTCCTGTAACCCATAAAATTTCATTTCGTATTTTGTATCTACCACTAAAGTACTGATAATACATATGCAAAATTGCAAGAAGAACCATTCCGTTTGATGCATGATAATGTATGTTTCTGATATGGAAACCAAATGGAACATCATTGTTTATTTTTTCTACACTGTCCCATGCTCTATTCAATATGGGTTCATAATAGAACATCAAGAGTGCCCCACTTACTCCAAGAATTATAAAAAGTACAAATGTCAGCATGCCAAGGAATCCATATGGGCTCACAAATCTTGCTGGAAATGAAAACTTGGTACCAATGAATACAGTTCTGTCTAGCCCATCCCACACCCAGTAAAAGAAGTCTACAAGACCGTTTCTACGACTTAACGAAACGACCATATCCTACAACTCCATTTTCATTTACATCCCATTTTGCGGGAGAAATCCATAAGAATCCATCGACATCTGCTTCAAGTGTTAATTTAGCAAGAGTATTTGAGGGAGGAGCTTGAAGCGAAGCTGGTCCTGCAAAGGCTGTTCCTGTAAGAGGATTGTACATGCTTCCATGACATGGGCATTCACCTCTCCTTCTTCCTTCTTCTGGCCAATATTTCCACAAACACCACAGATGTAAGCATACCATACTATAAGCACGAAAAGCACTGGCATCTTTTGCATCTCCACCAACTTCTGATGGGAGTCTGATAAATTGCCATTTTTTAAAAGCTTCTTCATCAAGAACGCTGTCTCCAGTTTTTGGATATGTAATGACTTCTGCGTGATTTACTGGAAAAGTGTTAACACTTGCTTGAGTGTCATCTGGCAGGATTACTTTTGCTTTCCCCAATGAAGCAGTATCTGGATTTGGCATAAAGTTTCCCCATGGCACAAATGGAGCAAACGCAAGTCCGGTTCCTGCAGCACCCAACAATTTTAGAAAATCGCGTCTGGACAACGTACCCTTTGTACTAGCATTCTGTTCAGACATGCAAGCTTTCGTTTTTGAAAAATTGCATATAAACCTTGTTCTAGTGTTTCTTAGAAATTTTGGTTTTCTTAGCTATCAGTATGGCAATTATCGCGATTACTATTCCGATGATTATTCCTTGTAATAAAATAAAGTTTTGATCGAACATTCCTTTTGGATTTTCAAAGAATGGTCTATTGTCTATGTTTACAACGATCTTTTTTGATATTTCATTTCCTGCCATGTCTTTTGCTAAAATCTGAATATCGTACTTTCCATTTTCTAGTGTTCTAGTATCAAGCTGTACAAATTTGCTGTCAAACATGGTACCATTAGGAAGCATTATTCTAATTCCTCCTGTCTCAGGTAAATTCTGTTCAGAAACATCAACGTCTATAGAAATTATGTTTGAAACAACTGAACCATTAGTTGGAGATTTGATAAGAAGTTCTGGAGGTTTGTTATCAACTTTAAATTCAACATCTTTCTCCGCACGATGCCCAACTGTGTCGGTAACACTCACTTTTAGATTATGAAGACCTTCTGTGAGAAGATTGTGTGGAATCTGAGACTCTGCATTGATTTGAATTTCATTTCCATCAAGAGAATATTTTACAGTATCAATGTTTTCTTCCATTATTTCTGGGTGAATTTTATATGTACTATTGATGAATTCAGGAACTATAAACAATATTTGAGGATCTTTTTCATCAGGCAAGATTGTAGAAAATTTTGCAGTCACTGTTATTGGTTCTGCAATAGATTGTCCACCAAACAAAGTTGAATGCATTAAAACAGAATATGTTCCTGTTTGGTTTATTGGCGCATATAGTACTGTTGATGTGTCATCTTTGTTTTTTATTGGAAAGAATCCGCCGCCTTCACTAAATGGACTTGTACCAAGCCAATCTCCAGTAGGCCATCCCTGAAAATGACCAAGTACTCCAGGCGGAACATTTGTTTGGATGATTTTTCCTGCAGGATCAATTACAAATACAGAAAGGTTTGTGTCTTTGTTTTCCCAAGAAATGTTTAATGCTGCAGAATTTATTGTCTTATCTTGCACATCAAAATAATATTGCCTCCAATCTCCCGCATTATACCTGTTTGTCATATCAAAAGCACCACCAATGTACCCATTACCATACAGCGCATCATTTTTCTGTGAACCTTCTATCACAGTTGGAAGATCTTTTCCTGCAACACCCTTTGTAACAGCATAAGAAACAGGCACATTTACTTCGTGTAAATTACCTTGGAATGAAATGAAGCCTTGATAAACTCCTGGTTTGTAATCTTGTGGAACAATTAGCGTTGCAACAAGATCAGATGAGCTATTTGGTGCCACTTGGATATTATCATAGTTTACCCAGACGGATTCCCAGTTTTCCTTTTTGTAAAAGCTGGTTGTAACAGTATAATCCATAGAGGTAGAATTTTTCTTTGTATCTCCAATCCAGTATGAATACTTGGTTGGTACCGGGTATACGCCAACCAATGGGGTGTTTTTGAATTTTGAATTTGGTTCTGTAACTCTTAATTCCTGTACCGTCCCCCATGAACCACCGCGATTTACTAGGGAAAGTTCATCGTATGTTACTTTGGTATCATTGTTTTTGTCATACCAATCATATAGATATAATGATGAAATCTTCATGTCATTAGCGTAGATCTTTTCAGTTTTGTTCATAAAATTGTCAAATGGGAAATTCACATTTATGATCATCAGCGATGCATCATTTGGTATGGGTTTCTTTTTTCCAAAGAATGCATTCATTTCTTCGTCTTTTGCGATATTTCCAAGAGGGATATAATTTGGTCTGAATGTGCCTGATTTGTTTATGAGTGGATCTTGTAGTCTCATTTCAGTTGTGCCGTTGTATTGGTATTTTTTAACTAGTTCCAAGATTTGCGGCTTTATTGTAATATCAAGAGTTCTGTTTGTTGGATTCTCTATTGTAAATGTTGCATAGGTTCTTTCTCCAGGATCAAGTCTACCACCAAACCAAGGGGTCATAGGAATTGAGGCATTACTTAAGTGAAAATTTTCTATTCCAAAAGAAGATGAGTTTATCGTATTCATTGGAACGTCAAGAATTTTTTTTATATTGTTATACGAAGCGTTATTGTATACAATAAATGTGCCACTTTTTCCCTTGACAAAATTTACTGCACTTTCCACATTTACAATTCCTGAGCCTTGTGTGAATGGATCATTTTCCAAATCAGTTGCAGTAGACATTAAAATATTTTTGAGACTAAACGGGTCATACTCTTTGTTTTGTTGTTTCAAACTTTCCATCAGTATAGCGGCAGAACCAGAAACAAGTGGTGCTGACATGCTTGTTCCTCCAAACATTGCAAACGGATCAGTTGCGTTTTGCTCTTTTTTGTAACACTTGTAGGTGTAAAGCTGTATGCACCAATACTCATCAAATCGGGTTTTGGATCCCCTATTATTCCAGGACCCCTACTTGAAAAATCTGCTACCTCATTTGATGACGATGTAGTATTCCCAAATCTGGGCTGATTCTTAAATGGACCATATCCAACATAAACATTGTTAGTTGTTGCACCTACACTAAGACCAAATGGTGACGAATTTGGTAATCCTAGAGTTCCATATCCATGACCTGCATTTCCAGCACTGCTAACAATGAGTACACCTGGGTAATTCTTGTCAATTGAACCAGGTACAGTGAGAGTACCTAAAACAAGCGACAAAACATCAAGACCTGGTGCTGACTGCAGAGTTGGAAAATTAGAAATTCCCCAGCTGTTTGATATTATATCGACTCTAGGTTTTCCTTCAAATACCCAATTATTATGTTCTTGATGAAACCCCGATGCCCATAACCAAGCATACACTGCATCACCAAACCACAGTGCCTTTATCGGAACAATTTTTGCACCAGGTGCTACTCCCTTTAGTGAATATTTTGTTGAATTACCGTAAATGTCATATTTTTCAATTCCTTTTGATATTATAGATGCGGCAGTTGATGTTCCATGACCTGCAAAGTCATACATTACGCCAAAATAATTTCCTTGGGGGTCAAGAGGATATAGTAATGTTCCGTTTGTTGCTCGGATTTTTGATTCAATAAAAGATGGTTTTTTTATAACACCATAAATGTCGAGCACTTGGGCACCAAAAGTCCCTGCACTATAATCAAATTTTCCATCTTTATCAGAGTCATATAAGAAAAATTCTTTTCCATTTCCTAAAGTGATTGGAGTTTCGTCAGTAAAATCAAAATCATATTTTGGAGGTTTGTTATCTTTTGCTTCAAAACGTGTAAAATCAATCCAAGACGTGGACATATCGGGTACAACAGTATCATAAAGACCTGCAACTTTTGAATCTAAAACAAGTACAGGAACCAGTTGTAATCGTGTGGATGGACCTTGTAATATTCCTTGATAAATTACACCTAAATGATATATTCCACTTTTTGAGACGAGAAAGTCTCTGTTATTTTTTCCAATTTTCATATCATTTGATATTGTACCATTAAGGACTGGAGATCCCCCACTAGGAAAAAGCGAGTTAAAGACTAGGATAGCTGTACCATTACCTTTTTTTACAAGATTTAGAAATACTCCTTTTGAATCTACGTATACTGATGAAGTAATATTTTTTGGAATTGGTTTTGTATAATTTGCTATTACTCCTTTGTCATTTATTTTTGCAATAAACGTTGCATTTGTCAAAACTAAGCCCTGACCATCTGCATCAATCATAATGGGATTATTATTTTGATCACGTGCGAGTGAATCTCTAACATCAGGATTTGAAAAATCGGTTCCCGTATCTACAATACCAATTGTTATTCCCTTTCCATCGAAACCATATTTTCTAAAAACTTCATCAGAGCCTGTTATAGAACCAATTCTTGATGCCTCCAAGGCAGTTTCGTTATTCAGCGATTTTGGTATGGAGTCAAACTCTAATTGAAAATCTTCAATTACTGTATATCCTTTTGATTGAAGATCAGATATATTGTTTTGATAGAAAGTTCCAACTGAAAAAAACCCTTTATCAGAACTTATCCCATATACTAGATTCTGTGCAGATGATCTTACATCAGATATAGAACCAGAACCAAACACAACATATCTTTTGATTTGATTTTCAGTAATTGTTGGCGATATTTTGATAATATCTGAATTTTCAAGATTCAGTTGAGGTGTTGATTGCACCAGATCAACATCATAGAATCCATAAGAGACCTTGGCGAATACAGATACAAGTAATATAAGAATTAAAAAAAATGCCAGTTTTGGCATATAGAAAAACCTACTCTTTGTCTATTATAGCTATCTTCGTCTAGCAAGAATTGTTATTTGTAAGGCAATAATCACTGCGATTAATGCTACAATTGGTAGAAATAATGAGTTGAATTGTCCAGATGCATCCTCTATGTTTTTTACTGAACCAGAAATCAGCTTAACGCTGTTGTCTATGTTTTTATTAGTTTCAATTAGAGATGTTTGACTTTTTTCAAGTGTTGCACCAAATTCTTTGGTTTCATTTTTTAGTTTATCTAATTCCTCAGATGTAGAATGTAGTATAGAATTTAGTTGTAAAATCTGGTTAGATATCCCTTCTATGTCCTGTTTTAAAACAACAGTTGCAGCAGAACCATGGGATACAGTTCCCTGATTAAATGACACTATATGAAATACGTATGTTCCTTCCTGATCAGGAGTGTAATCTGCATAATAGATTCCCTGATGAAGTGTTTTAAATGAGAGACCCAAACTAATTACTTCGCCTGTTGGCAAGTGTACATGGGATGTTCCTAGAAGTTTTTCAGGGGATCCACCAACTAATACACCATCACTTGTAGTTTGTACAAATATTCTAATAGGAACATTCACGGCTGCCGTTTGTGGCGCAAAGACAAGTGTGTTTACAATTCTTTGTACTGGAACTTGAACAAGTTCAGATGAGGAGGCAAACTTTACATCTATTTTTTGTGAGAACCCTTTTTCTTGATTAGAGATTACTTCTACGGTGTATGTCCCATATGGAAATGTGGTTGATGGACTAGGCCAATTAATTAGTACACGTAGAAATTCGCCTTTCTCATCAGCAGCAATTTGATCAAATTTTGCAATCGTACCATCTGGGGCAAATAATCTTAAAATCAGACCATCGTTGGGAAGTGCTTTTCCATAAACAAGAAGTGGTTGTCCATCAGAATACACTTTGTTATCAGTAAATGATTGAAGCGTTTCTGCATGTGCTATGGATAAATTAATTGATAAGATTAAAAAAAGTAATAGTATTGCCTTCGTTTTCAATTCATTCATGATGACTCTTACCTATAGATATTGGTTCTGGTAAAAATATTAGAATTGAAGGTTTAATCTTGACCGTATCTTTCTACATCCATTGAATTTATAGCGGCCAGCGAATAGTTGTTTTGTTCTTTTTTTAGTATTGTAAGAGAAGCATTTCGTATTATTAATTCGTATAAAGATTCTGGTTTTAGATGTAAAATTGTAGAAAGCATAGCTTTGATTGGATCCATGTGTGTTACAAGTAAAACATTTTTCCCTTTGTGTTCTTTTGAACAATGGTTAACCATATCTAACACTCTTTTTTTGACATTGGAAAATGTCTCTACTCCATTCTCTTCAATAATCGGATTATCTTGATAGAACTTCAAAAACACATTACCATATTTTGCAAACATGTCTTCATAGAACATACCTGAGAACATACCCATCTCGATTTCAGTTAGTCTTGGATCTGTTTTAATTTCAAGGTTAAGGCTTTTTGCAGCTATCTTAGCAGTATTTATTGCTCTTTCAATAGGACTGGAATAAATCGCAGAGATTTCAAGAGGTTTTAAGAATTTGGCAATTTTTTCTGCTTGTGTGAGACCTGTTTGTGTGAGTGGAAAACCCTCTGTGCGACCAGCAAGAATTCGTTCTACGTTGTTCTTTGCTTGCGCATGACGTAGAAAAATTATCAAAGACAAGAATGCTTCAAATTTTAAAGAAGAGATAATAATAACATTACCAGCGTTTGGTTTATGAAAATAGGAATAGTTGGCGGAACAGGTGGAATGGGGAAAGGTTTTGCCTTAAGATGGTGTGTAAATCATGATGTTTTAATTGGCTCACGTGATGCAATAAAAGCATCTCAGGCGGCTCTTGAATATTCAAAGAATGCTACTGATCTTTACGGTTCTGTAAAAGGCAAAATAACAGGAAACGATAATGTTTCCATAGCTAAAGAGAGCGATGTTTTAGTTTTATCTATTCCATATGAAAACATAGATTCAACTTGTCCAGATATACTTTCTAACATAAAAGACAGCTGCATTGTGATTTCTCCAATAGTTCCTATGACAAAAACCAATTCAGGATTTGAATTCATTTCATTTATTGAGAAAAAACCATCTGCATTTGAGACTGTACAAAAACATATGAAAGATAAGACAAAGCTTATTGCTGCATTTCATACAGTATCAGAAAAAAAACTAACAGATCCAAATCTTATTTTGGATTTTGACATATTTATATGCGGTGATGATCAAAAAGCAATTGAAATAGTTAGCGGATTAGTAAGAGAAATAAAAAATCTCAGACCTCTTATTCTTGGACCGGGTTCACTCTCTTATCTTGCAGAAGTTGCAACACCAATACTTTTGAATGTAATGATAAAAAACAAGATGAAGAATCCTGGATTAAAGATAGTTTAAAGTCTACAAAATTTAGAATGATAGCATGAGAATGGTCAATCGCCGTGGGCGCAATTGGTTTAGTGCCATGGGAGTTTTGTTCATTGTAGTTGCATCTATAATAATTATCAGAAATTTATTTATCTGGGGACCAGAATTTGCGTGGGACTTTTTTCTATCTAATGAAATTACAAATGAAAAAATTTCTGCAGGGATGATTTTTTTTGGATGTTTTTTACTATATCTAGGATTTAGGAAGACACCAGATGAATCAAGATAAATTTTTAAAATCACAGAAAATCCTCAGACTTGCCACTATAAGCAAGAGAGGAACTCCTCACATTGTTCCTGTGTGGTATTTGTACAAAAGTGGCATTTTTTATGTTGGAACTAATACTTCTACTAAAAAAGCAGAAAATGTAAAGAATAATCCTAAAGTTAGTTTTTGTGTAGATGCGGGAATTCGTTCTCCAATATTTGGTGTAATGGGGAATGGAGCTGCCAAACTAATTTTGAATAGGAAAATTGTTTCAAGCATTACCAAGAAGATTTTATTAAGATATTTCAAAAGTTTGAACAATAAATCTGCTCAGGAACTTCTTGCTCAGACAGATTGTATCATAAAGATTGCACCAAAAAGAATTGCAATGTGGGAGTTTTAAGCCACAAATTCTTCAATTTTGTCAAGCGCCGGTTCCAATACACTGATTTCTGGCAAAAAGACCATCCTAAAGTGACCACTGCCATATTGTGTTCCAAAACCTGAGCCATGCACAGTCAAGACGCCCTTTGATTTTAAGAGATCAATTACAAATTCTTTGTCAGATGAATGTTTTGTACTCTCAATCTTTGGAAAAGCATAGAAAGCTCCTTTTGGAATTGAGCAGCTAAGTCCATTCATGCCGTTTAACCTTTTGATTACATAGTCCCTCCTCTTTTTTAATTGAGAAACAAATTCTGAAATATAATTTTGTGGGCCTCTAAGTGATTCTAATGCAGCATATTGAACTGGCAAATTAGAGGCAATTCTTACTCTGGCAAGCTTTGGTATATTTTCACGCAGAAGTTCAAGTCTTTTTGAATTGTTAAATGCGATATAGCCAATTCGCCAGCCAGACATAAGATGTACCTTTGAGAAACCATTTACCAGTATGACTGGAGAATCACCACTAACTTTGCCTATTCCAACAAACTTTTCATCGAAAACTATCTGATCATATATTTCGTCACAGATTATGTATAGATCATGCTCAACTGCAATTCCTACTAGTTCTCTTAGTGATTTTTCGTTAAAGACTGCACCGGTTGGGTTGTTTGGACTGATAAGACATATTGCTACAGTTTTTGATGTGATTTTTGATTTTATGTCATCAAGATCTGGTGTGGAGTTGCTCAGATCTACTGAAAATTCTATTGGGACCCCTCCAAATAATCTGACATAAGAAGCATATGGTGGGTAATAGGGTCCCGGAATCAGAACCTCATCACCGGTTTCCACTATAGAGGCCATCAACATTTCAAGTCCTTCTGAGACTCCGTTTGTTACTATGATATCATCTTCTGAAACAGAAAGACCCTTTGCTTTTTCTTTTTGTGCAATGGCGCTTCTAAGTTCAGGTAGTCCTTCTGACGTAGCATAATAATTCTGTCCTTTTTTTATTGCGCTGATGAATGCATCTTTTACATTTTCTGGAGGTTGGAATCCATATTGGACTGGATCACCAATGTTAAGATATGTTATCTTATGACCTTCTTTTTCCAGTTTTCTTGCAACTAGTGCAATATCACGTATAGCATATTCCACCCCTGTAACTCTTTTTGATATTTTCAATTATCTAGACAGATATTTAGCCCCGTTAAATTCTTACTTGATCGGACCCGTTGCATAGCCCGGATAGTGCGGGTGGCTTCGGACCACCAGGTCGAGGGTTCGAATCCCTCCGGGCCCTTAATTTTAGTTCATTCAGTGTTGTAGATTTAAGACATAGTATGAGAAATTAGAAGACATGCAAAGATATTCATCATTTAAAATTGGTATTACTTTAGTTGTTATTGCTTCTATATGGATATGGGTTTTGTTTTCAGGCAGTGAAAAAGTATCATTAAGTACAGAATTAAATGCAAAGGAGATAACCACAGTTGATTTGTATTTAACAAAAAGCGGGCTTGGATATTATACTATTACAATCCCAGAATACGCCAAGCATGTTCTTTTTGTACAGATACTAGATCCTCATGGGAATGTTATAGCAGATAAGAAAATTGAAACTAAAATGAGTGTAGATTATTTCAAGTTTTTAGACACTGGCAAATATACCATGGAGATAACCAATTTTTCTGAAGAACCAGTCTCAATAGAGGCAAGTCTTGGTGACACCACTATATCTCAATTAATGATTCCTGCAATTATTGTATTTTTTGGAGCTGTCATTGTTGTATATTCAGGGTATAGAAAATTGAGTGATCAGAGTACTGCGCAGCCAGAAGAGAACATCTCGTAAACTGGCACACATAATACTACAGCGCCAAAAAGAAGGGTCAGATTAAATACAATCCATGCTGCAGAAAGAAGAACAGACATAATGGCAAAGGGTATAATTTTTCTAGCACTTTGATTGCGGATTTGTGAGATAACCAGAAATCCACCTAAAGCACTTAAGAAAAGACCTGATTCAAGTACAAGATGAGAAATGCTCACAACACCGTCAATGCCGAATATATCGTGTGAAATTAAGTCTGCATAACCTGCAGTAATCTGTAAAATTGCTCCGATTAGTACAATTTTCAGTTTTTTGTTCAAGATTTTATTTTTTGAATTACTAACTATCAGAACAGAACCTAAGATAGCAGAACATGCAACCATGCCAACCCCAGCATAGACAAACATGTGTTGGGTTGTCCAAAATAGTTCTGGTTCACGCATCAGGTGCGATGTAGCATCCCATATTCCGGCTAACAATTCTGTAACGGTACCAAAAACTGCAAGAATTGAAACTAGAAAGAGTAGAGTTTGTCTTTTTGATATTAGTGAGTTTTGGATGCGGGAAAGAGACAATTCAAGTAAAATTGTTTTTTACGTAATATATAGAATGTTGTCTTAAAAATTTTAGCTACTGCTTTCTTGAGCTCGTACATACGCGATAGCTTTTTTCATTTCTAGTGCTCGCTCAAAGAGTATCTTGCGTATTTCAATTAGTTCTGATGCGGTCATGCTTCGTTTTTGTGACTCGTAAAATAATTCTGCAAATCCCCCCGTCACGTATCCTACAAAAATTCCAAAGGCTACCTCTACATCATCTTTAGCAAGTGGTTTCAAATCAGATGCCATATTTCGCATTTGTTGAGGATTTATCATTAGATTGTCTATTAGAGAGTGTAATGCATCTTTTAGCTGGACAGTAAGTACCATCTAATTTTTAATCTCAGTGTATCACACAAGAACTTTACCAGATCAGATCTTATGACAAAATTTGGATCTTTTTTGACTGACCTACAATTATTATACCTCATGAGAGAAGAGAATTCATGAGCCCTGGAATAGGACTAATGAAGAGAAGGCTCCCCACTGA
>Ga0105164_10002535_pt1 | contig 11274 bp, 12 predicted proteins | sample VDWuncwatermetaG_FD_89674 | JGI IMG/M metagenome (GOLD analysis project Ga0105164, IMG submission 89674) | Wastewater microbial communities from Netherlands to study Microbial Dark Matter (Phase II) - VDW unchlorinated drinking water | ecosystem: Environmental > Aquatic > Freshwater > Drinking...
ACGAAGGCAAAACTCGGTATACTAAAGGTCCTCGATTCATTGATTTCATTGCCCTGTCGGCTAATGGTAGGCCACGAGACTCTGGATCTCGGCGTCGTGGTTCGAATCCACGCGGGGCAGCTTTCGGCCTGGCGGGTAGCTACCCGCCAGGCCGTTCCATTTATAGACAATGACCGCACGATGGGAAAACGGGCCTGGCGAGACCTACCCGCTGCATGAGCATCCGTACCGCAAGCGTCTGGTTGTCGAGCAGGGCGGTATCACGTTTCATTTGACGAAGCAGGGGCGGAAGGTTGAACTGCATGCCGGTGACAAGTTGGACATTCCGGCTGGCACTCCGCACTCAGCGACCGTTGGTCCGAACGGCGTCGTCTGCGTAGAGACGCATGAGGCCTGATTGTCTACCCAGTTTGTTAGGCAACAACCAGCCGTTTTTGCAATTGCTGTAGGCTAACAGTAACCTCGCATTATGTTAACCAACATGATATAGTTAATATGGTTATTGTTGGTTAACAGGAGCAAATGTAAATGGCACTCGTAGTAGAGGAGATCCTGAAGGAAGAACTCGCTCGGCTTCAAGATGCCGAGAAGAGCTACCGCAGAGAGATAAGAGCTCTGCCTAAGGGGAGCATACAAAGAAAGCGAATCAAGGGCAGGGTATACCCGTATCTTGTCTTTCGAAGTGGAAGAAGGGTTGTCTCTCGGTATCTAGGTCGGCTCCTTAAGAAGGATCTTGAAAAACTAGCAAAAGAAATCGCATCACGGCATAAGCAAGAACAGATGCTTCTGCAAATCCGGAGAAATATTGTTCGAATTAGACAAATGCTCTATGGGCGAAGAAGCGCAGTCTGATCTTTTTCTCCAGATCCTCCGACGATTCGATCGAGAAGGTATTCTGGACCACGTGATGATAATTGGTAGCTGGTGTTTGCCTCTGTATCGTGCAGTTTTGTCAGAAGCAAAGGCTCTCCCTGCCTTGCGGACTCTAGATGTGGATTTTTTGATTCCAGATCAAAGCAGCATTAGGCGAGAAGTTGACGTTCCATCTGTTTTAGAAGAATTAGGATTTGTTCAAACGCATTATGCCTCGAGTGAATGGACTGTATACGACCATCCGGAACTGAGAGTAGAATTCCTCGTTCCCGAATTAGGAAAGGGCTCTGACAAGGCGCGCAAGATTAAGAAACTGCACGTCAACGCTCAAGGGCTCCGATATTTAAATCTGCTGGCCGGTTACCCAAGAAAACTCTCTTACGCGGGTCTTACTGTTTTGGTGCCGGAGCCGGCAGCGTTTGCGTTACAGAAGCTCATGATTAGCGAGCGACGAAGAGGAGAGAAAGGTCAGAAAGATCTGGAATCGGCGATTGCGGTGCTTGATTATGTCCGAACTCATCCTAAAGAGTGGAAGAGGATGAAAGAAATCCTAAAGAATATTCCCAAGGCTTGGCTTAAGACAATTACTTGCTTAGCAAAGAAGCGCAATCTAAAAATATCGTGACAAGCGCCTTAGCCTAAGGAGGAGGAATGATGTCGAAGTGGTTGGGACGGATGGTGGTGATTGCAGGGATGTGCTGGGCGCCGGTGGCGTCGGCGGCGACGTACAAGCTCGACCCGGACCACAGCTCGGTGGAGTTCAAGATCCGGCACCTGTTCTCCTACGTGCACGGGGAGTTCACCGAGTTCGAGGGGACCTACGAGTACGAACCCGGCAAGCCAGAGACCTGGAAGGCCCGGGCGGTGATGCAAACCGCGAGCATCGACACCAAGGCCGCCGACCGCGATGAGCACCTGCGCAGCGCGGACTTCTTCGATGCGGCCACCTATCCGACCATCACCTTCACGAGCACCCAAGTAACCGACGTGACGTCTGCCGGCGCGAAGCTCCATGGGATCCTGAACATCCATGGAGTGGAAAAGCCGGTCGTGATGGATGTGGCCATCCATGGCGAGGGCAAGGACCCCTGGGGCAAGACGCGCTCCGGATTTACGGCGACCGTCACCGTCGACCGAAAGGACTTCGGGTTGATGTGGAACAAGGTCGTCGAAGCCGGGCAGATGCTCGTTGGGGACGAGGTGCAGATTACGATCGAGGTCGAGGGGATCCGGCAGGAGTGACGCCGTTGGGCGACCACTCGACCAGGCCGGTGCCGGTCCAGTGGCCGAACGAGGTCAGGTCCAGCTTGGGGCGGCGCACCTGGCGCCAGGTCTTGATCATGTTCCAGACGCGGATGTCGTCGCAGACCAGCCATACCCGCTTCGTGAAGCACAATCTCTCGAACGCATCCAGGATCGTTTGTTCCAGCCGGCCGTCCTTGGCCGCGTCGAGGTAAATCAGATCGGCGGATTCAAGCTCCGCCCGGTGGCGGGCCAGGACCGTCGGATCGCTGATGTCCTCGACATACTGCACCAGCCGCCTGTCCGCGAAATCGCCCTCCTGCAGCACGTTGCCGTCGAACGTCGAGGCCGCGGCGATGTCAAACGTAAGGATTTTCCCGCTCGGAGGCAGGGTCTGCTTCATGGCCAGCGCCGAGGCGCCCACCCCGGTGCCGATTTCGACGATGAGCTGCGGCTGGACGACCTGCACGAGGCTGGCCAGCAGCTTATAGGTTTCCCCGGGCCAGAGGTTCAGGAAGTCGGTCTGGCTGTTGGTGCGCGCCTGGATGCCGGCCAGCGAGATGGCCGGCGCGCCCTCGATCGCCTTGAGGGCCAACGCAAGGAGCGCCGGCGTCGGCCGGGAAGCGTCATCATCCGCCGAGGCGATCACGGAATACTCGACGTGCCGGCCCTGGATGGGCAGCGGCAGGAGGCGGCGGAGCAGGCTGCGTTTGACCCGTTGCACGGCTCTCATAGTGGTGTATGATACCGTGGTGATGCCTCTCCTTCAAGCCCGTCCTAGGCGATTCGCCCTCGCGGTGCTCCTCTTAGCCCTCAGCATCCCGGCTGTGCAGGCCGGCTCCATCGACACCGCCTTCCTGGAAGCCCCCTGGCCCAAGCAGCGGGTGCACGAGTACGAGGTGGATAAGTACATGATCCGGTGGCGCCAGAAAGCCTCCGACGAAGAGGGCATTTTCGCCGGCGCGTCATTCGTCGCGCCCAGCCCGATCGAGCGCACCTGGACTCTGGCCACGGACTACAGCGGCCTGGGCACCAAGACTCCTGGGGTGGAGGCCGTCCGCTACCTCGAAAACACGCCGGAGCGGCAGGTGATCCAGATCGATGTGAAAGTCCTCTGGAAGATGCTCACTCTGACCTTCGAGATCGAGCGCCAGGCGCCTGAGGCGGTCCGGTTCCGCCTGTTGAACGACTGGATCGGGGAGTACCGGGGCATGTGCCTGATGCGGCCGCGCGACGGGCAGACCGAGGTGGAGGTGGCGACCTGGCTCCAACCCCTTGTTCGAGTGCCCAAGCGGCTGATCCTCTATGCGGAGCGGGTCATCCTGCTCAAAGGCATCCGGAATTTCCTGGAGAGTTGCGAGCCCCTAGAAATCGCTAAAGCGATTTCAGGGACTTAAGTCCCGGACATGCTCCGTCCCTAGAAATGGCGAAGCCATTTCAGGGATCCAATCCCGGCAATGCTCCGCATTGCACGGGGCATGTCACGGGGCCGCCAGCCGGGTCTTGACAAGGTTCGCCAAGCGGCTATACTAACCACTCCATGCATTTTGACGTCGACGGACGTGAAGGAGGTGGAGTCACATGAAGTCATTCGCGCTTCGAGGGATGTTGGCCGTGGCCTGCGCCGGCTTGCTGGCAGGACCTGTCCGGGCTGCCGAGGAAGAGGCTCAGCAGCGGGTGCTCCCAACCCTCTTGATCAAGGGGGAGATCGTCTCAGTGGACACCGCAGACCCGTCGGCAAACTTGCTGAAAGTCAAAGACCGGTATGGGTTTGAGACGCCGATCTACCTGACGCCGGAGACGAAAATCGCCCAGGGCGAGCAGGCGTTGGCGGCCGCAGACCTCAAGACCGGCACCGCGGTCGAAGTCGAGTACAACTTCGACATCAACACGGCTAAGCGCCATGCCGTGAACGTCAGCCTGAGTGTTCCAGCGACCCAAGCGGCGGCCCCTATGGCTCCGGCAATGGGATCCGCCCAGGCTCCGGGAGCGATGCCGGCAATGCCGGCCGCGCCTGCTATGGCACCAGAGCAGGTCATGACGCCGGCGGCGGCTCCAGCCGTTCCAGCGGCTCCTGCCGGGCCTGCAGCAGCTCCTGAAGCGTCGACGACTCCGAAGCAGCCGGCTGCGACCACGACCCAGTAAGCGACAAGGTTCGCGCATGATTCGATGCGGCGGCATCAGGTTCGCGATGCCGCCGTATTGTTTTCTCCTGCTCGCCATCGGCGTCTGCCTGCCGGCCGGCCCGGCCTGGGCCGTCTCCGAGGAGCCGACGGCCACCACCCGTGTGACTGAAGCCCCGGCCCTGCAGTATCGCTGGGGGAACGTCCGCGTGCATGGATCAGGTAAACCCTGGGGCGACGCCATCCGCCTGCGCGGTGGCTTGGACGTGTACCACGTTTTCAGCCCGGACAGCCCGTGGTTTCTCACGTCCGAGGCGCGGTTCGACAATGAACGCCGCCTGCCGTATGACCTGCGCCACTGGGGCGGGGAATTCGGGATCGGCCGGGAATTCGGCGACGCGATAAACGTCGTCGCCACGTACCGGTTGGACAGCTACAAAGTCTTCAACACCGGGCCGAACGTCGATCCGGCCTTCCTGGCGGCGGCCGGGCGGACCCAGACCGCGGCGCTGGGCCTGCGGCTGCGGCGCGACACGCGCGACGACACCAGCTATCCGACGCAGGGCTCCCGCATCGGACTGGGCGCGGAGCTGGCGCTGGAAGGGCTGGGCGGCGACTATAACTTCGGCCGGTTGGAGGGAGACGGGGCGGTGTATGTCACGCCGTTCCGCGGTACCGCGAGCGGCACCTGGCTGGGCGACGTCACCTTCGTGGAGCACGCACGGTTCGGCTACGTCGAGGGGATCGGCGACACGGACGACCCGCCGTTCTTCGAGCGGTATTTCGTGGGCGGCAGCTCCACGGTGCGCGGCCATCGCAGCCGCTGGCTCACCCCCCGGGGCCTGGAACAGCAGTTCGTCGGCGGCGAGATCGAGCTCATCAACAATATTGAAGCGCGGGTGCCGGTCCTGCCGGAGACGTTCGACGGCCGCCTCTCCGCGGCGGCGTTCTTCGATGTCGGGCGCGCGTATCGCCGGTTCTCGGAGATCGGGGATTTCGGCTACGGCGTCGGCGCCGGCCTGCGCTACGTCGTGAAGGTTTGGAAGTTGCACGGCGTCGTGCGGATGGATTACGGCTTCAGCCTGGACAATGAAGGCGACGACTCCACGTCGAAGTTACACGTGACGCTCGGGTTGCCGTTCTGATTCCATGACTCCATCCTCCGGGAATCCTCGCAAGATCATCCGGGGCTCCCTCGTCTGGTGGCTGCGGTTCCTTGGCATCGTCGCCTTCATCTTCTTGCTGTTGCAGCTTCCGAAGGCCCATGACGTCCAGCTCTTCCACATCGATCTGCGCTGGCTGGGCTTCTGCATGCTGCTGACCACCCTGCTGCTGTTGCTGGAGGCGTTCATCTGGCAGTGGCTCTTGTCCGCCCAAGGCATCCGCCATCCCTATCCCAAGACCATGCAGGCCTACCTGGCCAGCCAGTACCTGGGGCTGGTGACGCCCGGCCACGTGGGAGAATTCCTGGCCGCCGGCTACATCTCCATGGAAACCGGGATCACGTTCGGCTACGCGCTGTCCAGCGTCGTCATGAAGAAGATCCTGAACTGGGTCGTCATCATGGGCTTCGGGGTCTGGGGGCTGGAGCTGTTGACGCATCTGACGCGGATGCAAAGCGTGCGCTGGGTGGTGCTGGGCAGCCTGGCCGTGCTGATCGTCCTCGCCGGCGGGATCTGGCTCTGGGTCGTGTCTCTCCGCCGGCTGGCGAAAAAGTGGCAAAAGCTCTCACCGTGGCAAATCGACATGACCGAGTTCTGGTCAGGCTTCCGGACTCTGGCGTCGCCCAAACTGATCGTGCCGCTGCTGTGCGGCGTGGCGGGGTTCTGGATCCTCGTCTTTCAGCTGGAGGCGGTCCTGCGCGCGCTGGGCATCATCCTGCCGCTGGCCCTGGTGGCGCAAATCATGGCGTTCAGCCGCATCGTGGCGCGCGTCGTCCCGATCTCCGTCGTGGGGTTCGGCTCGAAAGACGCCGCGGTGATCGGCATGCTGAGTGAGCAGGGCATCGACCCGTCGGTGGGCTTGGCGGCGACCCTGCTGTTCCTGGTGTGCACGTACCTGGTGACGTTGCTGTTGAGCGCGCTGAGCTGGTGGGTCAAGCCCCTGATCGTGCGCCGCGCTCGAACAGCCAGGTTGTAAGGTAGTGGGTCGCCGGGATCTGCAAGATCCACGGGTGATCCGCCGGCTGGTTCCACTGATCCACCACCGCTAAGCGCGCGCTCCGTTCGGCCGCCGCGATCCGCACGATTTCCTCCGTCAACCCGAGCAGGTGGTACGTGCAGAGGCTCAGGAGCAGCCGCCCGCCAGGCTCCAGCAACCCCAACCCCTGCACCAGCAAATGGTGCAGCGCCTGGCGGCCTTTGGTCACCTCGTGCTTGGCCTTCGCCAGCGACGGCGGATCCAGCGACACCCAGTCGAAGCGCGTCTCGGTTTGCGCTTTGGCCGCCAGCCAGTAGAACGCATCCCCGGCCACGTATTCCACCCGGTCGGCCACCCCGTTGAGGCGCGCGTTCTCCTTGGCCAACTCGAGCAGCGGCTCCTGCTGCTCGAGGCACACGACGCGGGCGCCGCGGCTGGCCGCCGCGATGCCCAACGCGCCGGTGTAGCTGAACGCATCCAGGAACTGCTCCCCGCTCCGGACTAATGCGCGCAGCCGCTGGCGGGTCGTGCGCTGGTCCAGATAGAAGCCGGTCTTGAGCCCTTGGTGCGGATCGACCCAGAACTTCAAGCCTTCTTCCTCGATCTGGATCCGGTCCGGCACCGTGCCGGCCGCGCATTGCGAAACCGGCTCCAGGCCCTCCTCGTTGCGGAACTCCTTGTCGCTGCGCTCGAGGATGCCTGCAGACGGGCGCAGCTCCTGGATCAGCTCGAGGAGGACCGGACGCAGCCGCTCCATGCCGGCGCTGCGGATCTGGAGGACCAGATAGTCCGCGTAGGCATCCAGCACCAGGCCGGGCAGGCCGTCGGCCTCGCTGAAGACCAGGCGCTTGGCGTTGGTGCCGGCGATGCGGTCCCGCGCGGAAATCGCCTGCCGGAGCCGCGCGCCGAGGAACGGCCGGTCCACCGGCTCCCCGGCCGAGGTGCTGACGATGCGCAAGGCGACGCGGGCCTGCGGGTGATAGAAGGCCATGGCGAGGAAAGCGCCGCGCGGATCAACGACCTCGACGACTTCGCCGGGCGGGATCGACCCATCCGGACGGAGGAGCTCGTCCTTGAAGACCGTGCAATCGAAGTTGCGCACCCGCTTGGCGGCATTGAGTGCGACGGCAATTTGCGGGAAGGCCATAGCGGGGTTATTATAACACCATGTCCGAACGCCCCCTCTATCTCAAGCAGTTGGAGCTGGGTCCGATGCAGAACTTCATCTACCTGCTGGGCGACCCGGAGACCCGCGAAGCGGCGGTCATCGATCCAGGCTGGGAGGTGCCGACGATCCTGGCGACTTTGCAACAGGACGGGTACCGCCTCACGCAGGTGTTCCTGACGCATAGCCATTTCGACCATGTGATGGGCCTGGGCGAGCTGTTGGGCGCCGTCGACGTGCCGGTGTATGTCAACCGCGACGAGGTGCCGTTGCTGGAGCTCCCCCCCTCCAACCTCAAAGCCGTGGATCATGGCACCGTCGTGCGGGTCGGCCAGGTGCCGGTGACGCTGCTCCATACGCCGGGCCACACGCCCGGCTCGCAGTGCCTGCTGGTGGACGACCAGCTCTTGTCAGGCGATACGTTGTTCGTCCGCGCGTGCGGCCGGTGCGATCTGCCCGGCGGCAGCCCGCAGGAGTTGTTCCTCAGCCTCTGCGGGAAGTTAAAAAAGTTAGAAGATCACACCCGGCTCTATCCGGGGCATCACTACGCGCCGGAGCCGGCCTCGACGATCGGCGACGAGAAGAAGCGCAACCCGTTCCTGCAGCCCGCGACGCTGGAGCAGTTCATGCAGTTGTTAGGATTGGTGCGATGACCGCGGTCCTGCCGGGTTCGTGCGCGGTCGCGCTGAAAGAGTGGGCACTCGTCAGCCAGGCGCTGCTCCGCGGGGAACAGCTGGTGCTGATCCGCAAGGGCGGGCTGATCGAGCCGGGCACCGGGTTTGAAATCCTGTCGGAGACGTTCGTCCTATACCCGACCTTCGAGCATCAGACGGTCAACTACGTCCGCGAGCCGTACCGCGGTTATTTCGACGAGGCCGCCGGGTGGAAGCCGGCCGACGGCCGGTTGCGCGTCGAAGTCGTGGGCCAGGCGGTCTTCTCGACGCAGACCAAGGACCCGGACGCCGTGCGCCGCCTGGCGCCGTTCCATATCTACAACGACGAGTTCTTGAACCAGCGGTTGAAATGGCAGCCGGACATGCCGCTGGTGATCGTGGCAGTGCGCGCGTTCCGTTTGCCGGCGCCCCAGACCATCCCGCTGCATGCGGGCTATGCCGGGTGCAAGTCCTGGGTCAACCTTGAGGACGCGGTCTCCCTCCACGGCGCCCGGCCGGTGCTGGACGACGCGGCCTTTGAGCCGAAGCTGGCGAAAATCCGCGAACTTTGCTAGACTGATTTACTTCCGGCCATGCCCGCCACATCCCGTCGAGGCCTTCTCATCGTCTACACCGGCAACGGCAAAGGGAAGACCTCTGCCGCCATGGGCGCCGTCTTGCGGGCGCTCGGCCACGGCTGGAAGGTGCTGGTGATCCAGTTCTTCAAGGGCGATTGGCCGGTCGTCTTCGGCGAAGTGGAGATGGGCCATCGGCTCGCGCCGCAGCTCGAAGTCCTCCAGCTCGGCAAAGGCTTCGTGAAGCACATGGGGGACAAGAAGCCGTTCGCGGAGCATGTGGAAGCGGCGCGGGAAGCCCTGCGCACCGCGAAAGAAAAGATCGCCTCCGGCGCCTACGACCTGATCGTGCTGGACGAGATCATCTACGCGATCGATTATGCCGGCGTGCAATTGGTCAGCGTTGAAGAAGTGCTGGAGTTGGTGGCGGCCAAGCCGCCGTCGCTGCATCTGATCCTCACCGGCCGCAACGCGCCACAGGCGCTGATCGACCGGGCGGACCTCGTGACCGAGATGCGGGAGATCAAGCATCCCTGGCAGCAGAAGATCCCCGCGCAACAAGGGATTGATTACTGATGGCAGACATGAGAGCGCATAGCCGCACCTTGCTGGACGGCGCGGACCGGGCCCCGGCCCGGGCCATGCTGAAGGCCGTCGGCTTCGACGACAAAGATTTGCGCCGCCCCTTGATCGGCATCGCGAACACGTGGATCGAAGTGATGCCGTGCAACTTCCATCTGCGCCGGCTGGCCAAGCAGGTCAAGGCCGGCGTGCGGGCGGCCGGCGGCACGCCCATCGAGTTCAACACGATCGCGGTGTCCGACGGCATCAGCATGGGCACCGAAGGCATGAAGGCGTCGCTGGTCAGCCGGGAAGTGGTGGCGGATTCGGTGGAGCTGTGCACGCGCGGCCATCTGTTCGACGGGGTGGTAGCGCTGTCCGGCTGCGACAAAACCATCCCCGGCACGGTGATGGCGCTGGTGCGTCTGGATTTGCCGTCGCTGATGCTCTACGGCGGCTCGATCGCCCCGGGGAAGTTCGACGGCCGCGACGTGACCATCCAGGACGTGTTCGAGGGTGTGGGCGCCTGCGCCGCCGGTCGGATGAGCGAGCGCGACCTGCACCGGCTGGAAGATCGCGCCTGCCCGGGGCCGGGGGCGTGCGGCGGGCAATTCACCGCCAATACTATGGCGATGGCCATCGAGATGCTGGGGATGTCCCCGATGGGCAGCGCCAGCGTGCCGGCAATGGACCGGGCCAAGGATCGCGCGGCCTTCGAGGCCGGCAAGCTGGTGATGGACCTGCTGCGCCGGGATCTGCGGCCCAGCCGCATCGTCACGCGCCCGGCTTTGGAGAACGCGATTTCGGCCGTGGCTGCGACCGGCGGCTCTACCAATAGTGTCTTACATCTGCTGGCCATCGCGCGCGAGGCCGGCGTGCCGCTGTCGATCGACGAGTTCGACCGGATCAGCCGCAAGACCCCGCTGTTGGCGGACCTCAAGCCATGGGGGCGGTTCGTGGCGACGGATCTGTACCAGGCCGGCGGCGTGCGGCTGCTCGCCAAGCGGTTGCTGGAGGCCGGCCTGCTGCGCCGGAGTGCTCTGACGGTGACCGGCCGGACCATCGGCCAGGAGGCGGTCCGCGCCAAAGAAACGCGGGGCCAGCAGGTGGTGCGCCCGGTGAAGAACCCCTTGAGCCCGAATGGCGGCTTGGTGATCCTGCGCGGCAACCTCGCGCCGGAAGGCTGCGTGGTGAAGATCACCGGCCATGAGCTGCTGCGCCATCAGGGCCCGGCCCGGGTGTTTGACTGCGAAGAAGACGCCTTCGCCGCGGTGCAGCGCCGGAAGATCAAGCGCGGCGACGTGGTCGTGGTGCGCTACGAAGGGCCGAAGGGCGGCCCTGGCATGCGCGAGATGCTCGGCGTGACCGCCGCGATCGTCGGCCAAGGATTAGGGAGCTCGGTGGCCCTGCTGACGGACGGCCGGTTCTCGGGCGCAACGCGCGGCTTGATGGCCGGGCATATCTCGCCGGAAGCCGCGGCAGGCGGCCCGATCGCGCTCTTGCGCAACGGGGATGTGGTGACGTTTGACATCAAGGCCCGCCGGCTGGATGTGCGCCTGTCGGCCGCCGAGCTGCGCCGCCGCCGCGCGAGGTGGCGGCCCAGGGCGCCGCACTATACCTACGGCGTGATGGCGAAGTACGCCCACTTGGTATCCTCGGCGTCCGAAGGGGCGGTCACCTGGTCCGGCAGGGCGGCGCGCCGGCTGGTCGCGCGCGAGCGCTCCAGGAAACCGAAGCCGGTCGCTCGCTAGACGGAGACTTTTTACTTTTCACAGCCCACCGGCCGACATACACTAATAACAGACCGCGGGGGACGTGGTGGAATGGCAGACACGCAACGTTGAGGGCGTTGTGCCGCAAGGCATGAGAGTTCGAATCTCTCCGTCCCCATTTTTTATTCATTCGACCGTCAGTCGTTATCACTTTCCAGCATGCTTTTATAT
>Ga0105164_10002536_pt1 | contig 11272 bp, 9 predicted proteins | sample VDWuncwatermetaG_FD_89674 | JGI IMG/M metagenome (GOLD analysis project Ga0105164, IMG submission 89674) | Wastewater microbial communities from Netherlands to study Microbial Dark Matter (Phase II) - VDW unchlorinated drinking water | ecosystem: Environmental > Aquatic > Freshwater > Drinking...
GGTGACCAGGGTGATCTCCTTGGCGTGCCGGAGGAGGCCGGAGATGTAGCCACGGGCCAGGGCGGATAGGTGATAGGGGTCGGCGGCGTCGAAGAAGGCGTTGCGTTCGCCCTTGAACAGGGACTGGTGGACATGCATGCCGGAGCCGTTCTGATCGGCCAGGGGCTTGGGCATGAAGGTGGCGTAGACGTCGTTTTTGAGGGCGATCTCCTTGACGACGAGGCGGTAGGTCATGGTGTTGTCCGCCATGGTGAGGGCGTCGGTGTAGCGGAGGTCGATCTCGTGCTGGGAGGGGGCGACCTCGTGGTGGGAGGCTTCGACCATGATGCCCAGCTCTTCCAGGGTGAGGACGGTCTCGCGGCGGAGGTCGGTGGCGGCGTCCAGGGGGGTGAGGTCGAAGTAGCCGCCGGTGTCCAGGACTTCGGTGCTGTCGGAGCGGGCGAAGTAGAAGTACTCCAGCTCGGGGCCCACATAGAAGGTGTAGCCCAGGTCGGCGGCGCGCTGGAGGTTGCGGCGGAGGACGTAGCGCGGGTCACCCTGGAAGGGGCTTCCATCGGGGTGAAGGATGTCGCAGAACATGCGGGCCACGCGCCGCTCCTGGGGGCGCCAGGGGAGGATGGCGAAGGTCGTGGGGTCCGGCATCGCCATCATGTCGGACTCGTCGATACGGGCGAAGCCCTCGATGGAGGAGCCGTCAAAGCCGACACCCTCCTCCAGGGCCTCAAGGAGCACCTCCACGGTGATGGCCACGCTCTTGAGGGAGCCCAGGATATCGGTAAACCAGAGGCGGATGAATTTGACGTCGTGCTCCTTGGCCATCTGGAGCACGTAATCGATGCTTTGGCGGCGGTCATCCATCTGGTGCAACCTCCTGGGTGGCCCTAAAGGAGATTAAACCATAAGGGAGAGCGCCAGCAAACCGGCGGATGGCTGTGGCCGCGCTGGTCTGCTGGCGCAAGGGAGGGTGAGAGAGGTGGCCCTATACGTCGAAGTACAGGTAGAACTCCCAGGGGTGAGGTCGCAGCCGGACGGGGTCGATCTCTGCTTCCCGCTTGTACTCCTGCCAGACGTCCAGGACGTCGCTGGTGAAGACGCCGCTCTTGAGAAGGAACTCGTGGTCCTCTTCCAGGGCCCGCAGGGACTCCTCCAGGGAGCCGGGGACGGTGCGCAGGGAGGCCTGCTCCTCCGGGGTGAGCTCGTAGGTGTTCTTGTCCAGGGGCGGGCCGGGATCGATCTCGTTCTCCACGCCGTCGAGACCGGCCAGGAGCATGGCGGGGAAGGCCAGGTACGGGTTGCAGGAGGGGTCCGGTGGGCGGAACTCGATGCGCTTGGCCTTGGGATTGGCAGTGTAGACGGGAATGCGGGCGGCCGCCGAGCGGTTGCGGGCCGAGTAAACCAAGTTTACGGGCGCCTCGTAGCCGGGAACCAGACGCTTGTAGGAGTTGGTGGTGGGGGCGCAGAAGGCCATAAGGGCCGGCGCGTGCTTGAGCAGCCCGCCGATGTAGTAGCGGGCGGTCTCGCTGATCAAGGCGTAGCCCTCGGGGTCGTAGAAGATGTTGGTGCCGTTCTTCCAGAGGGACTGGTGAACGTGCATGCCGGAGCCGTTGTCGCCGAACAGGGGCTTGGGCATGAAGGTGGCCACCTTGTTGTGCTTGCGGGCGATGTTCTTGACGATGTACTTGTACCAGAGCACCTTGTCGGCCATGTTCGTCAGGCTGTCGAACTTCATGTCGATCTCGCCCTGGCCGGCGGTGGCCACCTCGTGGTGGTGGACCTCGATGGGGATGCCGACGCCCATCATGGTGAGAATCATCTCGCTGCGGATGTCCTGGAGGGAGTCGTGGGGCGGGACTGGGAAGTAGCCCTCCTTGAAGCGGGGCTTGTAGCCCAGGTTGGGTTTCTCGTCGCGACCGCTGTTCCATTCGCCCTCCACGGAGTCCACGTAGTAGTAGCCGCAGTTCTCGGTCTGGTCGAAGCGGATGTCGTCGAAGATGAAGAACTCCAGCTCCGGCCCCCAGTAGGAGGTGTCGGCGATGCCGGACTTGCGCAGGTGTTCCTCCGCTTTCTTGGCGATGTAGCGGGGGTCTCGGGTGTAGGCCTCCTTGGTGAGGGGGTCGTAGATGTCGCAGAGGAGGGAGAGGGTAGGGATGGAGCAGGCGGGGTCCACGCGGGCGGTGGCGGGGTCCGGGACCAGGATCATGTCCGATTCCTGGATCTTCTGGAAGCCGCGGATGCTGGATCCATCGAAGCCGATGCCGTCCACCCAAATGGAGGTGGTGAGGTCGTCCATCTCGGTGAGCTCCGAGGGCGGAATGGAGAAGTGCTGCCAGAGGCCGGGCAGGTCGTTGAACTTGAGGTCGACGATCTGGATGTTGTTCTTCTTGATGAGATCGCTGACCTTCTGGACGTCCTGTGGCGTCAAGGTGGTGTTCCTCCTTCGATTGTGGTGTTGCCGTTACCGATTATAGGCTTGGTCGATGCGGACAGGGCGTGGGCCGCGTTACGGGCATGTTAAGACGGGGCGCGGCCCCAGCGCTTCTCCTAGACGGCGGCTTCCCCCCTTTCGCCGGTGCGCACGCGGATGGCATCGCTGACAGGGATCAGGAAGATCTTGCCATCGCCGATGTTGCCGGTGTGGGCGGTGTCGCAGATGATCTTGACCACGCGGTCGGCCTGGCTGTCTTTGACCACGACCTCGATCTTCACCTTGGGCAGCATGTCCACCTCGTAGCTCTCGCCGCCGCGGCCCATGTGGACGATTCCTTTCTGGACGCCGCGGCCGGTGACGTGAACGATGTTCAGTCCGTGGAATCCGGCGTCGGCCAGGGCCGTCTTGACGTTGTCCAGCTTCTCCGGGCGTATGATGGCTTCTATCTTCTGCATCTCGCTTCTCTCTCCTTAGGCTTCGCTGCCGGCGGTCTCGGTTCGTGGGGCGGGAGCAGGGCTGGGCTGTGTCTGGGGGGCTGCCGCATACTGCGCCGCGGGTATCGCCCCTTCGTCAAAGACGTAGCCCCGCTCTCCGTGCTGTGTGACATCGAGCCCAAGCTCCTCCTCTTCGGGACTCACACGCAGGCCCATGGTCATATCGAGCACCTTGAGGATAATCGCTGTGACAGTGAAGGAGTAGACCCACACCACGCCGATGGCCGTAAGCTGGTCCAGCAGCTGGCGGCCGTTGCCGTGCGTCAGCCCGTCGACGCCGCCGATTGTAGCGGCCGCAAAGAGGCCGGTGGCGAAGGCGCCCCAGGTGCCGCCGACCCCGTGGACCGCGACCACATCCAGGGAGTCGTCTAGGCTGGTGCGGGCGCGCAGGCGGACGACCAGGTAGCAGATGACGCCGGCCACACCGCCGATGACGATTGCCTCCATCGGCTGGACGAATCCGGAGGCAGGCGTAATGGCCACCAGGCCGGCAACCGCGCCCGAGGCGGCGCCGATCACGCTGGGCTTGCCGCCCAGCGCCCAACTGGCGAACATCCAGGAGAGGGCGGCAGCGGCGGCGGCGGTGTTGGTGACCACGAAGGCGTTGGCTGCCTGGCCGCTGGCGGCGCCGGCGCTACCGGCGTTGAAGCCGAACCAGCCGAACCACAGGATGGCAGCGCCCAGGACGATGTAGGTGGCGTTGTTGGGCTCCATGACCTCCTTGCCGTAGCCCTTCCTCCGGCCGAACAGCCAGGCGGCGGCCAGGGCGGCGGCGCCGGCGTTGATGTGGATGGCCGTTCCTCCCGCGAAGTCCAGGGCATCGACCCCAAACGTGCCGCCTCGACCTAGGGTGCCAAGCCAGCCGCCACCGAACACCCAGTGCGCTACCGGGTCATAGACGAACAAGGACCAGAGAAGCATGAAGACTAGGAAGGTGCTGAACTTGGCCCGCTCCGCGAAGGCGCCGGTGATCAGCGCCGGCGTGATGATGGCGAACATGGCCTGGAAGATCATGAACGCCTCGTGAGGGATTGTCGACGACGTTGTGATGTCAGATGGGGCAGGAGCAAACCCCACGTCCTTGAGGCCGAAGAAGGAGAGGTCTCCGATGAGGCCCCCCTGGTCCGGCCCGAAGGCCAGCGTGTAGCCGATGATCACCCACTGCACCCCGACCAGCCCGACCACGATGAAGCTCTGCATGATTGTGGCCAGGACACTCTTGCTGCGGGTAAAGCCGCCGTAGAAGAAGCCGAGGCCCGGCGTCATAATCATGACGAGGGCGGCGGCCGCAAGGACCCACGCCGTATCGCCTGAGTTGATCTCTGGCATCGCTGGTAGTCCCTCCCCCTTGTGAAAAAACTTACTTGGGCACAAAGTATCACGGGGGTGCGCCCGGCGTGTTACGGGCGTGTTACGCCAGCGTTAAGCCGTTGTTACGAGGCCCGCCTCTGCTCCCGAAACATGCGGCGGGGAGCAAACGGAGTGGCGGCTTAGAAGATCGCGCGAAAGCGGTAGCCCACGTTGCGGACCGTCTCGATTGAGGAGCCGTGCTCACTCCCTCGCCCCGGCCTACTGGTCACCCCTCTCCCGCTAGGCGGGAGAGGGGCCGGGGGTGAGGGGCGCTACCCCGCCCGGAACCGGTAGCCCACGTTGCGGACCGTCTCGATGAAGGTGTTGTGGCGGTCCTCGATCTTGGAGCGCAGGCGCCGGACGTGGACGTCCACGGTGCGGGCCCCGCCGAAGAAGTCGTACCCCCAGACCTTGCTGAGCAGCGTCTCCCGGCTGAACACCCGGTCGCGGTTGGTGGCCAGGAAGCGCAGCAGCTCATACTCCTTGTAGGTCAGCTCCACCGGCCGCCCGGCCACGTGGACGGTGTAGTTGGCCAGGTCCATCACCAGCTCGCCGCACTTCACGGTGTTCTTGTCGTCCACGCGGCTGCGCCGCCACAGCGCCTGGCGGACGCGGGCGCAAAGCTCGGCGGGGGCAGCGCCGGCCAGAATGAAGTCGTCGGGGCTTTGGGCGGGATCGAAGGCAGCCATCTGCTCCGGCCCGATGATGGCGATCACCGCCGGCGAGTCGGCGGCATGGGCGCCCTCCAGGAAGCGCTTGGCCGTGGCGTCCTCGCCGATGCTGGTCAGGTCCAGCACCGCGGCGTCGAAGCTGCCCTGGGCCGCCTCGGACGCGCCGGGGCGCTGGAGAGACACGGCGTAGCCGTGCCCTTCCAGCGCCTGGGCGTACGGGGCCAGGGTTTCGTCGCCCAGGATTAAGATGTTGCGCATATCTGCCGCCTCTCATGGCAAAGTATAGCAGCCGCTGCCGCAACGGGTCAGATGCTAGAATGGAAGCGTGACGATGGACGCGGCGGCTCCCCACGGACAGCCTGCGGCCGGCGGCGGCTATGCCGGGTCGCTGGATCGCTCGGCCGGGCGCCTCCATGACCGCAAGCCCCCTTGGCTGACCGTGCGCTTCCCCGGCGGCCCTAACTACCTGCGCCTGAAGGGGGTGATGCGCCAGGGCCGTCTGCACACCGTCTGCGAGGAGGCCCGCTGCCCCAACATCGGCGAGTGCTGGGAGGCGGGCACCGCCACCTTCATGATCCTGGGTGACACCTGCACCCGCGCCTGCGCCTTCTGCGCCGTCAAGTCGGGGCGGCCCGTCGGCCTGGATCGGCTGGAGCCGGTTCGGGTGGCCAACGCCGTTCGCGAGATGGGGTTAGGCCATGCTGTCGTTACCTCCGTGAACCGGGACGACCAGCCCGACGGCGGCGCCGCCATCTTCGCCGCCACCATACGTTGGATCCGCAGGCTGTCGCCGGGGACGAGCGTGGAGGTGCTGATCCCGGACTTCATGGGCAATTGGGGCGCCCTGGCCACCGTGATGGACGCCCACCCGGAGATTCTGAACCACAACATGGAGACGGTCCCCCGGCTCTATCGCCAGGTGCGGCACAAGGCCCGCTACGAGCGTTCGCTGGAGCTGCTGCGACGGGCCAAGGAGCTGGACCCCCACGCCGTCACCAAGAGCGGCCTCATGGTGGGCTTGGGGGAGACGAAGCACGAGCTGCTCCTGGTCATGGCAGACTTGGTGGACGTGGGCTGCGATGCGCTCACTATCGGCCAGTACCTGCGGCCCAGCGCCAAGCACGCCCCGCTGGTGCGCTACTACCACCCCGATGAGTTCGCCGAGCTGAAGGAGGCCGCCCTCCGGCTGCGGTTCAAGCACGTCGAGGCGGGGCCCCTGGTGCGCTCGTCGTACCACGCGGAGCGCCAGGTGAGGGCGGTTCGCGATCTGTGTGTTTAAGCGGCGGTGACGTACTGCAGGAGGGCTTCACGCGTACTCCATGTCCGGATCACCGACACACGCTCCAGCAAGGAGAGATCCTCTTGACGCCAGGAGAAGTAGTCGTCGTTTAGCAGGCTGACCTTGTTGCGAGCCGTATTGACGTCGGACCACATCCGGAAAACCCGGTTGACCACCGGGGTCATCAGCCGTTCTTCTGCCGGGGACATGGCCTCGATGAGTATCTCGCCGCCAGTTCTCGCCCCCAAAGCCTTCAGGCTGACGCGGTAACGTTTGCCCGTGCTCCCAACTACCGGCACGTTGTACTCAACGTGTATTTCGCTCTTCTGCAACAGCTCTCCGGCCTCTTGTGCCAAAGTGGCCGGCTCATAAGCTTTCGATGAGAAGATGAGATCGGAGATAGCATGGGCGGCGGCGACCACGTCCAGGATTAAGGCTCCCACTTGATGGATCGCGCCTTCCTTCTCCAACCTGCCTCGACTCAGCGTTACATGCGTTCGAGATGCAATCTGCTGCACAACAAATGTCCTCTTGGGGGAGGCCAGAACGTCCATTCCTAACGTCTCAAGCCGTCGCAGTGTCTCCCCGAGGTCTGTGACTTTGACTCTATCTGACGCGAGTTCCTCGATAAACACTTCAACTAAGTCGTTATCCGGGTGCAGGTAAGGGGTGACTATCTCGAGGCGCTGGCCCAACCGCGCGCAGCGGAATCCAACACGGAGCTCTTCAAGAGCTTTCTCTACGGCTTCTTGACAGGCAATCATGATAGGCCTCGCAGGCCCGGCTGAAGCGGAGCCGGGAGGAAAGCTCCGGTAAATGCAATCTTACTCTCCGTGCAAAATTGCCTGAAGACTTCCTCGACACTGCCACCCGAGATGTCGGGGGGCGTGTAGGCGTGGCCACCGGGGCAAGTGTCGGACCACGAATGCTTATGAGTCTGGTGATCCCAACGTTGCCCATCTGAGCACTTGTTGATGTGGCTTCCGTTGACATCCAGTCCAGTGATTCTGTGAGCATTGTTGAGGAGTAGTGAGAAGCTGAACTTGGAAGGCTCTTCCATGTTGACAGTCATAACGAGTTCCACGCGCCCTTTGATGTCTGAAGGCACCACTATGGGAACCCGGCAGGTCACCCAGGCTTTGCTAGCTTTCTGGGTCCAGGTGATGTTGGCTTCGATTTGCTTCAGCGCACCCAGGATCTGCTGGCAATCGGTCTCCGTAATGGCCAGCCGCGGCATTCTTGGCCCTACTCTTCCTGGATATCGATGCCCACGATGGCGTCGCCGACGGCGATGCAGTCGACGACTTCCATGCCCTGCGTGACCTTACCGAAGACGGTGTAACGCTTGTCGAGAGGCATCTTCAGATCGTTTAAGAAGAGTGCGTCGCCGAGTGTGACGAACCACTGGCTGCCGCCGCTGTTAGGGTCGCTGGCCCGGGCCATGCCGAGGACGCCGCGTACGAACGGCTCGGCGCTGGGCTCGAGCGGTATGCTGTAGCCGGGGCCGCCGCGGCCCGTCCCTGCGGGGTCGCCGCCCTGGACCACGAACCCGGGCTCCACTCTGTGGAAGATGATCCCGTCGAAGAAGTGGTCCCGGGCCAGGAAGACGAAGCTGTTCACCGTCTCCGGCGCGATGTCCGGTCGGAATTCGATGGTGAAGTCGCCGCGGACGGTCTTGACCACAGCGGTGTATTTCTTGGCTGTGTCGATGGTGCGGGGCGGACGGGCCGAGTAGCTTTTCACGGTGGCCTTAGGCGCGATCCCCGACGGCGAGGGGCAGGCCTGCCCGCCGGTAGACGTGGCTTTCGATGCTGACGGCGTCGAAGTCCGGGACGGCGCCGAGGACCCTGGCGATGCGGACGACTGGACCGACGGCGTGGGTGATCCCTGCGGCGGCGACTCGCTGCCGCCGCCGCAGGCCAAACCCATGGTGACCAAGACAAGCAGGGCCAAAGGGAGCATCACTCGATAAGGCATGCGGTTTGTTCTCCTGCAAGGGATGAGTCATGCGGCTATTATCGGCCAACGCGGCGCTTAGTGTCACGGTTGTCGCCGCCAGGAGGGCCGGTTTAAGATGAGTTGGGAGCCAACGTAGCTCAGCGGTAGAGCAGCTGTTTCGTAAACAGCAGGTCCTCGGTTCGAATCCGAGCGTTGGCTCCAGACATTCCCTCACGGCACCTGCTAGCGCGCCGCCAGCGCCACGACGAATCGCGGCCTGAACCGCGGGGGCGAGCGCCTAGCCAGCTACTCGGGGGCCGGCCCTTAGGCTATCCCTGGTCGGCGCTTTCTCTGACAACGGTGCGGGACAAGGAGGCGGTCGGCTTCTTGGGTCGGTCCGCGGCTGCGGTTTCGCCCAGTGAGAGGCGCAGCCCCTCGGCCAGCCGGAGCGGGGGGCCCCAGCGCTCCGTCGCCAGCAGGGTGCGGGGGCTGAGGAGAGACCTGTAGACGTCGCCGACCCGCTGGGGCCGGAACCTCAAGTCCAAGGGCCGGCCCAGCGCCTCGGCCATCGCCCGCGCCAGATCGATGACGCTGGTGGCCTCGCCCGAGGCCACGTTCCAGATAACGTCCTCCTGTGTCAAAAGCGCCAGGACGACCGCTGACGCCACGTCCGATACGTGGACGAAGTCCCGCACCTGGGTGCCGTCGCCGTGGATCTCCAGGGGCTTACCGGCCCGCAGCCGCTCCTCGAAGATCGCCACCACGCCCCCCTCGGCGTCGCTGCGTTGGCGTGGCCCGTAGACGTTGGAGGGACGCAGGATAGCGAAGGGTATCCCCTCCGAGCGCACCATCTGCTCGGCGGCGTACTTATGAAGCCCGTAGTAGCTGCTGGGAGCGGGGATCGTACCCTCGCCGGCCGCTTCTATAGTCTCCCCGTAGACGGCGCCGCCGGAGGAAAGGAAGACGAACCGGCGAATTCCGGCGTTGCTGGCGGCTCGCAGCAGTCGGTGGGTCCCGGCCACGTTCACCTCGCGGTCCAAATCCGGGTCCTTCATGGAGCGCTCAACGCTGGTCTGGGCGGCGCAGTGGACGACGGCGTCCCACCGCCCGTCTTCCAACACGGCGCCAACATCGGCGTCAGAACATATGTTGCCGATGTGGAGCTTCACTCCAGTCGGGACGTTCGCCTCCTTGTCGGCGCTGAGGTCGTCCAACACCTCTGCGTCCCAGCCGCGGGCCAGGAGCGTTTCCGCCACATGCGAACCGATGAAGCCGGCCCCACCCGTGACCAGCGCTCGATGCTGGCCCCCGCTGTCCGCAGAACCGACGCGTCTCATGGTGATCCCTACTGGACCCCATCGCACGTGGGCAGGTAGGGTGAGGCGGAGAGCAGCTCGTCCAGGCGGACCAGCCGGTAGCCCTTGGCCCGCAGCCCCTCGATGATGCCGGGCAGGGCATCCAGCGTCGGCTGGCGGTCGATCCCCTGGATGGTGTCGTCGCCGTCATGCAGGAGCACTATCGACCCCGGTCGCACCGAGTCCAGCACCCTCTCCACGATCGTCTCCGCCGGTGGACGCTTCCAGTCGTGGGGTATGACGTCCCAGGTGACCGTCCGCATATGCTGTCTGGCAACGGCGCGGAGCTGCCACGGGCTGTGGAAGCCGTTGGGCGGGCGGAAGAAGGCGGGGCAGACGCCCGCCGCCCTAGCGATGCTCCGCTCGGCCTTGTTCAGCTCCCCGTAGTCGGGCTCGAAGACGGCATCCTGCTTGTGATGGCGGTAGGAATGGTTGCCGATCAGGTGGCCGTCGGCGGCAAGCTGCCGCACAATCTCCGGGTGCCGGTCGGCGTTCTGCCCGATGACGAAGAAGGTGCCCTTGACGCCGTAGCTATCCAGGACGCCGGCGATGCGCTGCGTCCAGGGGTCGTTCGGCCCGTCGTCGAACGTCAGGGCCACCATCATCTGATCCCTGGGCCCGTGGGTGGCAATGTGGCCGTAGACCTGAGAGGAGGCCCCGGAGGCGAAGTATACGCTGAGGATGGGCAGCCCCACCGCCATCACCAGCCCTCCTTTGGCCAGCCCGGCCAGGAGGGGGTTCGCGTGGCGAACCGCGGTGGCTCCAGCGACGGAGAGGCCGGCCCAGATGGGCGGCAAGAAGGCGACCAGGGCCACGGCGGCGAACAGGCCGCCCGCCAGCCATAACACCGGCGCTGTCCCCGCCGCCGCGCTCAGCCGGCCGCCGATGGCTGGCCCCGCCGCGTGTCCGATCCCCTCTGCCATCATGAACCAGCTCAGTACTGTGCCCCCGGCGGCGGTGCGGGAGAGGTCCATAGACATGGCGCCGACGGACGGAAGGGCGAGGCCCAGGCCCAGGCCGCCCGCTGCCGCCAGGGAGACCACCGACACCGGGTGGCTGGACACGGACAGGCCCCAGACTGCCACCGTGGCGATCAGGAAGCCGCTGCCCAGCAGGGGGATACGCCCCAGCCTATCAGAGAGCGCGCCGCCTAGGACGACGGCCGCGGCCGCCACGGCGGCCCCGGGGGCGAGCAGCAGCACCTCCTCCCGGAACGGCACGCTGAGGACATCGCGTCCGTAAGAACGGAACACTGCCAGCAAGGCGCCCACAGCCGCACCTTGGAGCAGAATGACGGCCGAAAAGCCGATGCGTTGCGGCTGAAGGATGGTGCGCACCACCTCCGCCAGGCCGCTTTGCGGCCCCGGCTGCTGGGCGAGTGGTCGCTCGTCTGCGGGGTGAGGCAGCGTGACGGCAGCGGCCGCTGCTGCGATGGCGCCGACGAAGGCGATTATGGTGGCCGCCACGTAGGGGAAATCGGCCGGCAGCGCCATCCCCAGTCCCAGCCCCAGGGCCAGGGCCAGGCCGGTGGTCAGCGTCAGCCCGGACGTCAGCCGGGCCCGCTCGTCCGGCGCGAACTCGTCGCTGGCCAGGGCGTAGATGGCCGGCCAGACCAGGGCGCCGCCCAGTCCGTACACCGCCGCCGCCGGCAGGGCTGCCTCGGGCTGCAGCGCCGCCGCCAGCAGCGCGCCCTGCCCCAGGAGGACCAGCGCCAGGCCGGCAAACAGCCCTCGCCGGGCGCCGATGCGGTCTATGAC
>Ga0105164_10002537_pt1 | contig 11269 bp, 10 predicted proteins | sample VDWuncwatermetaG_FD_89674 | JGI IMG/M metagenome (GOLD analysis project Ga0105164, IMG submission 89674) | Wastewater microbial communities from Netherlands to study Microbial Dark Matter (Phase II) - VDW unchlorinated drinking water | ecosystem: Environmental > Aquatic > Freshwater > Drinking...
GGTCTACGCCCACCACGAGCGGTTCGACGGCAGCGGCTACCCCCGCGGCCTCAAGGGCGAGCAGATCCCCCTGGGGGCCCGCATCTTCGCGGTGGTGGACGCCTATGATGCTATGACCTCACACAGGCCCTACCGGAAGGCGATCCCGCACCACGTGGCGGCGGAAGAGATCGTTCGAAACGCCGGCAGCCAATTCGATCCTGAGGTCGTAAAGGCCTTCCTGGAGGCCGAGAAGCGGGGTCTCCTCAACGGCACGGGCCATGAGGACGGCAGCGGTGAGCGGGTGACCTCGTTGGTGGGGGTGGAGGTATAGAGCGATGCCAGAAGAGTTTTCGACAACGGCGGCGCTCGATCAGGCGAACCCCGAACCCGCACAGGTCCAGGTGTCGCTGGTGGTGGCGGAGCTATTCCTGGACAGCCACCGCGTGGTGGGCGAACTCCAGCACCCCGAGGCCCTGCGGCGCCTCGTGGATGTCCTCAATGCCATCGACGGGACGTTCATCGTCGTGCATAACGGTGAACTCGATGATCCTCACCGGCCGAAGGAGGCTGCTCGCCGTCTCCCGGTGATCCACGTACACCGCAACGCCATCTTGTTCGCGATACCCAAGGCGGGCCTAGGGCCTACCCGGCCGCCCAGGTCGTTTGAGGTGGTGGAGAAGATGCCGGTCTGGGCAACCATCGTTCTTCCCGGCTACGAGATTACAGGGAACGTCTACCTGGCGCCGGATGTCGACCCTATTCGGGCTCCCCTGCTGGTTAACAATCGCTTCGTTCCCCTGACGGATGCGACGGTGGTGGCGGTCCAGAACGGCGGCCGCACGCGAGACGAGCCGCTAGTGGTGGTGAATCTGGCGCGGGCGCTGTTGTGGGTGCCCAAAGTCCCCGATTCCGCTTAGAGCTCTTCCGGTAGGTCGAGCCCCAGCTCCCTCGCCCACCGCTCGATGCCGCCGTAGCGCACCCGGCGAAACTCTTCGGCGTAGGGCATGCCGTACCGCCGGCCGACGGAGGCGGCCCAGGTCTTCATCTGCGCCTCTATCACCGGATGGAAGTCCTTGGGGTCGGCGTCGCGCAGCACCGGTACGTCCAGCCCGGAGGCGGCCAGGTCTTCCTTGAGCCCCGCTACCGTCATCTCCATCTGGCAGACGTGCTGGCACAGGGCGTCGATCTTGCGGTCGATGTGGCCGGAGATGTCGACGGCCTTGTTGGCGTCCTGGGGCACCTTGGCGAAGAAGTAGGCCTCGCCGACGTAGTGGGGCTGAAGCCCTTCGTCCCGGTGTTCGGGATGGTAGAGGGGGAACTGGGAGAAGCTGGCCGCCTCCATGGCCGCCCAGGCCACGCCGCGGTGGTCCTGGTGGTTCTCGTAGTTGGCGAAGGGGTCCCAGGTGAACAGGATGTCCGGCTTGTGCCGCCGGATGGCCCGCATACACTTCTCGCGCAGCTCGTTCAGGGGCGCCTCGCTGACCCGGCCGTCCTCGTAGCCTAGGAACTCGATGTCTGGGTCGACGCCCAGGACGCGGGCGCCGCGGCGGGCCTCCTCGCGGCGGGCGTCGGCCGTGAACTGCGGGCTCCAGTCCGGCTCCAGGGTGCCGCGCTCGTTGTTGGTGGCGATGACTTCGCGGATGCCGTAGCCCATATCGGCCATGCGGGCGATGGTGCCGCCGGCCATGAACTCCATGTCGTCGGCGTGGGCCACGATGACGAGGACGGATTTGGTGTTGGGGGGCATTGTCTTTCCTCCTTTCGAGACGAGAGAGCGGGCACCACTTGATTCGTGTCTCCTGTCTCGTGTCGCCTGTCTCGAAGCTTCGGCTACCGCGATACGCCGTTCAATAGGATTATCGCCGCCTCCCTGACCACACCCTCGGCCTCCGGCGGGCAGAAAGTGATTCCGGCCTCGTAGCCGCCCTGTTCGTAGGCGTCCGGCGGGATCACATAGCCGATGTAGTCGTTGGCGTAGCAGGCAACGAACAGGCCGTGCACCTCACAGGCGGCGCGTATCGCCTCCGCCGTCTCCACGAAGAACTCGCCGGGGAGCGCCAGCAGGCCGAGGTCTTGCCCGAGACAGAGGGCCAGCACTTCGGTGCGCTGGACCGTGGTGTCGGGCTGGCGGCGGGCCCAGACGGCGGCCCAGCGCTCATTCTGAGTGCGGGTGAGCTGGGCCATGACCTCGCGGCGCTCGGCCGAGCTCTGGGGCAGCGGCGCGAGTCGCTCCTCCAGCTCCGCGATACGGGCCGTGTACTGCTCGTCCGGGAAGAAGGACCGCAGGGGCAGGTCGATTTCGCGCCGCGCAGCTCCGAACCTCGGCTCGACGACGCGGCCGGGCACGGGCTTCTCCGGGAACTCGTCCCAGCGGATGTTGTGGGCCCGCTGGCCGGTTCCCAGGGTGCGCAGCTCGCCGACGAGCCGCAGCGCCTGCCCGCCGATGATCTGGCCCACCCTCTCGACGCTATCGAAGTCCTGGCGCACCCAGACGGGGTTGACGTTGCCGCAGGCGCCGTTCAGATAGACGCAGGGCGCGCCGGTCTGCTCCTGGATCAGGCGGCAGGCGGCGCCCGGAAACTCGCCCGACAGCATCAGGTTCGTCGCGTCGAGCACGGTGGCGTGGCAGGCGAAGTTGAGGAGCGAGGCGATGGGCGCGCCGTCATCGCCATCGATCAGCAGGAGGCGCAGGACAGGGTCGACGGGCCAGTCCGGGTGGCGGCGGTTCATGCTCACGGTATCGATCGTGGCCTGACCCAGCTTGAGCACGGCGGGGCGCCGTTGGGCGCGGGCGGCGAGGATGGCGCCGGCCAGCTTCTCGGCCAGCGAGCCGGCCTGCTCCTCGTCCAGGCGGGAGAACATGCCGCCGCGCAGTCCGGCCGGCCCGGCGTGGTTGTGCGTCGCCGCCACGATAACGTGGTCGGGCGGGATGCCGGCGCCTTCGGCTGCGGAGCGGCGCACCTCGGCCACGACCCAGGGGTGCATGCCCAGGAGGTCGCAGCTCACGATAGCGCACTGCTCACCCTCGGCGCCGTAGTCCAGCACCAGGGCGCGGGCCATCAGGGGGTCGTGGACGCCCTGCGAGGGCTGGCGGCGGGCGCCGTAGCCGTCCATGAGGCCGCCGACAGGCGCCGTGATGTCGACGACGGCGGCCCCGGCGCGGAGGGGGCTCATGTTTGGCGCTGTTCCCGCAGCACACGCCGCAGGCCATCGATCGTCAGGTTGCCGCCGCTGAGGATTATCGCCACCTTCTTTCCCCTGATGCGCTCGCCCAGCTTGAGGGCAGCGGCTGTGGCTGCCGCCCCCGCCTGCTCCGCCAGTTGGTGGGCCGACCGCAACAGCAGGACGATGGCCTGGCGCATCTCCTCCTCGCTGACCAGCAGCATGTCATCCAGGCGGTCGATGAAGGTTTTGATGGGGACGTAGTAGGCCTGGCCGGTGGCCAGCCCCTCGGCGGCCGTGTCGATGGGGGCGCGCTGGAGCCTCCGCTCCTTCCAGGAGCGGAAGACCGCCGGGGCGCCCTCGGTTTGGACGCCGATGACCTGGACCGCGGGCCGCAGGGCCTTGGCCACCAGGCAGTGGCTGACGCCGCCGCTGCCGCCGCCAATGGGGGTGATGATGACATCCACGTCGGGCAGGTCCTCGATGATCTCCAGGCTCATTGTCGCCACGCCGGCCACCAGCTCCGGGGTGTTGATGTGGTGGACGTAGCGCATCCCCTGGCGCTGGGCGAAGCCCTCGGCCCAGGTTCGCGCTTTCTCGAAGTTCGAGCCGTGGAACTCCACTTCGGCCTCCAGGGCGCGCATCGATTCCACTTTCAAAGGGTTGGACTTGCGGGGCATGGCGATGACGCAGCGGACGCCGAACAGGTTCGCCCCGTAGGCCAGGGACTGACCGTGGTTCCCCGTGGAGGCGCCTACGATCCCCTGCGCGCGCTCCTCCTCGCTCAAAGTAGCGGCCAGGTAGACGCCGCCCCGCACTTTGAACGCCCCGATGGGCTGGAGGTTCTCCAGCTTCAGGTAGGCATCGCAGCCAAGCAGGTGGGAGAGGTAGGGATTGCGCAGGAGTGGCGTGCGGCGCAGGTACCGCTCGATGACGTGCTTGGCGCGGTAGACGCCGGCCAAGGTGGGCAAACGCTCGATGCGGCGGTCGTAGACCATGCCCACCACGCCTGTCCGCACGACGCCCTCGACGCGCTGGACCTTCGCCTCCAGCTCCGGCGGCAGGATCTCAGTCCGCAGGAAGCCCAGCCGCTCGAAGTACTGCGGCAGGTCGGTGGTGACGTACACCTCGTCCTGGGGGAAGCGCCGGATGAGCTCGCGTACGATGAGCCTTCCCCAGCCCCGGCCGCGTTCCTCCTCCAGCACCGCCACGCAGCCCAGCTCATACGTATGCCTGTACGGCTTGATACGCCCGAAAGCGATGATACTCCCGTCGCGCCGGAGCGTGATGAACTGCTGCGGGCGCAGGTCCTCGGCGTCCAGGCGCAGGCGCAGGACGGTATCGCGAATGAAGGGGAAGTCGTCGGGCGCGGCTGGGACTATCAGGGGCTCCGGGGCGGTCTCAATGCTCACAGTCCCATTCTATCGCACGGCGAGGGGCCCGCACCCCTTCGCAGGGCGGGCGCGACGGTCTAGAATAGGGGCGTAAGCCGCCGGGTAGACCGTAAGGAGGTTGCCATGCCCCGCTACGTGGTCCTCTATCGCTTCACGGACCAGGGCCTGAAGAGCATCAAGGAGACGGTGCGACGGGCGCGCGAGATACGCGCCGACAACGAGAAGCGTGGCTTCAAGGTTGTCGGCACCTACTGGACGCAGGGGCGCTACGACCTGGTGTCCATCGTCGACGCGCCGGACGAAGAGGCGATGCTGGCCGGTCTGTTCAACATCGCCGAGACCGGGAACGTCCACAGCGAGACCCTGCGCGCCTACGACGACAACGAGATGGAGCGGGCGCTGAAGAGGGCGTAGGCTACCGACCCCTCTCTAGCGCGACGATTACCTGTCCGATGCGCTTGGCATAGTCGGGAAACGCCTTGAGGTAGGCGTACAGGACGGGCCGTGCCGGCCTGATCGGCTTCGGGTGGCCGGCGTCATTTCTTGTGTCTGCGTAAAAGTGGGACAGAATGATCGCTGTGCTTTCAATGTCGCGAATGGCGCGCAGCTCATCACCCGTCAGTGCCAACGCGCCCTCCAAGGCGCGCACCAAGTTATTGTCCGTCACCGAGTCCACAATGGCTCTTCGCACCCTGGACACTTGCCAAGTCCTCAGATCCCTCCGCGGGGTCACGCTCGCCGCTTCGCATGCGGTGTAAAGCGCCTCACCGGTCCTCATGATCAAGTTCTCGGCTGCAGCGCCTAACATGACTGCGGAGGAGCGATCAAGGAATCTTCGATGCGCCTCAAGGGCTTCGGCCAGATACTCGATTGTCAGTTCATCGACGCCTGGTATCGCCTCAACCAGCGAGATGTACCCAGCCGGGTTAGTTAGTACTGAGCTCTCGGTCTCCAGCAGTTGCTTTCCGTGACTGGTTACGCGGTAGATGGCTCCGCCTGCCCCAGGAGTGGGCATCAGAACGCCCTGAATTGACAGGATGTGAGCGATCTCACACGCTCTTACCTCCAAGTCCCGATTCAGTTCAGCGAATTGTTGAAACTCCCCGGTGTGCGTCCGATAGCCAAGTAACCCTCCGAGGCTTACGTGCGGATTTCCCCCTGGCTGGATATTGTCTGGGTTTCGTCTGATGTATTCGATCATGAGTTCTCGAAGCTCATCCTCCGTTAGGCGGTGCGGTTGGTCAGCCACCATCACTCCCCCAGCCACAGGTCGATAGGCTTCTCGGCGTCCGTCTCGAACGGTAGCGGCACTCGCTGGCCGCTGCGGGCCGACTGGTAGGCGGCGCAGATGACCTCCAGCACGGCGCGTCCGTCCTCGCCGGTCAACTGGGGCTGCTTCCCAGCCTCGATGCACTGCACGAAGTGGGCCATCTCCTGAACGAAGCCGTATTGCCAGGCCTCCTCGAACGGAGTCCACGTCCAGCCGAGCGTGCGAGGGGCGCGCTCCGTGGCGTAGCCCTGCCCGGCGTTGCTGTAAGTGTGGAGGGCGCCGCCGCGTGCCAGGTCCGCCACGGTTGAGCCCTGGCTGCCGTAGATCTCGGTCCGGTCATCGGGGCCGCCGGGACGGGCCCAGGAGTTCTCGGCCACGGCCATGCCACCGCTGCCGAGGCGCATGATCACCAGGCTCTGGTCGTCGCTCCTGGTCCGGTCGCCGTGGACGAAACGCCCCACCTCGGCGTAGACGCTCTCCACGGGCGCGTTGCCGAATAGCCAGCGGCACAGGGCGATAGAGCGGCTGCCCAGGTTCATCAGGGCGCCGCCGCCGGAGCGCTCGATATCCCACAACCAATCCGCGTGGGGACCGTAGTCGCAGCCGGTGTGTCGGACGTAGTAGACGTCGCCCAGAGCGCCGTCGTCGGCCATCTCCTTGGCCCGCACCAACTTGGGCGCGAAGCAGGCGTTCTCGCCGTACATGAAGATGATGCCGGCGGCACGACAGGCCTCGATCATGCGGTCGCAGTCGGCCAGGCTGAGGGCGAGAGGCCTTTCCACCAGGACGTGCTTGCGGGCGGCGGCGGCGGCCAGCACAGCCTCGCAGTGGATGTCCGTGGGGCAGGCTATGGTGACGGCATCGATGAGGTCCCCGTCCAGCATATCGTGGTAGTCCTTGAAGGCGTGGGGGATGTCGAAGCGGCGGTGGAAATCCCAGACGTGCTCCGGGCTGGGAGAAGCAGCGGCGACGATCTCGGCATCGGGGACCTGACGTAGCGCCTCGGCGTGCAGGTGCGCCGCGTACTGTGAGCCTATGATGCCGACGCGAACGGTCATGGCCGTCGCACAGCGGATTCTCTTGAACGGATAAGCGGATGTCCAGTCATCCGCTTATCCGCTTCTTCATCCGTTGTGAGGCTGCTTGGGCATCCATTCATAGCGGTTGATCCTTTGACGCCAGGCGCCGATCTTCTTGGGCGGCAGAATCCGCCAGCCAAATCCATCTCGGCCGGTAGCGCTCGCTGATAGATTCCCTCTCTTAAACCGGGACCAAGCTTGTTGTGCACAGCCATGGCTGCCCCGATGACCTTGTATGTGACGTCTTCCAGGGGGCCAGTGACCTTCATCCGTTTATCCCTTTCTCCCATCCCGTTGACTACGTGACATAGGATCGCATGATCACCTGCCGCTCCGAGGCGCGGGCCACCTCCACGAAACCGGCCCGCCGGAGCGTCGAGGCGATGCCTGTGTAGCCCGAGTAGCCGGCGAGCTGGCCCTCCGCCTCTACCGGGTACGCCTCCACGACCTCCGCGCCGTGCTCCCGGGCGTAGTCTACGGCGGCCCGTAGCAGGCGCGTCATAAGACCCTGGCGCCGGAAACGCCTATCGATCACGAAGCAGACGATGGACCAGACCGGCCGCCCATCCACCCGCTTGAGTTTGCGCGAATGCTCGATGTGGGGGAAGCGTTGGCGCGGGCCGAGGGAGACCCAACCCACCGGCTCGCCCTGGACGTAACCCAGGAGGCCGGGCGGCTCCCCCGCGTCCACGAGGGACTTCAGGCCCTCCTTTCTTTGCTCGCCGGTCTGCTGGGAGAACTGCTTGCGCCGCAACCGGAACCACATGCACCAGCAGCCCGCGTAGGCGCCGTTGGGCCCGAACAGTTTCTCCAGGTCCGGCCAGCGCTCCGGCGTCAGCGGGTGGAGGTCCAGAGCGGGCCGTGGCTCGGCTGTCTCAGGCTGCACCCGTGAGCTCCGTCTGCGGAATCTGGGGCCGGTGCGAGTAGTAGTAGACGAGACCCGCCGCGACCCCCACCATACACAGGGCCGCCTCGATGCCCACTGTCGCGGATACGCCCCACTTCTCGGCCATGAGCCCGGTCAGGTAGCCGCCGATAGGCGTCGAGCCAACGAACAGCAGCATGTACAGGGCCATCACCCGGCCGCGCAGGTGGTCCGGCGTCGCCAGTTGCAGCGACGTGTTGGCTGTGGCCCCGAAGGCGGTGCTGGCCATCCCCAGCAGCAGCAGAAACAGCAGCGTGGCGTAGTACCAGTGACTGAGGGCCACGGCGCCCAGCATGATGGCGAAGGCGGCGCCGCCTAAGAACATCGTCTGCTTCGCCGCCGTCTTCCTGCCGGCCAGGGCCAGCGCCGAAATCAAGGCGCCCAGGCCGACGGCCGCCGTCAGGAACCCCAGCTCAACAGAGCCACGGCCCAGCACGAACCGGTCCACCAGGGGCAGCACGACGGTGAAGTTATAGCCGAAGGTCCCGATCATGGCCACCAGGATGACAATGAGGAGGACCGCCGGTGTCCTGAACGCGTATGCCAGTCCTTCCTTCAGCTCTCCCAGAGGGTTGACGGGGCCGTGCACTCTTCTGTTGACGGCGTAAAGCTCCGCCGGGTTCATCATCATCAGGCCGGCGATGACGGGGAGGAAGCTGACGCCGTTTACTAGAAAGGCCCCTTTCACGCCGACGGTGGCGATGAGGACCCCACCGATGGCGGGCCCAATGAGGCGCGCGGCGTTGAACAGAGCCGAGTTGAGGACCACCGCGTTCATGAGGTCGTCCTTGCCCACCATTTCGACGACGAAAGCCTGGCGCGTCGGCTGCTCGAAGGCGTTGGCCAGGCCCAGCACCGGGGCCAGGGCGTACACGTGCCATAGCTGGATGTGGCCGGACCAGACCAGGGCGGCCAGGGCCAACGCCTGCGACATGGCCAGGGTCTGCGTGAGCAGGATGAAGTTCCGCTTTGGTACGCGGTCGGCGATAACGCCGGCGAACAGCACGAAGATCGTAATGGGTAGGAACTGCAGCATGGTCACGGTGCCCAGCGCGACCTTGGAGTCGGTCAGCTGGAGCACCAGCCATGCCTGAGCGATGGTCTGCATCCAGGTGCCGCTGAGCGAGACCGCCTGTCCGAAGTAGAACAGGCGGTAGTTGCGGTTGCGCAGGGCGCGAAAGGTCTCGTTCAGGCGGCCGGACGCGGCGCCGACGGCTGCGGCCTGGCCCGCCGGGGGTGGACTGCCGTCATCTAGGATCTCGCTCTGGGCCTGCCCCTTGGAGAGCACTTGCGCTATCCTCGGCGCAATCCGTTCAGTGGGCTGGCTTCTGTGGCAAGGGGAAGCATCGCTACCATTCTAGCCCAGTATATCGCTGTGCGCCGTAGCTAGCGTGTCGCGAATCGCCTAATCCGTCGCGCCTAGCATTCCGGCCTAGCGGGCAGCCGCCACTTTCCCTATCGCCCTCGCTACGTCGTCCAGGTCGGCGGTGGTCACGGTGGGGTGGACCAGCAGTGTGAACAGCTCGCCGGCCAGCCGCTCGGCCACGGGACAGGGGAGGTCGCCGTAGCCTGCATCGAGGAAGACCGGCTGCCTGTGCAGCGGTGTGGGGTAGCGGCGGGAGATGGGGACGCCCTCAGCGGCCACAGCCCGCACGAACTCCCCGATATCCAGTCCCGTTCGTCCTGAGCTTGTCGAAGGACTGGAAGCGCCGGCGAGGCCTGCCCTGAGCGAAGCCGAAGGGGCTGAGCCCGCCGAAGCCTGAGCGCGAACCAGACGGCAGATGTACTTGTAGTAGCTGTGGACGCTGTAAGGGGCAACGTACGGGGGCTCGACGGCATCGTTCTCACCCAGGCGCTCGCTCAGGTAGGCGGCGTTGCGGCGGCGGGCGTTGAGGTAATCGTCCAGCCGGCGCAGTTGCACGAGTCCGGTGGCCGCCTGCATGGAGGTCATCCGGTAGTTGTAGCCTAGCTCCAGGTGGTAGTACTGGCGCTCGCCGGCGACGGGCCCCTCGCCGTGGTGGCGGATACGGCGCATCCTTTCGGCCAGGGCGTCATCGTTGGTGATGACGGCGCCGCCCTCGCCGCCGGTGGTCATGATCTTGTCCTCCCAGAAGCTGAAGCAGCCCAGGCGACCGATGGCGCCCACCTTTCGCCCCCTGTACAGGGCGCCGTGGGCCTGGGCGGCGTCCTCGATTACGGCGATGCCCTTAGGCCCGGCCAGGGCCAGGAGGGCGTCCAGGTCCGCCGGGTGCCCGTTCAGGTGCACGGCGACGATGGCCCTGGTGCGGGAGGTGATCCGCTCGGCGACGCTGTCCGACGAGATGCAGTAGGTCTGCGGGTCCACGTCGGCGAAGACCGGCGTGGCGCGCTGGTGCAGCACCGGCGTGGCGGAGGCGATGAAGGTGTGCGCGGGCACGATGACCTCGTCGCCGGGGCCGATGTCCAGGGCGGCCAAGGCCAGGTGGATGGCCGTGGTGCCGGAGCTGGCCGCGATGCAGTGCTTTACGCTGTGCCAGGCGGCGAAGGCCTGTTCGAAGGCAGCCACGGCGCCGCCTGTGAGCTGCGTCAGGCGGCCCGAGCGGAGCACCTCGGCTACGGCGGCGACATCATCGTCGCCCAGTACGGGCCAGGGCGGGAAGGGGCGGTCGCGTACCCTGGGGCCGCCGTTGATCGCTAGCTCTTGAGTCTTCACGGGTGGCCGTATTATAGGCCACGAGGCAGGAAGGAGGAAGGAGGACACGAAAGGGGAACAAGGGGCGGGGCCCATGGCCAACTCTTGTACGTTGCACCTTCTTCCGGGGATATGTCATTCTTGGCCTGCCTGCGGGCAGGCAGGTGGTAGGCAGGCGGAGCGGAGAATTCTCAACGGAGGTGACTCATGGACTTGGGGATTAGGGACCGCGTAGCCCTGGTGACCGGCGCTGGTCGGGGCATCGGCCGGCAGATCTGCCTGACGCTGGGCGAAGAAGGCGTCCGTGTGGCCGTGAACGACGTGGTGCAGGAGCGGGCCGACGGCATGGCAGAGGAGATACGGAAGGCCGGTGGCCGGGCGATGGGCGTCGTGGCGGACGTCACGGACTTGCAAGCGGTGGCTGCCATGGTCAAGCGGGTCATCGAGGAGTTGGGCCAACTGGACATCCTGGTGAACAACGCCGGCATCCCGGTCATCACCAGCTCCCAGGAGGGTATGGCCGCCGCCGGGCAGTTCTTTGGTCAGAGCGACCGGGCCCAATGGGACCGGACGATGGGCCTGATCACCTACGGAGTGCTGAACTGCTCGCGCGCAGTGCTAGAGCACATGTCGGAGCGGCGCTGGGGCCGGATCGTCAGCATCATTTCGGACGCCGGGCGGGTGGGGGAACCGAGGCTGGTGGCCTACTCCATGGCCAAAGCGGGCGTGGTGGGCTTCAGCAAGGCGCTGGCCAAGGAGGTGGGCCGGTACTGCATCACGGTGAAC